>CETG01041831.1_pt1 | contig 10354 bp, 10 predicted proteins | sample 361471 | NCBI WGS metagenome assembly CETG01 (sample SAMEA2622696, study PRJEB7988) | marine metagenome | isolation source: saline water (ENVO:00002010), including | reverse complement strand
GGTTTTAACCAGCAAAATGGTTGTTTGGTTTTGAATTTCACTGGCCAGCTAGATGCCTATTCCGAGAAGCAATTCACTACATTTACAAACGATGTTTTAGCGTCAAATCAACAATCAGTTGTTATTGATTTAAGCAATATTGATTTTATTGATTCTTCAGGTTTAGGCGCTATGGTTCAAACCGCTAAGAAATGTAATCAATCCAAAAGGCCTTTTGGGGTAGTTGGTAATCCAAGGGTTGAACAAACTATTAAACTTGTACGTTTAGAGAAGTTTCTTCATTTGGCACCAGATTTGAAGACCGCCATTGGTAGATTATCAGCTTGACTAACTGGATTCGCTCTTGTGAATCAACCATCTCTCCAGATGGTTTAGGCCCTTTGCAATTGGCTTGGTTGGGTGATGCTGTTTGGGAAATGCATCAAAGATTGAGATATTGCAGTAGCCCAGGAAGATCGAAGGATTTGCATAATGCTGTAGTTAACGCGGTTAACGCAGCTAGTCAAGCAAAGGCTATTTCTAAAATAGAGCCTTTCCTTACCGAGCTAGAAAAAGACTTTCTTAGAAAAGGAAGGAATAAAGCAGGAAGAGGTCCCAAAAATGTAGATGCAGCCACATATGCTATCGCTACAGGATTTGAGACTATTGTTGGTTGGCTGTTTTTAAAAAATCCTAAACGACTAGCAGATTTATTTGATCTTCTTGATCAACCTATTACTTAATAAATAGTTCTCTATCAAATGAGTTATCGTTTCAATAAAGATACACGGAATTCAAAAAACACTTCTTTTAACAAAAGAAGTAATAATGATTTTCGTTCTGAAAGTAATTCAAATAAAACAAATTACAAAGATCGGCGGAACTCTAAAAATATTCTTACTCGTAGTTCATCTGATCAGTCAAATCAATATTTATCTGAAAGACAATCTAGTAGAAGAAATAGAAATGATAACCAATCCAATTCTTCTAATAATAATCGAATTAATACCAAATTCGATAGAAAACCACAAACTAGATCCTATAGAAATTCCAATTCCTTACCATTAAAAAACGAACCAAGTCGAAGGAATTCAGAAAAAGATTCTTTTGCTGAGCCCTTCTCTAGTCATTTAAGTGATGATTTAATTTGGGGGCGCCATTCAACAGAATCTGCTCTGTTGGCTGGTAGGGCTATTCATAGGATTTGGTGTACCTCTGAGTTGAGAAGTTCTCCAAAATTTTTTCAACTTCTTAAAAAATCAAAATCTTCTGGAGTATTAGTTGAAGAGGTCTCATGGTCGAGATTAGGTCAAATAACCAAAGGGGCAGTTCATCAAGGAATTGTTCTACAAATAGCTGCTTCTAAAACATATGATTTGAAGAATTTAATTGAAGCATGTAAACCTTTCGGAGATTCATCATTACTCCTAGCTCTTGATGGCTTAACTGATCCTCAGAATCTTGGGGCAATAATCAGATCTGCCGAGGCTCTTGGCGCTCAAGGTTTGATATTGCCTCAACGAAGAAGCGCAGGATTAACTGGCTCAGTCGCAAAAGTGGCTGCAGGAGCTTTAGAGCACTTACCAGTCGCAAGAGTTGTTAATTTAAACAGATCTCTTGAGAAATTGAAGGATGAGGGATATAGGGTTGTTGGACTTGCCGAAGAAGGGGATTTAACGCTACCTGAAGTCAAATTTCAAGGTCCTTTAGTAGTCGTTGTAGGAGCCGAAGATAAAGGTATATCTCTTATAACCAGAAGGTTGTGTGATCAGTTAATAAGAATTCCACTTAAAGGGGTTACTACCAGTCTCAATGCCTCAGTTGCAACATCTATCTTTTTATATGAAGTAGCAAGATGTGGCTGGATGAGATCAATCTCAGGTCAAGCACCCTCTCCTCGATTAGTAAAACCTCAGATTTTATCTGATTTTTAAACACTTGCTGGCCTGTTAAATGATGAGTTAAATAAAGAATGTGTATTATTTATAGATTTATTATCTTTTCACAAACTAAATAATAAAAAATACAATATTTCTATTCAAAACGGAATTATCCGAAAATATATTTGCCGTCTCAAAAATATGTTTCATCATCAAGTGAACATAATATTGCCATTTTTTGATAATTATAAGGATAAGAAAGTAAAATAAATAAAATGCAATTTACTTATGGGTCCCATCAGGGCTCTTCGAAGCTTAGGTAATAGTTTTGGCTTGGCCTGGTGGGCTAAGGTTGAGACAAATCAACCTAATGTAACTTATTGGTTTGGACCTTTTCTGACTCGCCGTAGTTTAAAAGTCAGACTAGACGATTTTATAGAGGATCTCTCAGGGGAGTCTCCAAGAGAAATCAGCCATTCATTTATAAGGTGTCGTCGAAATGAACCACTAACGTCATAAGCTTGTTAATATTTTTATTCTTGAATGATGACTTTTGCAGACGTTAGACAGAAATTAATAAATGGCGAGGTGTCCTCAAAAGAATTAGTACAAGAAAAATTAAAGCGTATAAAAGAATTAGATCCAACTCTAAATACTTTTTTAACTCTTAATGCTGAAAATGCTTTAGATCAGGCAGAGATTATTGACAATAAAAGATCTTTTGGAGAAGATCTTCCTCCTTTAGCAGGGATACCACTAGCTATTAAGGACAACTTATGTACAAAAGGAGTTAAGACAACCTGCGCAAGCAAAATATTGGGTAATTTTATTCCTCCCTATGAGTCAACTGTTACTGAAAGGCTTTTGAGTTCAGGGGCTATTTCCCTTGGAAAGACAAATATGGATGAATTTGCTATGGGAAGTTCTACTGAGACCTCTGCATTTGGTCCAACTTTGAATCCTTGGAACACAACCAAAGTTCCTGGCGGGAGTTCTGGTGGAAGTGCTGCTTCAGTTGCTGCTGGATTGTGTTTTGGTTCTCTTGGATCTGATACGGGCGGTTCAATTCGTCAACCAGCCTCCTTTTGTGGTGTTGTTGGTATGAAACCTACTTATGGACGAGTTAGTAGGTGGGGATTGATTGCTTTTGCAAGTTCACTCGATCAGGTTGGTCCATTTGCAAACAATGTTGCAGATGCGGCTGAAATCCTACAAGTTATTTCTGGCAAAGACGAGCTTGATTCGACCACTGTAGATATCCCTGTACCAAATTATTCAGACTGTCTTTATAAGTCAATTAAGGGTCTAAGAATAGGATTGATCGAAAATTGCTTTGAACATGAGGGATTGTCTTCGGAAGTGAAAGATTCTGTTCTCAAGGCTGCTTCTTTACTTGAAGGCTTGGGAGCTGAGATAGTTAACCTTTCTTGTCCCCGCTTTAATGATGGTATTGCTACATATTACGTAATAGCTCCATCTGAGGCATCAGCTAATTTGGCCAGATATGACGGTGTCAAATATGGGTTTCGTTCTGAGGAGGCTGAATCTCTTATTGATATGACCACTAGAACTCGGGCTTTAGGTTTTGGTACTGAAGTGAAGCGACGTATTCTTATCGGTACTTATGCTCTTTCTGCAGGTTATGTTGACGCCTATTACAGGAAAGCTCAGCAAGTAAGAACTTTGATTCGTAAGGATTTTGATGATGCTTTTAAAAAAGCTGATGTCTTGTTAGCCCCTACTTCTCCAACTACCGCATTTGCTTCTGGGGAAAATGTTAATAATCCAATGGCAATGTATCTTTCAGATTTATTGACTATTCCCGCGAACTTGGCTGGCTTGCCAGCTATTAGTTTGCCATGTGGCTTTGATAAAACAGGACTCCCAATCGGCCTCCAGTTAATAGGAAATGTTTTTGATGAGGAGACGGTTCTTCAAGTAGCAAATCAATATGAGATTGCAGCTGAGGTTTCAAAAAATAGACCAAAAACAGCTTTCACGTTGTAAATCTTGAAACACCTCATTTAGTGTCTTAAATTCTGGCTACACTATATGCAGCGTATAGGGCTGTGTTCTTATGTCTTTTGTACCAATTCATAATCATAGTGATTACAGCCTTCTTGATGGTGCAAGTCAACTTCCCTTGATGGTTAAGAGAGCTCAGGAGCTAGGCATGCCAGCTCTTGCTTTAACTGATCATGGGGTTATGTATGGAGCTATTGAATTATTGAAATTATGCAAGTCTGCAAATATAAAACCAATAATTGGAAATGAAATGTATGTAATTAATGGTTCCATAGATGACCCTCAACCTAAAAAAGAAAAGAGATATCACCTTGTTGTCGTTGCTAAAAATCAAATTGGTTATGAAAATCTCGTAAAATTAACTACTTTAAGTCATTTAAATGGTATTAGGGGTAGAGGTATTTTCTCAAGACCTTGTATAGATAAGTCATTATTAAAAAAATATAGCAAGGGATTGATCTGTTCTACAGCTTGTTTAGGAGGAGAGATACCTCAAGCAATATTGAAAGGAAGAATTGATGTGGCTAGAGAAATAGCGACTTGGTATAAAGAAATTTTTAATGATGATTTCTATCTCGAAATACAAGATCATGGATCAATTGAAGATAGAATTGTTAATAGTGAAATTGTAAAAATATCAAAAGAGCTTGGAATAGATATTATCGCTACTAATGATGCTCACTATGTTTCGAAAAATGATGTTGAAGCTCATGATGCGTTGATTTGTGTATTAACTGGAAAATTAATAAGTGATAATAAAAGATTAAGATATACAGGTACTGAATATATAAAATCAGAAGAAGAAATGAGAAAATTATTTACTGATCATTTAGACCAAGATATAATTAATAAATCTATAAAAAATACGGTTTATTTGGCAGAAAAAGTAGAAGAGTATTCAATATTAGGTTCATACAAAATGCCTAATTTTCCCATCCCTGATAACTACAAACCAATTCAATATTTGAGCAAGATTTCAATTGAAGGAATGCTTGAAAGATTAAATTTATCTGATTTTAAGGAGGTTCCTGATTCATATAAAGACAGGCTTGATTATGAATTAAATGTTATTGAACAAATGGGATTTCCTACCTATTTTCTTGTGGTGTGGGACTATATTCGCTTCGCTAGAGAAAAAAATATCCCTGTAGGTCCTGGAAGGGGGTCAGCTGCAGGCTCGCTAGTGGCATATTCTCTTCAGATAACAAATATAGACCCTGTTATGAATGGGTTGCTATTTGAAAGATTTTTAAACCCAGAAAGAAAGTCAATGCCTGATATTGATACTGACTTCTGTATTGAAAGACGTGGTGAGGTTATTGATTATGTAACGAAGAAATATGGAGAAGATAAAGTCGCACAGATAATTACATTTAACAGGATGACATCTAAAGCTGTTTTAAAAGATGTTGCTCGAGTTCTAGATATACCCTATGGAGAAGCTGATCGCTTGGCTAAATTAATACCTGTAGTTAGAGGTAAGCCTGCAAAATTATCATCTATGATCTCAAAAGATTCACCTAATAAGGATTTTTTAGAAAAATATAATAATGATTTAAAAGTTAAGAAATGGGTTGATATGGCAAGGAGAATAGAAGGAACTAATAAGACCTTTGGAGTTCATGCCGCTGGTGTAGTTATTGCGGCAAGATCTCTAGATAATTTAGTACCTCTTCAGCGTAACAATGAAGGACAAATAATTACACAATATTTTATGGAGGATATTGAATCGCTGGGTCTTTTGAAAATGGATTTTCTTGGTTTAAGGAATCTCACAATGATAGAAAAGACTGTTAATTTGGTTGAGGAGTCGATTGGTAAACGGCTTGATCCTGATTCTTTGTCTTTTACTGATGACAAGACATTTGAATTACTTTCTAGGGGTGATTTAGAAGGTATTTTTCAACTTGAGTCTAGTGGAATGAAGCAAATAGTTAAAGATTTGAAGCCTTCATCACTTGAGGATATTTCATCTATTCTTGCTCTTTATCGACCAGGCCCACTTGATGCAGGATTAATTCCTAAATTTATAAATAGAAAGCATGGTAAAGAGCATATAGATTTTCCTCATCAATTGCTTAAACCTATTTTGAGTGAGACTTACGGAATCATGGTATATCAAGAACAGATTATGAAGATAGCCCAGGACTTGGCTGGATATTCTCTAGGCCAAGCTGATTTGTTAAGGAGAGCTATGGGTAAAAAGAAAGTTTCTGAAATGCAAAGACATAGAACTCAATTTGTAGATGGAGCTATTAAAAATGGAGTAGCAGAATTGGTTGCTGATAAATTGTTTGATCAGATGGTTTTATTTGCTGAGTATTGCTTCAATAAAAGTCATTCAACTGCTTATGGTGCTGTTACTTACCAAACCGCTTATTTGAAAGCTCATTATCCTGTGGCTTATATGGCTGCTTTGCTAACAGTAAATTCAGGATCTACTGAGAAGGTTCAAAGATATATATCTAACTGCAATTCAATAGGAATTAATGTCATGCCACCAAATATAAATACGTCTAAAGTAGATTTTACTCCTAATGAAAATTCAATTTTATTTGGACTATCTGCTATTAAAAATTTAGGCGATACAGCAATTAAAAAAATTATTTCTTCAAGAGAAGCTGATGGTGAATTTATATCCTTAGCTCATTTATGTGATCGGATTTCATTAGGTGCTCTCAATAGAAGAGCACTTGAGGCGCTGATTCATTGTGGAGCTCTTGATAGCCTTGATGAAAATGCTAATCGAGCCCAACTTATTGCTGATTTAGATTTAATTATTGATTGGGCATCTTCTAGGGCAAAAGATAGAAATAGCGGACAGGGAAATCTTTTTGATCTCTCGTCAACTTCAAATCATGAGGAATCAAATAATAATTATTTAAATGCTCCACATGCGAAAAAAACAAATGAATTTCCACCTTCCGAAAAACTTAAATTAGAAAAAGAACATGTAGGTTTCTATTTATCTGATCATCCTTTGAAGCAACTCTCTGAACCTGCCAAATTGATTGCCCCAATTAGCCTTGGTTCACTTGGAGAACAGAAAGATAAGAATCGAGTTAGTGTCATAGCCATGATTCCCGAGATGAGAGAGGTTACAACAAGGAAAGGTGACAGAATGGCTATTATTCAACTTGAGGATTTAACAGGTACTTGTGAGGCTGTTGTATTTCCCAAAAGCTATGAAAGATTATCCGATCACTTGATGGTTGAAACTAGGTTATTAATTTGGGCGAGTGTAGATTGGAGAGATGAAACTGTTCAATTAATAATTGATGATTGTAGAGAAATTGATGATCTCAGATATTTGATGATTGATCTTACACCTGCTCAAGCAACTGACATTAATATTCAACACAAATTAAGAGAATGCTTATCTCAAAACAGGCCATCACGAAACGAATTAGGAGTACGAACTCCAGTTATAGCATGTCTTAAGGATAATATTAATACTAGGTATGTAAGACTAGGTGACCAGTTTTGTGTTAAGAATACTGAGCTGGCTCTTGATTCTTTGACTAAGAATTCCTTCGTCGCAAGATCAAGTAAAAGTCTTGTTAATTAAAAATTTTTTTTAATTATTAATATTTTGTTTTGTACTTTTGAAAGCATCTTTGATTCTACTTATGTTTGGTCTAATATTTTCAAAACCTAGAAAACTGCCTGGCTGAAAATCCCAACTTGCCGAGAGAATTCCGTAACTTAATCCTAATAGACCAACAAAGAAACACATCGCTGAACTTACGAGTGTGACCGTTGGTGATATTTCTGCAATCCCTTTGCTTATCAAAAAATAACTCCCTATAAATACTCCCATGCCACTAATCGTTGGTATCCCAGTAGTGAATGCAATTCTTCTTGCCATTCTGTTTGCAACATATTTTGGAATTCCAGTTTTTTTATTAGTGTATTTTGAGGGAATTGTTTCCTTGATTTTTTGAGCAGAATTATTTGAAAAGCCTATTTTTACTTCTTTAGGTTTTATGCTTTTGTTTTTTTTTGCGTCTTTCATTCTGTTTAAAAGTTGTGCTGCCAGTAAATTATCCCCTAATAGAAAGTTTCTCTATTAGTTCTGTATATCTTTTTTCACTTTTACTTCGTACATAACTTAAAAGCCTTTTACGTTGACCAATCATTTTAAGTAATCCTTGTCTGGAGGAAAAATCATGAATATTATTCTGGAGGTGTTTGCTTAATTTTGATATTCTCGTTGAAAGCATGGCAACTTGAACTTCTACTGATCCTGTGTCAGTGGGATGAACTTGATGGGTGTTGATTAGCTTTTGTTTTTCCTCTGTGCCTAGTGACATTTTGGTTTTGATTCTCTTATTAGATTTACTCTAATTTAGTCTATTACCCTCTATCAAGTACTTTTTTGACTTAATCTTAAGAGAATTTCCTTAAGGTGTTCATCTATTAGCTCAGATTTGGCTTCAGTTGATTTGTTAGTTGCTAGAAAAATATTATTCTTTTCATTTGTTCTAATTTCATCTAGGGAAGCTTTTATTTCATTATCTAAGTAGCCAAGCGAATTTAGAGTTGATTTAATTTCTTCTAAATATTCAGTTAAATATTTAGAAGATTTTGTTTCTATCTCTTCATTTGTAATGGAATTATTATTTTTGAATTCATGGAGTTTATTTTTTAGTTCTAAGACTAGTCTTTCAGCTATCCTTTTCCCTATTCCTTTTGACTTACTTATCAATGTTATGTCACTTTGCTGAATTGCTTCAACTAACTCGCTAACACTATGATCCTCCAGTAAAGTTAATGCTATTTGGGGGCCTATACCTGTAATCCCAATGATTCTCCTAAATAGATCTCTTTGAGTTACTTCTTCAAATCCATATAAATTTCTACACTCTTCACGGTTAATCTCATGAATCCATAATTCTATCAATTTTGAATTATCAATTACACTTATTTGCTTTGAAAGTAACTGAACTTCATAACCCAAACCTCCTACACTTATTACCACACCTTCTCTTGATGAAAGGTGCCATATTTGAATTATTTCACCTTTTAACCAACCAATCATTATGTAATCATTTATATCAAGTATTTTGACAATAAAATAAATAATTTACAAGAACAAATTAACCACCATCAATTTGACAACCAACCATTGATCCTCCAACAATACCTGCTGGTATAGCCCACCAACGGTCTTTACCTCTTGATATTGCTGTTGCTAGGCCACCACCAAGAATCCCACCTGCGATAGTGCCTTCGGAGCAATCATTAATATCAAATTTTGGGTCACTAGTATTTAATGAACTGCCAGGGCAAGGGACTTCTACTGTCTCTTCCCATTTTTTAACATATCCAGGATCATTTCTTGTTCCAGGTATGTATTCCTCTCGATATTCATTCTTTGTACAAGTTCTACTTGATGAATAGCCTCGTTGATATTCATCTGCATTGATCGAGCTGGTTCCAGTAGCAATAACTAAGATTGATAAAAGTGCTAATTTCATATGCGATTTAAACCTTTAGGCTTTTTGGTGCATTCATACTAATAATAGTAGAGATAAGCACGCACAGACCACCCCAATATATATTGCTTGTTAGAGGCTCTTGGAAAAATAATACACCCCATAGACTCGCAAAAATTACTTGAGAATAATTAAGCGAGGTCGCCTGACCCGCTGGGATAAGTCGTAAACCTTCTGTTATACAGAGTTGTCCAATTTGAGTGAATAAACCTATGCCTAATATCCAAATCCAGTCTGTTCCACTTGGCAGAACAAAATCTTTAATTATAAAGGGTACCGATATAGGAATAGATATTAATGGAAAGTAATATATTATTATTAAAGGGTGCTCTTTTTCAGACAATTTTCTTACACATATATAAGCTAATGATGTTAGCAATGCACCTAGTAATGCAATAAACAATGCAAATAATGTTCCAAGAATATTCTCATTTAAGTTCCATTCAGGTTGAGCTACTAAAAATATCCCAGTCCATCCAAATATAACCGATATAATAATACCTTTTGTAATAGACTCTTTTAATATAAAATATGCACAGAGAACTGTAAAAGTAGGATAAATATATTGTATTACTGTGGCTGTTGCGATAGGCAATATTGTTAGCGCCTTAAAGATACAAAAAAGAGCTCCAGTTCCTAAAATACCCCTTAAAAATAATAATTTTCTTTGCTCTCCCCATGGATTAATAATATTTTTTTTAAATATTAGAAGTCGAGTAATTATTATACTTATAAATGCCCTGGCAAAAACCAGTTCTGCAACTGGTATCTTTTCCCCAACTGCTTTCACGCATATACTCATTAAACTGAAAGCTAAACCACTTCCAATTAAATACTTGAATCCATTTTGATTTGCACGACTTTTAAAATAATCTAAAGGATTTTTTTTTCTCAATTTTTAAATCTCTTAACTAAATATTTTCTAATCAATTAAAATTATCATATGGCTTCTGCTCGACTACATCCAAGGAC
>CETG01097133.1_pt1 | contig 10358 bp, 13 predicted proteins | sample 361471 | NCBI WGS metagenome assembly CETG01 (sample SAMEA2622696, study PRJEB7988) | marine metagenome | isolation source: saline water (ENVO:00002010), including | reverse complement strand
CTCTGGTTTTTCCGCTTCCTGCTCCTGCTATAACTAATAATGGACCACTGAAGTGATCAACTGCATGAGACTGAGCCTCATTTAAACCGTTTAAAAATATACTGTTTGATTCATTCATGTTATAGATTTAAAATAAATAAATAAATAAATAAATTTAGCTTTTTTTTGATTTTTTCCATATTAATAGAGTTTATTTTGCTCATATTTAATTGAATAAGATGAAATTATTAATTTAGGTTTTAAGTTGTATCCTCTTCCTGTGCATTCAGTTTCGCAAGTATTGATTGTATTTGATTAAGTTCTTTATGAGAGTTAATAATTGACTTTATTTTGTCTTGAGGCATTTTTAGTTTTTGTGAAATAGTTATCACTTCTTTTTCTAAACGATTTTTGTATTCACTCAGCTCCTTAATAGATTCTTTAAATTCCTCTTCTGTAGGTCTTTTCATTGATTTTTCTTTTAACAATAGCTCAAATTACTTGTATCTCATTTGCTTATAAGCTTTTTGAGATAACTCGATGATTGATTTCAGGAGAAATTTAGACTTACAGTTAAGAAGCATTTCGTTCTAAGGTCTATTTAAGTGAAATTTGTCCTTAAGTCTTAAGTTGAATAAGTAATGACTATTGTCTTTACTTAAACTTTTTACTAAATAAGCTAACCAGTTTAACGATGCTTGATGCCTTTTCCAAAACAGTTGTGAGTGCTGATGCCAAGGGTGCAGCAATTGGAAGTGAGGATCTTGCACATTTAAGAAAATATGTAGCAGATGCAAATAAAAGGATTGATGCAACGCTTGCAATAACTCAAAATGTTTCTTGCATAGCTGCAGACGCAGTCGCAGGAATAGTTTGTGAAAATACTGGACTTACACAGCCTGGAGGACATTGCTATCCAACACGTCGAATGGCAGCTTGTTTAAGGGATGGAGAGATTATCTTGAGGTATGTAAGCTACGCTCTTCTTGCAGGAGATTCATCTGTCCTTGAAGATAGATGCCTGAATGGATTAAAAGACACTTATCTTGCTCTGGGTGTCCCAACTTCAAATGCTATTCGAGCAGTGGAAATAATGAAGATAGCCACAGTTGCAATTATGACCGAGACAAATACAGGAAGAAAAATGTTTAAGGGGATTAATTCAGGCTCAGGAGCACAATGTCAAGATATTGCGGCTGAAGCAGCATCTTATTTTGATCTTGTTATTGAGGCTTTGAGTTGAGAACTCAACTTCGATTCTGATTTTCTTTCCTAAAGCTCTTTCGATTCACTTTCATTAACTATTCACTATGAAATCTGCAGTTACAACCGTTGTTAGTGCAGCTGATGCAGCAGGAAGGTTCCCTAGTATGAGCGATTTTGAGTCTGTGAAAGGTTCTTTTGATAGGGCTGGAGCCCGATTAGAGGCTGCAGAGAAACTGGCTTCTTGTCTTGATAAGTTTACTAACCTTGCTGTGGATGCCGTCTATGAAAATGGTTCATATAAGCAGGTAAATAAAGACAAGTGTGTGAGAGATATTCATCATTACTTGCGTCTTGTTAATTATTGCTTAGTTACTGGTGGCACTGGCCCGTTAGATGAATGGGGCATATCAGGTATGAGAGAAATTATTCGCATACAGTTATTGCCAACAGCGGCATATATAGAAGCATTTATGTTTATTAGAGATGAAATCAAAATCAATGATGTAATGAGTCAACAGGCTGAAACGGAATTTAAAGGATTATTAGATTACTTGATAAATGCACTGGCTTGAAAGCTAAATCTATTCTGCTTGAAAAAATTAGATATCTTTAAGTTATTAATTTAAAGTATTATGACTAATTCTTCCGAGTTTAATAGATATATCGATCTTTATCAAGATTTTTTGCATCCGAATCCAAATATTAATTACCCAGCAATCTGTGTTTTAAAAAAAGATTTTAGAGATCAATTTGTAAAGAATCTTTTAACTAATTTAAAAGAAGGAGATTTAGTTATAAGAAGAAAATCAATTTTGGCTTTAGGAGAATATGGAGGAGAAATATTAAATTTAATTGTGTCTTTATATTTTGATAATAACAATAAAATAATTAAAGTTAGCTGCCTTAAAACGATTATAAAAGTTGTCGTTAATTTTAATTTAAAAGAATTAAACCATGGTGTTATGACAGTTATAAATTCAGCGCTTAAAGATAATTCTCCCGAGATAATACTTAGTGTTATTACTCTTCTAAGGCAATTAGGGCCTAATGGCAGAGATATATTGATGAAAACTTGTAGAGATAAAGACTTGTTAAAAGCGAAAGCTTCTGTTACGGCACTTTTAGAAATGAAAGATCAAAATGTCGAAGACTTGTTTGACGAATTATTAAAAGATAAATCAATTGATCCAATGATAAAGGAGGATATTTTAAGAGATAAATGATCTAAGATTTTAATTTGTTTTTGACGTCTTTTGTCAGTCGATTTGTTTTATAGCTAATTCAATTACTTTTATTACATTTTTATCTTGCTCAATATGTAGTAGACCTTTGAGTGGGTTTAAGGATTCTTTAATATTAAGTTGCATCAATGACAATACTGAAGCTTTTCGAATATCTGGACTTTTATTTTTTAACTTTGAAATTAAGATAGGAATCAAAGTTTCTATTTTATATAATTTACCAATTAATTTAATAGCTTCAAGTTGAACATTTTCAGCACTATCATTAATAGCACTCTCTACTAACTGAATTGCTTCTTGATCCTGTAACTGTCTGATCTGCTCTTCTAGTGCTGAAATTGCAGCTGCTTTAACTTTTTTGTGTTTTGATTTGGCTGCTTTTTTTATTGCAGTTGGTGCATTCGCGCCAATAAATGCTAAACACCATGCAGCAAGACCATATTGCATTTCTGTATGATCTTGATTTTCTAAGACAATTATTAAATGATGCACAGCAGCCTCACCAAAAATTGCGATTGCGCCAGCTGCGGAGCATTGGACTACAGCATCTGAATCATTGATAAGTGCAGTAATCAGATCAGGCAGTGCTGTTGGATCTCCTACTAACTTAAAAGTTTTTGCTGCTGCTCTTCTCTGTATGACGTTTTTGCTATGTAGAAGAGTATTTGTCAGCTCAGGTAAACTAGCTTTACCTAAGTGTCCTAATTTCTCTGCATAACTTCTTCTGACTAGACCATTGGGATCACTAAGACCCTTTATTAAAAACTTGATGTGCTGTTGACTGGCATTAATTTTTTTTTCAGGCTGGAGATGGTAATTGACCTTATTGATTTTGTAGTTGTCTTTTTCAGAATTCACTTTTTCAGGATTCAATTTACTTTCAAATTCATTATCCAATTTTTTATGATCAATATGAGAATATATTATATATCAAGATTTAATCATTTATCAGCATTTGATTAAATGTAGTTTCATAAATAATATTTCTTTTTGGCATAACAAAATATATACTGATTATGAAGCTTTTGCTTTAATAATATCAAATCTAATCTTAAAAGTGAGCAGAAATTCATTTAATAATCTTCCTAAAATAAATAAAAAAGATGCTATCGAAATACTTAATAAACCTATTTCCGAAGTTGAATATTCTGCGGATTACTATAAAGCAGTATTCCATTTGGCAAATTCTCCTTGCGAAGAAACAGAAATAGCACTTATTGACTTTATTCAATGCGATGCTACTCAACTTGAACTTAAGATAGCCAAAAGAAAAGCTATAGAAGTACTTGCTGGGTTTGATTGCAAGAAGGCTATCCCTCTTATAACAAGGTATCTAAATAATGATGATTCTTACCTTGTTGAAACCGCAATCTGGGCATTAGGTGAACTTGAATGCAATGATGATGAAATAATTCATCAAATCAGTTCAATACTATATAAGCCATTTAATAATAAAAGAATAGTAATACAAGTTTTAACTAAACTAGGTTTTGATAAAGAAATGGAAAAGATTAGGTCATTATCTAAAGATAAAAACTTGTCTCATGGAATAAGGGGCGCATCTATTGCAGCATTAATAAAACTAGCGGGGGATAAAGATAAACTTTGGGAATTAAGAAGTTTTTTAAGATTGTCAAATCAGAATGATAGGCATTGTGCAGTTCAGGATATTGTTCATGCTGGGGAAATTTCTATGATCCCTTTTTTGTTGGAGGCTCCAATTTCACCATCTTTTAAAATAGAAGCAATAGACTCTCTTTGGATAGAAGAATCAATTAGTCTTGATCAAATTAATCTAATTAACTCTCTAGATTCAGTTATTTTAGATGATCCAAAAAAGATAGATAATTTAGAAATAAATTATTTTGAAAATGATATAATTTATCTAATTAATCAACTTTTTCATACGGATTTTAATAGATGTTATTTTGCTATGAAAAAATTATTAGAATACTCATTAGAAGAGGTTTTGTATTATTTAAATATTAATTGGGATAGAGCAAAAGGTGATTATGGTGCCTTATATTTTTTTATTAATCTATATAGAATTTTATTAGAAAAAGGTTTTTATGATAATTTACTTCTTGAGAAAGTAGATTTTCTATTGTCAGATGATTGGCCCGATTATATGAAATTTAAATCATCTTCTATGTTGGTTTGGAGTGGTTTGAATGATATTAGATTCTATGAAAATTTTTCTAAATTTTCGGATGAGAGATTTACACCATACTGGAAAAATAGATATACTGCTTTGCTTATATTGGAAAACAAACAAGATGAGTTAAGTAAGGAATTTGTCAATCTATTTTTACGAGATAGTCATCGATTTGTGAGATTAAAAGCTAATCAAATTTGTCGTTGAATAGAAGTATTTAATTAGAGTAGATAGATGAAAGTTATCCCCAGTTGTTGTCAATGAACTCATTAAAATTTTTATATTTTTTAAATACTAATGGACCGTAATCTGAACCCCATAATTTATCACCAGTTTCATTATCATATCCAGAATCTTCAGAAATTAAATTGTTTTTATTTATCTTAACTTCACTACTAACATATGTCAGTTTCAATCCTTTTTTGATCAAACATTTTTGTCCGGGCTCAATATTTCCTATATAATTTCCTGGCTCATTTTCTCTGAAATACATTGAGCATCCAAGTTTTTTATGTATGTTTTCTTTTGAGATATTTTCAAAAAGAGAGATGTCTAAGCCACCACCTGTATATCTTTCTTGATTATCTATTTTGTAATTACTAATTACAAAAATATTTTTCTCAAAAGATAATTTATTAATACTTTGTCTATATGGATTCCAATTATCATAATTAAATCTTTGTTCTGAGTAAAATGCATAACATTTGAATGTTTGTAATAATAATGGTCTAGTATGAATTTCAATATGTGCATATCTTTTTGGATTGTTGAGAGCTTGCTCTTTATTGCTAAATATTCCTGAGATGATTTTTGCGAATTCTAATATAGATTTTTTTTTCATAATATAAAATATATACTATTTTTTTATACAACGAACTTCAGATGCATATGAGGTTTGTAAAATTGCTTGGGAATTAATTGATCTTGTAACAGATGATCTGCTTCTTAAGTTATTTGAGACAAACCATATTCTTTCTTCTGTTGATATTTGATTATAGTTAGAGTAAATAACTAGCGTTCCATCATCGAGAAGTTTATATAATGATGTTATTTGGATAGCTTCTGCATAGCCTTGAGTTCTGAGGATTTTCCCTTCGTTTTTTGAAATCTCTAATGGAATAAGTAAACTTTCTCCAGATAAACCCTCTTTTGAATTCATATCATCCCATTCACTTTTAGCTTCCCAGCTTATTAGGAATGAATTCTTTACTTCATTTCTAGTTAGTAAATTATCTTTTAATAATTTACTAACCCTATTATCATTTTTTTTAGTAGTACTGACTTTGATCTTGCTTCTTATCTCTTCAAATTCTTGAAAGGCTAGTGAGTGCCCACTTCTCATGGAGTTCCATTCCCCAACGCTCTTTAGAAAAAATTCTTCAATTAGCATTTATTTTAATAGATGGTAATTTCTTGCTGGACATTATTCTTATTCTCTAGCTGATTTATTTTTACCATTGAATCAACTATCGTTGATATTGCAATAGGAACTTTGTCTTTATGTAAGAACCCTAGTGATCGTTCAGTTGTGTTTTTACAGGCTTTTGATTGGTTATTAAACATGTTCTTCAAATCAGTTTTTAAGTTTGTCAGATTAATTGATTAATGAACAATTTGCACTGATAATTAATTTCTAGCATGAACTTTTCAATGAGAATCATTTTATGTATTATTTAAAGAAATTCATTTAGGTTGCTTATTTGAATTTATAAAACTACTATATTTAATTAATATTCAACATATGTCACTACTAGAAAAGGATTTTGTTATGGATGATGTTTCCAAAAAAGTTATTGTTTTTAAACCTATTGAAGAATTCCAGGACCTCATATATGGCACTATATCTTCACCAAAGTTCTTGATATATTCTTCAGAATCTATTAACCAATCTATATGCGCATCAAAACCGAATTCATTTAAAATATTAGAACTTTGATGGATTTCATTTTGGTTTAGTACTGGTCTACCAAGAATATGCTTATATCTTAGATATATGGATTTATATTGACTTATATTTTCAAAATAGAACTTTCTATAAATATTAGATTGGCAAATTTTTCTTGTGAATTCTCTTATTGTAATATCCCCATTTCTAAGCTTTCTTTCAATATCAATTGGTCGCTCAGACTCCATTAAAGAAAGGTTGCCAAAAATGTTTTTGTATAATGCAGTGATTGCCATAATTAATGAATCATCATCATTTGGAACAAACTCATTAACCTGGAAAAAACTTCCTGAATAATTATTGCTATTAATATTTTCATTGAGTATTTTGTATTTGTACGAATCAATTTTTTTTCGCCTGAAATAACTCATATTTGGGTTGACTAACAAATTAGAATTGAAGTTAGGTTTTGTACAAGATGTAGTAGTAAATATATCTTCTCTTCCTGGCATACATGCTCCTTTGATATGTAAAATATATGTTGTTTTGTCGCTCCCAGATATTCTACTTTTGTTATACTTTATTGGGTCTTGATTTATAGTTTCTGCTCCTAGTTTTAGTGCTTTAAATGCTATGTCTAACATATGAATTTTTAGTAATAACTGATTTTAACAAGATAAAGAGGTTGAATATAAATTTTTTGTACTTAATAACATTTCTTATTTAATTTCTTAATACTACACCTTTTTCTCTTGAGCTCTAGAAGTTTTTTTTCTTTTGAACCCAGTGATGGTGGCTAGTGCAAACATTCCAAGTAAAGCTGCTCCAAGCATTAGACCCGCCCCCTGACTTACACCTGCACCTACGGCAACAATAATTGAATCACTTATTAAGAGACTTATTATTAATGCAGGGGTGAAAAGACGCCAACGAGTTCCTCCAATACCTAGGGCATAACTAAGGAAATCAAAAAGACCTGTCATTAGAAGTCCAGTCATTAGGAAAAAATTACCTTCAAGTTGATTTTGATTAAAACTTTCAATTCTTTGCATTGCTTTCATGCCAACTAATTTTCTAACAGGACCTCGACCAAAATTCCTAGCTATGAGAAATGCTAATTGACAAAAAATCAGGTCAGATAAAAATATTGTTAGGTAACCAGTTTTGAAACCAAGCAATGATCCAGCTAAAAGTGAATAAACCGAACTTGGTAATGCTGGAAGGATTACACTTATTCCTCGTAGCATGAGAATTCCTAGAGGAGCCCAAAAACCCATTTCTCTAACAGCATTTCTTAATGGTTCAATTCCAAAAGTTTGAATCAAGAAAACAAGTAAAATGAAGCCTCCGGTAATTAATGCGATGAGAAGGAACTTCTTAAATCTTTCTTTTGTCAAAGTAATCTCCCAGCTAAGGTTGCCCAGCTCTTGAATGATTTATAATGTAATTATCTTCTTTAATGTGTGATTAATTTAATTACACTACAAAGATTTACGTGATACATAATCAATCAATTTCAGCTTCATTTGCCAGATACTAAGATAAAGTATTCAAACTTGAATTTTTATGGTCACATCCCCTTTAAGAAATTTGATTACAGGGGGAGCTGGTTTTTTAGGCTCTCATTTAGTTGATCGCTTAATGAAATGTGGAGAAAAAGTTATATGCTTAGATAATTTTTTTACAGGTAGGAGAGAAAATATAGAACATTGGATCGATCACCCGTCTTTTGAACTGGTGAATCATGATATAACTGAACCTATAAAAATTGAGGTTGATCGGATTTGGCATTTAGCTTGCCCAGCTTCTCCCATTCACTATCAATTTAATCCTATTAAAACTGCTAAAACAAGTTTCCTCGGAACCTACAATATGCTTGGCTTGGCAAGAAGAGTAGGTGCTCGAATATTATTTGCAAGTACTAGTGAAGTTTATGGTGATCCAACTACGCATCCTCAGCCAGAAAATTATAATGGCAATGTAAATCCTATAGGAATTCGTAGTTGTTACGATGAAGGTAAACGTTTTGCAGAATCATTATGTTTTGACTATATGAGAATACATAATGTACAGATAAGAATTGCTAGAATTTTCAATACATATGGTCCTAGAATGCTATTAAATGATGGAAGATTAATTAGTAACTTATTAGTTCAATCATTAAATGGTGAAGACTTAACAATTTACGGTAATGGGAAACAAACAAGAAGTTTCTGTTTTGTTGATGACTTAATTGATGGTTTATTTTTATTCATGAATTCATCAAGTATTGGCCCTATGAATTTGGGTAACCCTGAAGAATTATCTATTCTTGAGATAGCTAATATGATTAGAAATAAATCAAAAGAAAAAATTAATTTAAGGTTTTCAAATCAACTAGATGATGATCCTTTAAGAAGAAGACCTTCGATTGAACTTGCTCAGAAAGAATTGAATTGGAAACCAAAAATTCTCTTAAATGATGGTTTGGAAATGACAAGAGAATATTTTCAAAAGATATTAAGCTTAGATTAAAATTAAATAATTAATGACTCAATTATATCCTATAGGATTTTTAGATTGCCAATTCCAGGAATCACGACAGATATCTTCAATACTTCGCTTTGATTCCCATTTTATATATTTTAAAGCTTCCATAGGATTGGCTAAAGATATAGCTGGATCTCCTTTTCTTCGCGGACCAAATTTATAAGAAATCTGAATACCTGTGGATAGCTCAAAAATTTTAATTAAGTCTATAACGCTAGTTCCTTTACCACTCCCCAAATTTAGGATTAAAAGTTGTGGATCTGATGAGATAAGTGTATCGAGCGCAGCTTTGTGACCTTCAGCAATATCCATTACATGAATATAATCCCGAATACCAGTCCCATCAGATGTGGGCCAGTCTTTACCAAAGATTGTTAATGACTTTTTTCTTCCAATTGCTACTTGATTTATTAATGGAAGCAGATTATTAGGAATATCTTTAGGGTTCTCTCCAATTTTTCCACTTGGATGCGCTCCGGCTGGATTAAAATAGCGTAAGCAGGCAATCTTCCAACCACTTGGACTCTCTTGTTTAGATGCTCTACTTGATTGGCAGCCTGAAATATTTGCAAGCATTCTTTCTATGGTTGCCTTTGTCATTCCATATGGACTTATTGGGAAGATTGGATCTGTTTCGATTAAAGGCTTTTCTTTTGTAGGAGCATAAACAGTTGCACTACTACTAAAGACAATGCTTCTACAAGAATTCTTTTCCATCGCTTTAAGTAGGGTGAGGGTCCCCCCGACATTGTTATCCCAGTAATCCAAGGCTTTTTCAAAAGATTCTCCAACTGCCTTCAATCCTGCAAAATGTATTACTGAAATGATCTTTTCACCATTGTTTTCTGCATTTGAGAAAATTCCTTCTAATAAAGAGAAATCACGTATATCTCCATTAATTATTGATACTCGTTCTTGAAATTCATCTTTGGAGAGAATGCTCAAATCAGCGACTCGCTCCAAAGCGATTGGTGAACTATTTGAAAAATTATCTAATAAAACTAATTTATATCCCGCATTTAGCAATACAAGAGATGTATGAGAACCAATGAAACCTGCCGCTCCTGTGACTAGAACACATCTCATTATGAAAAAAGAAAATCAACTCTTAAATCTTCATTTTTTATTTTAACTCTTTTAAGAGCCATTAAATATTTTTAGTAAATTCAGTATTCTGTTAACTTTATTATTTTATTTTGAATTTACTAATATTATAAGATTGAGAGATACTTTACTATTAAAATTAAATCAAACAACTGTTATAATAAAAGATAATACTTTTTTCTTAAGTCATAAGAATCTCATGCATTCAAAGGAAAATATTGAAACAATTCTAGTTACCGGTGCAGCTGGTTTTATTGGA
>CETG01001093.1_pt1 | contig 10363 bp, 8 predicted proteins | sample 361471 | NCBI WGS metagenome assembly CETG01 (sample SAMEA2622696, study PRJEB7988) | marine metagenome | isolation source: saline water (ENVO:00002010), including | reverse complement strand
GAGAATAACTTATATAGTTCTTTACAAACCAAAAAAAGACTATCTGTTTGAGCTTTTTGAGGTAAGTGTGTACCTGTCATTTCCCATTTACCTACAGTAGCTACTCTCCATCTCTCCGTGGGGATCAGTATACCTTTCATAATTACTCCTAATAGCTTAGGTTCTCCATTCAAATTAGTATTTTCAATACTTAACTGTAATAAAATTGCCCTACATTCTAAACTAGGTCTCCAACCTGGAAATTGAAAAGAAAAATCAATAGTATCGCATATATCATTATCTTTATAATTAGATTTATCCCAGGGGGTAAAATTCACCTTCGCCTCTGGAAAGTATTTACGAAATAGTACTGCTGTAGAGGCGATCTTATTAGCGATATCAAAATTACTAACTATTGAACTTGCATTCATGAATGTTTTACTCTATTTGATTGAAAATGACATAACTTTTGGAATCTTGCTAACTAATATTTTTTTCTTTTAATGAACATGTGGAAATGAACATCATTCGATTTAATAAATATATGTCTAGATAATTATTTTTTATTTTATAGGTGGTTTTATTACCTACAATTAAAAGAAGTTAACCAAATTAAAGAATTAATTATTTACATGGTTAAAAATTATGATTAAGTTTGAAAATCTCAAGGTCCCAGAAGAAGGAGAAATTATTACTTTTAAAAATGGAATCGCAAATATACCCGATTTCCCAATAGTACCTTTCATCAGAGGTGATGGAACAGGAGTAGATATATGGCCAGCAACACAAAGAGTTCTTGATGCTTCTATATCAAAAGCTTATGGAAAAGAAAAAAAAATCAATTGGTTCAAGGTTTATGCAGGGGATGAAGCATGTGAAGTCTATGGAACATATAATTATCTACCAAAAGATACTATTGATGCAATAAAACATTTTGGAGTTGCTATTAAAGGTCCACTAACTACACCTGTAGGAGGTGGAATAAGATCATTAAATGTAGCACTAAGACAAATATTTGATTTATACAGTTGCGTAAGACCTTGCAGATATTATTCAGGGACTCCAAGTCCTCACAAGACACCTCACGACTTAGATATTATTGTGTATAGAGAAAATACTGAAGATATATATATGGGTATAGAATGGGAAGCAGGAGATGCAAACTGTGTTGAACTTATAAATTATTTAAACAAAACATTAATACCTAAAAGTGAGAAACTTACAAATAAAGTAATTTCCGAAAGTTCTGGAATTGGTATAAAACCTATCAGCAAAAAAGGAAGCCAAAGACATATTAGAAAAGCAATCGAACATGCCACACGACTAAAAGGCAGTAAAAGGCATGTAACTCTTGTTCATAAAGGCAATATAATGAAATATACAGAAGGTGCTTTTAGAGATTGGGGTTATGAATTAGCTATCAATGAATTTAGGAACTATTGTATTACAGAAAGAGAAAGTTGGATTTTAGATAATATTGCAAATAATCATCAAATCACCATTGAAAATAATGCCAGATTGATTGAACCAGGCTTTGATAAATTAACAAATTCAAAACGTGCGGTGATTTGTAAGGAAATAAAAGAAGTTATACTTTCAATATCTAATTCCCATGGATCAGACAAATGGAAAGATATGGTTTTAGTAGATGACAGAATAGCTGATAGCATATTTCAACAAATTCAAACCAGACCACAAGAATATTCTATTATTGCGACACTTAATCTTAATGGGGACTATATTTCTGATGCTGCTGCTGCGATCGTCGGAGGATTAGGTATGGCTCCTGGAGCAAATATTGGAGATAGTGCTGCGATATTCGAGGCTACTCATGGCACAGCACCAAAACACGCTGGTTTAAACAAAATAAATCCTGGCTCAGTTATTCTTAGTGGAGTAATGATGCTTGAGTATTTTGGGTGGAATAAAGCAGCTGATTTAATCACTATGGGTCTCAGTAAAGCAATTAAAAATAAGAAAGTAACATACGATTTGGCGAGATTAATGCAGCCAAAAGTAAATCCTCTATCTTGTAGTGAATTTGCTGAGGCAATTATCTCATATTTTTAGAGATTATTAGTTTTTTTATTTTCTAAAATTCTCCATATTTTTTGCATAGTATGTTTGTCGCCAAGATTTCCAGGAAACGTGACTACAGGAATACATTTATTTATTTTTGTCAGATTGACACTTAATAAAGAAATACCAGTCATAATTTGTCCTTCAAGATATGCATAATCAACCTTAAATCCTTCACTAAGTATTGTGTTAGATGTTATTCCTCCTTTAGATATTAAATAACCTATTTCAAACTTCAATTCATTAATAATTTGAGCAATAAATAATGAAAGAGATCTATTAAATGCAAATTCCTGATCTTGGGATTTAAAACTGATTACTTTTCTAGAAGTAAATAAAACAGGAGTAAACTCTTTTTTTATACATTCCCTTATTTGATTAACTAATTGTTTTTTTAAAAGTTGTATTTGAGATTCTTTATCTTTATCTATCTGATAAAAATGATTTACTTTTATTTCAATTGGTTTGCAAGAAGAAATTTGTAATAGGTTTATTAGCTGAATTGAAGAAAGCTCTACATATGAGCCAAAAACAACTAAACCCCTCATATATTTATTATGATTATTTTTTCTTCTAAGGTGAGAATAATAAATATCATTCTTAGGATTATCTCCAATTTTAGAAAATGCACTGATAAAACTTGCCGCTGTCCTAAATAGAAATTTTTTCTTAGATTTTAATTTATTAATTACCAAACAAAATCTATCTAAATGAGAATAATTCAATGCATCCACAATAATTTGTTGATTATTCTTTAAATTCTTTATCTTTATGTAAGCTTCATTTTCTTCATTAATTGAAAGCACCTCTAGATCAGATAAATTAAAGTTTTCTATATCATGGATCTGAAGTTTAGATGTATTTTTTTCATATAATAAATTCTTAAGAATATTAGTCTGATATCCAAAAATCTTATCCTTTGCAAAAATTGTTTTATGAGCCGGCATATTATTTACATAATGCCTTCCATTTTTAGTAACTCTATTACCTTCTATAAATGCAGGAATATGAAAAGTTGCGTCAAATGGGCCTAACTTTTGATTAATAATATAAGGTTCTAAAAAGTTATGTCCTCTAAGTGTTGAATCTCCTCTACTTATAAAAACAAAATCTTCCATTAAATATCCTTCATTATTAATTACTTCAGTAAGTGCAATACAAATTTCACGCAATCTTTTACTAGCATCTGCCTCTGATAAAGCTCTTGTATCACAAAGAATAAACAAAAGTTTTGACGAACTTCTAAGGCCTCTTAAGAGAGTTTTATAATCCCACCTCAAGAGTAATAAACAATCATGTACAGTTTGAGATCCTGTAGGATCATCATCAAATACTATTATTTTCATTGAATTAAATTTTCTTGAATTTGGCTTATTAATATTGATGCATTTAGTTTTGTTGAAATATCCGATGAAATCAAAATTTTCCTACATCCATCCACCAGAGAATTCCGAGGACTAGTCCAAGGCTCCATACAAATCATTTGTCTTGGTGGATCAGTCCAAATAACACTTATGTCAAATGGATAAGAATTATTTAAAGTAATCTTTCTGCCAAATCCATAATCTTTAAAAGAAAGGGAGCCAGAAGAATACATTAACAAATCAATTCCTTTATCCAATCTACTTAGATAATTAGAACTCAATTGAAGGTTATTATGCTTTTGATCTAAACAAATTATTGGATTATCTATAAATTCAATATTTTTAAAATCCGAAATATTGAAATAAGGATGCAATCCAAAACTCATTGGCATTTGATTATTAGAATTATTTATGATTTCAATTTCAAAAATTAAGCCATTGAGTTTTAAAAATACATCGATCTTTAATTCAAATGAAAATGGAAAAAATTGTCGACTATATTTAGTATCTTTAAGAAATAAATTTAAAGATTGATTTTCTTGATTTAATTTAAATTCCCAGTTTAGGTCTCTTGCAAAACCATGTTGTGGTAAATGTGAATACTTTCTACCAAATAAACTAAAGTCTGGATCAATATTCCCACAAATAGGGAATAATATTGGAACCCCTCCTCTTATGCTTAACTTCTTATTTAAGAATCTAATTTGATCAAAATATAAAATATTTTCTCCATTGCAAGTCCAATTACAAATAAGTCCTCCTCTATTTGGACAGAAATCAATAAAATTTTTTTTATCTTTTTCAAGACGAAAGATATTATTTTCTTTATTTTTTAAATAAATTTCCACTAATAAGTTTAAAGTGTTTCCGCCCAATCAAGAATGTTTTTATTTACTAATTCTGGAACCTCATCATGGGGACAATGACCTGCTTCTAAGATTATCTCTGTAGTATTTTTAGGAGTAAATTTCTCATAGAGACCTCGTTTCTTTGGTGTATTCATCCATGGATCTTTACTTCCCCAGAGGAGTAATAGTGGTGAAGCAAGTTTTTTAAAAAGTTCATCCAATGGCTCTCCTTGTGGTCCCGAGGGATTAAATACACTTCTAAAAACATTAAAAGCTCCTATATCAAGAGATGGTTGCCTTATTGAATTAACAAGGAAATCATCAACATTCGTTTTATTGATATAAACTTGATTTAAGGTCTTCTTGATTGTACTTGGCTTTCTCATATTCTCAAATATTAGCCTTTGTAAAACTATATTTTTTAAGAAAATCCCAGCTACTGTCTCAACCGAGGTCTGCAACATATTTTTCTTAATTAATTTTTCCTCGCTGAAATAGCCAGCTGCATTTAATAAAATCACACCCGCTGTTAGGTCTTTTAAGTCGACACCTGCTGCTAATGCTGCATATCCTCCTAATGAATTACCTACAATAATAGTTGGTTTTTTAATTTTTTCTTTTACATAAGCAATCACCTGATTTTTCCAAAGAGAACCAGAATATTCAACATCATTAGGTTTAGGGCTTTTCCCGAATCCTAACAAGTCCATAGCATGAACTTCAAATTTAGATGATAAAACTGGAATATTAAAACGCCAGTGATCAGTTGATGCTCCAAATCCATGAATTAAAAGAATTGCAACATCTTTAGCAATTTCTTTAGGTTTAGCGGATACAGCATGAATTGGATAGTTTAAAAAATTCCAAGAAAAATTTGCATCTTCACTTATAAATGTTGATTCAGTCATTTAATTTTTTCTTTATTAACTTTTATATTAATAAAATAATTGACTAACGAAGTCCTACTGGATCAGCCGCAACATCATCTGAAATTTTATTACCATCTCCAGGAGTTTTATCTTTTAAAACTATTCTTAATAATACTGGTGCAAGAAATGTTGTCCCAATGACCATTAATAAAATAGCTGCTTCCAAAGAGGGTGTTAGAAGTCCTGCACTTGTACCTAGACCTAAAAAGATCAGGCCTACTTCACCTCTAGGCATCATTCCTAAACCTACAACTAATCTATCTGTTGGCTTGTCAATAATAAATGACCAACCGGCTGCAATTTTACCAATAATTGCGACAATTAATAAAAATCCTGCGACAACTAGAGCTGACCTACTAGATGGATCTAATGGATTTATAACTGATAAATCCATACCGGCTCCAACTAATACAAAGAATATAGTCGCAAATAAAGAAACTAATGGTAATACAGATTGCTGAATAGCATGATTATTTTTTGAACTACTCAGAATTAGACCAGCTGCGAAGGCTCCTAAGGCGGCTTCTAGTCCAATTGCAGTGGCGAAAAAGCAACAAAGAACTAAAATCACAAAAGAAGCAACAACAACAGCTCCTGGGGCTTTCAGCCTATCAAGAAGCCAGTCAAATCCTGGAGCTGCGGTTCTGCTTAAAGCAATAGCAGCAATAACAAAAACTACCGCAGCCGCAACTAATTTAATAATTGGAGCTATTTCTAATGATCCGCCTGCGGCAAGTGCTACTACAACAGCTAAAATTACAATCCCTAAAATATCGTCTAAAACTGCTGCGCCTATAACAATTTGTCCTTCTCTAGTCTTTAAATATCCTAACTCACCAAAAACACTTGCTGTTATACCTATACTAGTCGCAGTCATTGATGCTCCGGCAAATACCGCAGGGATTAAGTCAACCTGAAATAAGAACATTAACCCAAATGTTCCAAATGCAAATGGAAGAATCACTCCAGCCATAGCTACAGTAAAAGCTTGAGCCCCAACAGCGACTAATTCCTCTAATTCACTTTCTAATCCAGTAAGGAAAAGCAGTGCATAAAGTCCAAGAGTTGCTACAGCTTGCAAAGATGGGAATGTTTCAAAATATATATCAGGAACAGCCTCAGGCGGTATAGAAGCCAAGGAACTAATTAGATTAACTAGACCTTCATTTAAGGGAGTCTGTGCTGAGGGTGGTATAAGTAAATGGAATCCAGAGGCTCCAATAACTACCCCTGCTAAAAGCTCCCCAACGATCGTAGGTAAACTTAATCTTACAAGAACTTCAGCAAGTGCTCTCGCAGCAAGAAATATCAGTAGAAATCTAATTACTCCTATAAGAGTTTCAGCAACTTCTAAATCGTGGGAACTTAGTTCAGCAAGCAAAAAATACATTTAATTGCTATTTAAAAATATATTTTATAGGAACAAAGTTTATAAAGTGACCCTATTAATAAATATGTAAAAAAAATAAAGAAGTGTGGATCTGCAGTTACTAAGGAGAATTATTTATAAAAATAGCTATTGTCAGATATATGCGAAAATCCATGAATAAAAACGAACCTTTTGATTTAAGACTTCCAACTCCAGGATGTTATTTAGATTCGGGAAAAGCAGGCATGGATTCAGATGCTGTCTTCAAAGGGATGACATCTCATTTGTTTTTCACCCTAGGTAAACTTGCTACATCCGCTAGTCCTCATGATTTATATATGGCTTTAAGTTATGCAGTCAAAGATAGATTAATGACAAGATATTTAGCTAGCCAGGAAGTTATTAGAAAAAAGCCTCAAAAGACGGTTGCCTATTTATCTGCAGAATTCCTAATTGGTCCACAATTAAGTAATAATTTATTAAATCTTGGTATCACAAAAGAAGCTGAAGATGCTTTAAAAAGGTTTGGCATAGATTCTTTATCAGAGATCCTAGAAGTAGAAGAGGAACCTGGACTTGGTAACGGGGGACTTGGAAGACTCGCAGCTTGCTATATGGAATCACTAGCTTCTTTACAAGTTCCAGCTGTTGGATACGGAATAAGATATGAATTCGGAATATTTAATCAATTAATTAGAGATGGTTGGCAGGTTGAGGTAACTGATAAATGGCTTAAAGGAGGTTGGCCGTGGGAATTACCACAACCTGACGAATCTTGTTTTGTAGGGTTTGGAGGGAGAACTGAAAGTTACAGAGATGATAAGGGTAAATACAGATCTAGATGGATTCCATATGAACATGCTATTGGTGTTCCTCATGATGTACCTGTATTGGGTTATAGAGTGAATACATGCGATCGGTTAAGACTATGGAGAGCAGATGCAACAGAAAGTTTTGATTTTTATGCATTCAATATTGGTGACTATTATGGTGCGGTGGAAGAAAAAGTTGCATCTGAAACTCTTTCAAAAGTTTTATATCCAAATGATGGTACAGATGAAGGAAGAAGATTAAGACTAAAACAGCAACATTTCTTTGTTAGTTGTTCACTACAAGACATGTTAAGAAGTCTTGAAAAGAGATGCATTCCAATAACTGATTTCCCAAAACATTGGACTGTCCAACTCAACGATACTCATCCTGCAATTGCAGTGGCAGAGCTTATGAGATTATTAGTTGATCAATATCACATTGGATGGGACAAAGCATGGAATATAACAAATCAATCTGTTGCATATACCAATCACACACTGTTACCTGAGGCATTGGAAAAATGGGATCTTCATCTATTTAATGATCTACTTCCACGTCATCTCGAAATTATTTATGAAATCAATTGGAGATTTCTACAACAGCTCAGATTAAGATATCCTGGCGATGACAAAATCTTGAGAAAGCTTTCCATTATTGATGAAGAGGGATCAAAATCTGTACGGATGGCTCACTTAGCAACAATTGGTGCTCATCATATCAACGGAGTTGCAGCGCTTCACTCAGATCTAATAAAAAGACAGCTTCTGCCAGAATTTGCAGAATTATGGCCTGAAAAATTCACGAATGTAACTAATGGAGTAACACCTCGCAGATGGGTAGCTTTAGCAAATCCAGGGTTAACAGAATTATTGGAAAAAGAGCTTGGAGCAGATTGGATTACAAATATGAACTTATTAAAAAATTTAGAAGAAAAACAAAATGATACAAATTTCCTTAATAAATTTCAAGATACAAAACTTCTCGGCAAAAGAAAACTTTCAAACTATATTCATTCTCAAACTGGAATTCTTGTTGATCCTTCAAGCCTTTTTGATGTACAGGTCAAAAGAATCCATCAATATAAGAGGCAACATTTAAATGCCTTGCAAATTATTGCACAATACTTAAGAATAAAAAATGGTAATTGGGACCATGCAGCACCACGAACAATTATTTTTGGAGGGAAAGCAGCTCCTGGTTATTTCATGGCAAAATTAATGATTCGTTTCATTAATGGAATTGCTGATGTAGTGAATTCTGATCCTGATATGGATGGACTTTTACGAGTTGTTTTCTTGCCGGACTATAATGTAAAACTTGGAGAAATAGTATATCCTGCAACAGATTTATCTGAACAAATTTCAACCGCTGGTAAAGAAGCTTCTGGTACTGGAAACATGAAATTTGCTATGAATGGAGCACTGACTATTGGAACTCTAGATGGTGCAAATGTTGAATTAAGAGATCTAGTGAAACCAGAAAACTTTTTCTTATTTGGCAAAACTGAAAGTGAAATAATGGCTTTAAAAAATAAAGGATATTCTCCTCAGACTTTTATCGATAAATCTACTGAATTAAAAGAAGTTTTACGTTTGATTGAGATAGGACATTTCAGTAATGGTGATAAAGATTTATTTAAACCTCTACTTAATAGTCTTACCGGCTCAGACCCATTTTTTGTAATGGCTGATTTTGAAGACTACTTGAAAACACAAGATATAGTTAGCAAGGCTTGGATTGACAAGCAAAAATGGAATAAAATGGCTTTATTGAATACCGCTAGATCAGGTTACTTCTCATCTGATAGATCAATCAGTGAATATTGCGAATCGATATGGAAAGTCTCTCCTATGCCAGTAGAGATTACTTGTGATATAGAAGAATTCACTAGTTAGCATTTGTGCTCTTATCTGGAAAATCTGGGGTCTGATGAAATAATCTGTTTAATTTAATTCTATCTATGTTTAAAGGATCAGGAGCTAGCTCTCCTGCGACCTCTTGAAATTTATCTTCTATTTTATTAGAAACTTTTACCTCAAATATTTTTTCCATCAGAGCTTCAATAGAAAATAAATAAGCATTAATATTTTCTAATTCATTAATTGAATCAGTAAGTTGTTTCACAGTTAGATGATTTTCTTCAGTGGATAGATTATTATTTTTTTGTAGTTCTAGAAGTTTTTTCTGCAAATCTTCTGTAACTTTACCGCAAAGTGTCCTAAAAGATTGTATCGAAGCCCAATTCAACTCTTGTTGCTGCTTTAGTGTTGGAAACTCTCTGATTAATCGGTCATGTTCTTTATAGAATCGCTGACAATCTGAGCATTGACAAGGTTCTTCAGTCAAATCAATAATTGAATGCTATATATATATTCGCATTAATTATGCATTTATAGGGGGTCCATCAAGAAATTCGTCATTTTCATCAATTGAATCTGGACTATCAGGTAAAGGTATTTCAATACTTGTCACTAAATTAATTACATCCCTTAAACGCATTGAATCTGCAAACCAACCCATTGCTTGCTCAGCATCTCCCCTCTTTTCAGCATCATTAGCCTGATCTTCATGTGCTTCTGCTAACAAAGATAACCAACAAAGACACCTTGCTTGAACTATTGAAAGATCTAATTCACTTGGTTGCGATTTAGCGATACGTTCATGCTCTTGTTGTACCAGGAGTTTGAGACGCATATCATGTAGCTTTGCCATAAAAGCATAATTACTATTTATACGCTAGCTACAGAGTGGCAAGTTTGCACACATACTAAATATAGTTTATTAATTTTTACGGGACTGGAGGGATTTGAACCCACGACCTACGGTTTAGGAAACCGTTGCTCTATCCTGCTGAGCTACAGCCCCAATAGATGTTTTTTTTAATAATAAGTATTATGCTAAATGAAAGCAGGAGAGGTAATCGCGAAAGTGTTTTATTTTGGAAACGAAATAAAACTTTTTTGAGGAAAGTCCGGGCTCCCA
>CETG01013562.1_pt1 | contig 10367 bp, 7 predicted proteins | sample 361471 | NCBI WGS metagenome assembly CETG01 (sample SAMEA2622696, study PRJEB7988) | marine metagenome | isolation source: saline water (ENVO:00002010), including | reverse complement strand
CGCTGGTTCGAATCCAGCAGGGAGCGTACTCAAATTCAAGTAATAACTTAAGTTTCAGCAATTCTGCTAAGACCTACTACTTAGACTTCTATTTCTAGATAAGGCTAAATAATGCTTGATCTGCCTTTAAAAAGTTCTTATAGATCTTGATTTCTAATTGCTATCAGCACCAAACCAGCAAGTTCAATTATTTGCTTTGCACATTTCGCAAAACCAGCAGATTGGTTACGAATAAGTGTTTTTTGAATACCCTGTTCGAGGATTACAAGTAGCTTTGCGACCGTTTACGGAAGCTTAATATGATCTCTTCACAGTCTTGAACGATCAAATCAATTGCCTTTGCAGTAATCCTTCAAGTTTGTCTTCTGCTTAATGCGTATCCTTTGGTCATTAGGATCTTTACCACAGTGCAGCTATAGTCTGAGCAAGTAAATCAGCAGCAAACCCTATCTTTAATTCCATTTCTTGTTTATTAGCTTTTTTCATATTCCAACTCTGCATAACGTAAATTCAATTCTCTCTGAAGCATATAAGAACATAATGCCAACGAAGGAACCTAAGGAGGAATTAGATCCCAAGCTTAATTTTGTTCTATTGCAGGAAAGCAGCACGCTTTACTATCGCGACGAAACTTACTTCAATCTCAAGTACTATAAGTATTATTCTTAGCTGTTTAAGCATTCCCATTTCAATCTAACTTCAAAGATACTTCTGTCGAAAGTTCTTTTAACCTTCTATAGGTTAATTAATACAAAGCCAATTACTAAATGAAGAGTTAGGATATTGTCATCATTGATAAAAAGAATCTCTATATTCTTTAATTTGAAAGGTTATAAAATACTTAAATATGCATAAGATGAAGATTTAAAGTCAAAAAATAGTCGAAAGTTAACGAAATAAGAAATTCAAAACTAATTCAGGATATACTATGTTTTATAGGTCAAGAAAATAAAAATGCATGAGAACAATAAAAAGCAAAAGCAAGAAGCAACTAAACTACAAACATTCCCAGTTCCATTTGCTTTAGAAGCAATTAAAGAGAAAATTTCTATTTCAACTAATATTCCCGCAAACACTTCTAAAGAACAAATCATTAATCAAGCAATTAACTTTCATTCACAAGGTAATATCCAAGAAGCCGCCAAATATTATCAGTATTGTATAAATCAAGGTTTTAATGATCACAGAGTTTTTTCTAATTATGGTGTCATCTTAAAAGGTATTGGCGAATTAAAAGAAGCAAAAAAATACTATCTAAAGGCAATTCAACTTAAACCAAGCTTCGCTGAGTCTTATTCAAATCTGGGAAGCATTTTGAAAGATATGGGCAAATTACAAGATGCAGAAGAATCTACTAGAAAAGCAATCGAACTTAATCCTGATTTCGCTGAAGCCCATTCTAATCTAGGAAACATTTTTAAAGATATGGGCAAATTACAAGATGCAGAAGAATCTACTAGAAAAGCAATTGAACTTAAGCCTGATTTTGCTTTAGCTTATTTAAACCTAGGTATTATCCTGAAAGATCTCGGCAAATTACAAGAAGCAAAAAAATATTATCTAAAAGCCATTGAACTCAAACCTGGTTTCGCAGAGGCTTATTCCAATCTTGGAAATACATTAAAAGATCTTGGTCAATTGCAAGAAGCAAAAAAGTATTATTTAAAAGCCATTGAACTTAAACCTGATTTCGCACAGGCTTATTCCAATCTTGGAAGCATTTTGAGAGAACATGGTAAATCAAAAGAAGCAGAGATTTTCACTCGAAAAGCAATCAAGCTGAATCCAAATTTCGCTGAAGCTTTTGCGAATCTTGGAAGCATATTAATAGATCTTGGTCAGTTAGAAAAAGCAGAATTATCCATCCGAAAAGCTATTGAAATCAAGCCCGATTTCGTTGAGGCGCATGTAAAGCTTGGAGAACTCTTATTTGACTTAGGTAAACCAGAAGAAGCAAGTATTTCAGAATGGAATGCCATTAGAATAAATACATCATCTTCATTTTTAAAATCTTATCGAAAGAATTCAAAATTAATAAATAAAACCGCATTCTGGATACATAGTTGCTCAATTTTTAATCAATTCCAACCGGTTATAGAAATCAATCCTGAATCTTTCGAGATATTAGTCCCTGACAAAGTTGATAACAGACTCATACTCAAAATACGTAATTCCTTAAAAAATAAAGATATAAGAATAAGATCAATTACTGAACTCGTAGAAAATAATTTAATATACGAACAGCTTGTATCTCATCGTGGTGATGATAGTTATTATCCTGTTAAAAACAATATGAAGACAAACATATATATTCCTATTATCAAATTACTTGGCAAAAAGAATATAAGATTTATGTATACAGCCGGGAAAGAAAAATATACTGTTGGTTCTTATTGGAATAAATACTATAATGGAATTCTATGCTATGGCCCCTATCATGAAAATAAATTCAAAATAAAGCATAAAATATCTACTTCTCAAATGGGTTATCCTAGATTCGATAAGTATTTCAAACCTGGTTTTAAAAAGGATTATCTAATTAAAAAGTTTAAATGTGAACCCAATAAGAAAACTATTGTATGGCTACCTACTTGGACTTCTTTATCATCAATAGATAAGTATCATAAAGTAATCTCATCATTAAGAAGTCATTATAATATAGTTGTAAGACCTCATCCATCTATGAAAACAACTGACCCAAGCAATTATAAAAAACTTTTTAATGTAGATTTTACTTATATTGATGATAATGATGATGATAATGTACAACTATATGCACTTTCTGATCTAATGCTTTTTGACTATGGAGGTCCAATGTTTGGTGCTCTTTACTTAAACAAGAAATTTGCTTTTTTAGAAATGAATTTAGAAGCTAAAGATCACTCTTATTTAGGTAAACAATCTAGTGAAGATTACTTAAAATCATATTTCCCAGATAGAATTGCAAAATTAGAAAATTTAAAATCTATTTGCAATTACTGCCTAGAGAACCCTCCATCCGAATCAGTTATTAAATCATTAAGAGAAGAATTTTTTAATACAAGTTATCAAGGAGACAGCGCAAAAAGAGCTTATGATCTTTTAATATCCAACCATTGGCTAGATTAATCAAAAAGCTGAAGAGTCATACCTCTTATCTAGGTTTGATTTACGATTGAGGGATGCCCTTGGAGGTTTTTTATAAACAAATAAGAAATAAAGTGGTAAAGTTTTTCAACCCATAAACATCATTTATAGCTATCAAAGAGATGGTACATTTAAATTATGTGAATTGAGCAGTTAAGTTTAATACCTATAAAAGCAAATAATTTTATGGCGAAATCTTTAGATATTTATTCTTCAGATCAATCCAGTAATTTCAGTAAACAGAGTTTGATTCTCAACTGACTCTGCGAAACCAAGAAGTAATTCATATCTAGTTTCTATTCCATTATTCAAATTACCCAACCAGTAGTCATAACCATTTTGGTCATAATCCCTGCCTAAAACATTCGTATAGAGATTTTGAACATACTGTGCATTTGAGACATTATCTACGAATCGTTTATTGAATTCATTAGACAAAAGAAATGATGATGCAACATCTAGAAAATCACTTTCTTCAGAGCAATAGTTGTCCTTCCAATAACTCAACCCATCAGCATCAGGCCAACGATTAAATGCAGCATCGTACAGGCGAAAGAAACTTGCATTATCTGTATTTAAACCAGTTATGTTATCTATAGTTTTAGGACTTAGATCAGTTAAAAGACTAAAGTCATTGGATGGAGACAAGCTTATAAACTTTGCCACACTTTCATCAATACTTTCGGAGGTATAAGTAGTGTTTTGATCTATTCCAGACATGAAATTCTTAGCTTCTTTTAAATTAGCTCCAGTAATCCAAGGATTCATAGATTGAGCTTGATAGGCAAGTATCAAGAAATTACTCGTTTTGATTTTTGCTGTATATGCAACTGCAGCGTTAGTTTTATTTGCAAGTGTAGTGGAATCGTTTGAACTATCAGAATTATTTTCTGCAGCCCAAATCAAATCATTAGCAATCGATGCTAGTTGAAGTGATCCTTTTTCAATTTGACTAATCCAATATGTAAGGCCTGTTGCATCAGCATTTCTATTAAATAAATTCAAATAAATTTGATTAACCTGTTTCTCCGTAGATAAGCCACCATTAACATCTTGAAATTCTGGCTGCAAATACATATTTGAAGCGAAATCACTTCTACTAATACCTTTTTCAAGCCAATATTCTAAGCCAACATGATCAGAAGGACGACTAAAATAAGCAACATATAATTGCTGCAATTCCTTTGAAGTAGCAGAGCTTGAATTAGAGTCGTTTTGGACATTTTCATTAATATCATTTACTGATAACTCTATGTATAAATCAGGTGAACTTAATCCACCTTGATCAGTTGTTTTTAAGACAATTGAATAAGAACTCTTTGTTTCATAATCAGGTGAACTAATAATTTTCAATTGATTCCCATCAATAGTAAAAAACTTATTATCAGAACTTTCTATATATCCATCAACCAAGGTAAAAGTATGAGTGTCTGATTGGTTCTCATCGACTGCAGAAAGTGTGGCAATTATTGAGCCAGCAGGGATATTTTCATCAAATTTAGTTTGTGAAAGCTGCCAGTTAGTAGGTGCTATATTAGCTTCATAAGTTTTAGCAATAGTAATTGCTTCATAAAGGTCAAGAAAGCCTGACTCTACTTTTTCTGACAACCATTTATATTTAGAAGAACTATTCATTAAAATTTTTTTTAAATCTATATTTGATAAAGATGAATTCTCGGCTATTAATAATGCGGCTGCACCAGAGACAATTGGAGCTGCCATAGATGTTCCACTTATTGATTCGTATCTGTTAAATGGAGCCGTACTTAATATTTGCGAAGAGGATCCAGAGTTGTAATCACCTCCAGGTGCTGCTATTGAAATTATATTTCCGTAATTAGAATACGAAGAAATCCTCCCTTTATTAGATGCTGCAGCTACTGAAATCATACCCGGTATTTCAGACGCAAAGTCAGCAGGTATACAAGTAAAATTATCATTACTACTATAGTCATTACCTGCGGCAGCTATTATCAAACAACCTTTATCTGAGGCATATTTTAAAGTTGAATACCATCCATCATAAAAAGCTGGTAAAAGATTCTTGAAGTCATTAAAAGAGCCAGAATAATAATAACCTCCATCAATAATTTTTCTTCCTATATCAATTCCCAGTGAAAGATTAATAATATCAGCTCCGTTATCTGCTGCATATTTAATTGCATCCCAGGTATCAGAAGTATAAGCATTCTTGACTAATTTGTAATCAGAAAATACTTTCAAATTCATTAACTTAATATCCCAACTTACTCCTGCAATACCTTTCCCATTGTTTCCTTCTGCACCAATAAGACCTGCGACATGTGTACCATGAATATTAGAGTAACTATGAGGATGAGGATTATTATCATTATTATAAAAATCCCATCCAAGGTAATCATCTACATATCCATTTAAATCATCATCTATTCCATTATTTGCTATTTCATAAGGATTCTTCCATATATTGTTTACTAAATCTTCATGATTATAATCAATTCCACTATCGACAACTGCAACAACTACATTTGGTGATGTTGACCTTATTTTCCATGCTTCTGGTGCAAAAATGTCAGAGTCATCAAAACCATCGCCTTGCCCATAATTTAGTAAGCTCCATTGTTCATCAAATCTAGCATCATTTGGGAGTAATGTACTTTCGTGAAAAGTTTGAGTGTCAACCTCTAATTTATAAGATTGATTAAAATTATTATGATAATTAGTTACAGCAATTATATAGCTATTAGGATCTAGTATTTTAAAAAAATACTCTGTATTATCACTATCCGTTTCTGCATTAAAAATAGTTTCCCATTCTTGCATTTCATTATTATATTTAAACAATTCAAAATCTAGATCTTTTAAAAAACCATTCAAAGTAAAATGAAGATAACTTTTTTTATAGCAATCAAACTTATGAAACTTATAGCCATTAGAACTAACATTTCCATTTACAGATTTTATTTGATTCTTATTTATAATTCCTAAATCTTCTCCCCATATACTTCCTTCAAAATTTAATTTTTCTAGATCTATTGAACTATAAGAACTATAGTATAAGGAATCAGTTGCGTATCCATTTATATATCCACCTTCACTTCCTAATCCATAAGTTGTGCTTGCATTTGGAATAAGTACTAGATTTGAATTGGAGTCGAAATAGCTTAATACTTTTAGTCCATTATTTCGCCAATCAGAACCACTATAAATTGACTCTGAAAAATTAACTACTTCATCTATCAAATAATATCCATAATAACCTGTATCGTTATAAGAATTCCAACGATAAAAATTATCTAAATATGAAGAATACCAATAAACTTCTTGTCCAGAGGAATAATTGCCTCCTCCCCAAAGATCAGTTATATAGCCTTCAAAATGATAAAAATCACCATTACCATAAAAATATCTACCGCTAACTTTTGAGTAACTCATGCTAAATATTGATTTGAAGGTTGGCCATTTTCTCTATATTTCCAGTGAAAAGTACTTGAGCCTCCCATAATAAGATTTTAATGGAAAAATTTTTACTAATATTTTAAACACTTCTAATAGAAATGCTTTTTGGAGGAATGGGTCAAAAAGCATGGCTGCTGCTAAAAGATATCCCCTTCTAGACTTGGGGACTGGAATGCGAGGGTACATTATGGTATCGATCGATGAGATTATTCCGACAAAAAGAGCGACATAATTGGCAAAAGGTTTTGGAGAAAGTATCAAATGCCTTATAACAAGAATTGGGTAAAGAATAATCAGTATTATTAAAATCAATTCACCTAAATCTAATTTTCTACCTGATTTTAATATTATTTATCACTTATCAATTATTCTTCAATATCTGTTCTCTATTGAATAATTTCTGGGAAATTGAAATTTATATTGAGTTAAAATCCTGACCTATGTCATTTTGTTTATATTCAAATGAGTGCCAGCTTGTATTAGCTCTAAAGAAAAGAAGAGTATATTGATCCTGGAACTTTGTATATGTCGGAGAACATAATTCTCTTTTAAATATTTCGTACTCGTCGTCCCAAAATTTCTTAGATGAATTAGTTGTTTCACTTGAATTCGCTCTAATGCCCATTAGATGCTTAGGTTCCCAAAAGATAGTTTCCTAGAGAACTATCTCTTTGCTCCTCATTCACCAAAGGGATTATCACTCTACAAGAATATCTAGAATGCCGTAAAATAAGATTGAAGAGACTTACAAGCTTACAGATAGAGCAATTGAGAAAAGTAATAACAATACAGTGTAAATCAAGTTATAAATTAAGAATTACTTGATATAATTAGTAAATAAATGAATAAATGAATAATTTGTTTAGATTATTGCTAAATGATTTAAATTTTCAACCTAATCCAATACCTCTAGCCATAAGCGTTGCTAAAAAGGGAATTGAAACAAAACCTACTAACTCTATATTAATTATTAACCTTAATCTTGAAACTAAGTTTTGAGTTACATTCGGTAAATTCCCTTTACTCAAAGGTATTGCCCACAAAACATATGTAATCGTGGGATAGAGAGACAAAGAACCAACCAGGGCAAAAACAATTATCTTTGTCCAAAAAATAGGATTTTGAGTGTAAAAATCTGAACCCTGACCAAACTTTAAAACCCTATAAATACCACTTACCAATAGAGCAATTCCTGCTATCCCATAGATAATATCAGCAACAACCATTGATATAGCTTCTTCTTTCCTTGGATTAGGTTTCACAGAAATGCGTTCATAAATCAATGCTCCAAAACAGATCATGAAACTCAAATAATGGATATAAGCAATAGAAGCTGATTTAAATAAATCAATGGGTAGAGTCAATCCAAACACATTTCCTTTTCAATCAATTTATACATTAGCAAAAATCATAAAGCACAGTCCAGTTTTTGGAGTTTTGGGACATAAAAACATTTCAATCCATCTCAAAAAATCAAATTTTAAAAAATCTATGTTCAAAGAAATACATATAAAATGTTATTTCTCCTTAATATATTATTATTTACATTGCATGACTGTAACAAATTGATAGTAATCCTTGGTTAAAGATATTAAAGTATTTATGTACCTTTCATAGATTGTATAATGAGAAGAAATTTTAAAGATCTAACGTTTCGAATATTCGCATTTGTCTTTATTATAAGCACAATAATAATAGGCATAAGCGCAGACTCTGCCATTGCTATAGAAACTAATTCAGATGTTTTTATCAAAAAAGTATCTAAAGGCTATACTAAAAAATTTTGTAATGCTATAGCTTTTGGCTTATCGAAAGAAAGTGCAATGAGTTTTTCATTAGAAGAGAACAAAAAAGTTTTCATCAAAAGAAAAGAGATGAAAAATATTAATAAAGAATTACTTGCAGAAGAAATAGCTATATCAGTTGTAGAAGAATGTGGCTACCCAATTAACTTATCAGGAGAAAAAGGTATCCAAGAATTTAAGAACTATTATCTTACTAAGGATAGTGAATCCACTTAAACATAATGCCTTAGATTTGTTAATAATTATACTTAGATTGGTGAATAGTTAAAATTACAAATCCTAGCAAGCTTGAATATTAATTTAATAGATAAGACTTTAGAAGAACCACTTCATAATTTAATCTGTTTATTTCGATGTCTGTAAAGCAAATAATTAAGTTCTTTCAAATAAATACAAATAGAAGTTAAGCTGAACAGTGAGGACAGATTTCGAGTCACTTAATCGTATAGATTAAATAACTTTCTACTTAATCACAATAAAGGGCAAAACATATGCAATCACAAAAGAAATTTTTAGGACTTCAGTCACAACATGATCCAAACGAAAAAAAAGTTCCTGTTATGTCTGAGGTCGCGACAAGCTCGTACATCGTAGATGTATATGGCAATGAAGGATTTAGTAAAGATTTAATCGAAATAATTTATTCACTTAATGAGATTGTCTTTAAGTCTGGTGAAGAAATGTGGGGCAATCTTTGCTACGATAGAAAAGAAGCAAATACTAATTTTATTAATAGTTTTCCAGAACAAAATAATCTATTAAAAAGTAGAAGAAGAAATTTAGCAAGAATTGTACCCCATCTAGAATCAATAATTGAAATTGGATTTAATGCAGGCCATAGTGCAGCTTTGTGGTTGATGATGAATGATAAAATTAATTATTATGGAATTGATACTGCTAAAGATAAATATATGAATTCTTGTGCATCTTTTATGAAAGATAAATTTGGCGAAAGGTTCAATTTATTTATTGGAGATTCACGAACTGAAATGAAAGTGATAGATAAAAAGATCAATCAAAAAATAGATTTAATTCATATAGATGGTGGTCATAGTTATGAACTTGTATGTTCTGATCTAATAGATTCTATAAATATTTCAAAGAAACTGAATACAAAATTTATTTTATTAGATGATACAAATCTATCACGAGTAAGAAGTGCAGCAAACAAATATATTATTAAAGGACTTTTGCAAAGTGAATCTTTAAATGGATCATGGGAATCAATTGCAAGTTCTCTCTTACGCATCCTCTAATAAAATAAAAAATAATAAATACCAGTTTAATGTATAACTAAACTAATTTACTTACAACTAATGTTAATACCATATTAATTAATTTAAATTATAGTCTTTCTCTCAACCCAAGAACAACCCAAAAATTTCCATGCTCAGATTTTAATTTATTCCATAAGTATTTAAAACACTTCGCCACCCTTGGTTTACATAGCTATTATTAGGATATAACTTCGATCAAAGTAGCTATATACAGGCGATATCGTACTATTCAGTTACTTCCGTAAATTCACTTAAATCTACTTCTATAGTTGACAAATCTTAGCTGAACCAAGCGAACTTGAACTGCTGCTCTCCTAAAAGCAATGAAGATCAAAAAATCTAGAATATCCTAATTAAAAATTCAAAAAATTCTCCTCTTGTACGTACCTTACATCATGCAAAGCGAGCATAATTGAGCGCATAACTGCTCGAAAATATATATATGTTGCTATTTCAGTCAAAATCTTATTATTCAAGCTCTACCGTAAATTCTCTAAGATCAATTGCTTTAACTGATAAATAATTATGGAGCCAAGCGGACTCGAACCGCTGACCCCCTGCATGCCATGCAGGTGCTCTACCAGCTGAGCTATGGCCCCAAGTGTGTAAAACGGTAGTAAAATCAAGCAGTTTTGAAGATTAAAAAAAAATCAGCTGGTTTACTTGATAGTACGTGATAGTGGTTAAATAAGCAGTTATGCGCCATAGGGAGCTAATAACC
>CETG01179179.1_pt1 | contig 10374 bp, 10 predicted proteins | sample 361471 | NCBI WGS metagenome assembly CETG01 (sample SAMEA2622696, study PRJEB7988) | marine metagenome | isolation source: saline water (ENVO:00002010), including | reverse complement strand
GAGGGGGCCATTGATGAGTTCACGGGTCAGTCATTGACAATTCTTGGCGCTAGGAAGTAAGTCCACCTGGCTCCTCCTTCATTGCTCATCCACGTTAGCCTTAGCGGGTACTTCTCCTCAAACTCAAGTGAGACTTCATTCGTGAAACCTCCAGCAAGCTTCTTTGTTAACTCCCCGAGATATTGGAGAGAATAGGTGGAATGTGTCGGCGATGCACAGGTCAACTCGCTCAACTCACCTGATTCGAATTTCACATTTACACCCTCTCCCGCCTCAACTGTTACAGATACTGCAAGCTGATTCTTATCCATACTCAGGTCCACTTCGCCTCCAACAAACTTTGCTGCTCTCAAAGCCCTGGACAACTTCTCTGAGTCAATGGTCGCCTTTGATTTGAATTCTAGATTAGGTTGGTTCGGATTGTCCATCGTACTGGTGTCAATCCCTCTGAGTATCATTAGAACTTCTCCAACTCTGACGTTTATCGCCCCAACCGCATCGTCAAAATCCATCTCTACAAGATCGCTTGGCCCCGCGAGTGTTAGGAGGTCCCTCATTTTCTGAAGGTCGAGACCAATCTCCACTGGTTCCACTTCATATGTTTCGAAGCACTCGTCGGCAATTGTTGCTGAGAGAAGTGCTACGTGCGAACCATCAACCACTGATACGCTTAGTCCCTTTTCGCCCCAAACCAGCTTTGCCTCCGAGGTAAGTACCGACAACACGTCCACTATCTCCCTCATTAGTTGCTGCTTGGCTGTAATTCTAAGCATCCACTCACCTCGATTTCCATCTACTGCATAGGAGGCTCTTGATGCTTATTGGCACCAAACCAGAATTTCTACTGGTACTCCCTCCACTTATGCTTGCACTCGAGATTCGCACAAGTGCAGAACTTTGTCTCTGGCTCATCAGAGGACCTAGTTTGCTGCAAGTGAACGTAAGCATTCCTTCCATTGCATTTCGGGCATATGTAATCCCCCTCTCTTAGAGTTCCCTGAGGCCCGTCTTCTTCTACTACCTCTGTCAGATGTTTCAGGGACTTTGAACCGGTTGAAGCCGTGGTCTTGGAAAGATCAATTGTTTCTCCAGTCATTGGATCTGTAAACTCTGACCCCTTGCCGTCTTCTCCGGATAGGGGGCCCTCGTATCCGCATTTGTAATCCGGGCACTTAATCCACCCTCTATCATCTGGATAGGAAAGCGCACCACACTCAGGACAAAACATCTCTACCACCATTGTCGTATTAACGAGAACCGAACTACCCTGAACCTGTCGACTATTCAACTATTCGTCTGCCAACTCATACATTGCCGCACCGTTCAAGCCATCGTGCCGATTGGAGGGGCCATGAAAATCCTCTTCGATTGGCGCCTATCACGTGTCGTAGATGACCAAGGCAATATTGTAGATGAGATAGTTTGGGACGGGGCAACATCGCCATCTGGTGTAGCTGAAAGACTGTCGAAGATGCAACGCGGCCGAACTCTTCCTGAGGTCAAGATCCTCTCTGAGAGATTCCCAGAAGCGGAAATAGATTCCATGGCCGCTCTATCAGAACCAAACTGGCCTCGAGAAGATTCGGAAGACCTCTTCCAGAGAGCTACATTGTTGCTAGCTAAGATGGGAGTAGCCGATTCTTCCAGAGACATGGACAGGAGACTTGACATGCTAGTCTCGGCTACCTTGGAAGCTAGATCATATTGGACGACATCTGAATCTCGTTGTATCGAATGGGCCGGACTCTTCATCACAGAGGCAGACTTAGATTCACAGAGGGACGAAATTCCCATTGCTATAGCATCTTCACGAACTATCTCCGAGGCTTCGGACAAACTCGGAGTATCACCCCCAAAGCACACTCCCTCTGACTCCGAGTGGTCATCAATGGTATCCCATGCTTCTTCAGTCACCTCTTCATCAAAAATTATCGAACAATTGGAGGCTTCTATTAGGGAAATTGCTACCACTCACATACCATCCTTGAGCGCACTATTGGGCCCCATCTCAGCATCCAAACTAGTCTCCTTGGCAGGGGGAAGGGAGAGGCTCGCCCGAATGCCCTCCGGGTCTCTGCAGGTACTTGGTGCCCATGCTGCAATGTCCGCACACAGACGTGGAGCTCCACCTCCAAAACATGGAGCTGTACTCTTCTCTATGCCACAAGTTAGCCGTTCTCCCAGATGGGTTAGGGGGAAGATAGCCAGATATCTCGCTGGAAAGGCAAGCATTGCGGTCAGGGTAGATCACTTCGATGGAGAAACTTGGGGTGAAGCCGAGATAGATGAAATAAATAGAGAGATAGAGGCAATCAAGGCAAAGTTCCCCAAACCACCAAAGAGGAGTTGAATGATGCCATACAAGGCAAAGACAATCGTATGGGGGGTCAAGAGGGAGGGTAGATCCCTCTGGACTAGAAACGCAGTTAAGGGAGTCTCAGTAAGAGGGGAGAGAAGAAAAAGAGACGGCAGAATTGAGTGGAGGAGATGGGACCCGACCAGGTCCAAGGTCGCAGCAGCAATCCTCAGAACGAAGTCCGACCCATCTTCCATACTCCCGCAACCAGGTTCTACATGCCTGTACCTCGGTGCATCAGGTGGAGGTACTGTCAGCCATATTCACGATTTCGTCTGCGGTGCCGAGAACCACCATGGTGGACAGTTGGTGGCAGTAGAGATTTCTCCTCGGATGGTCCGCGATTTAGTGAAACTCTCAGATATGAGGCCCGGACTTGTCCCTGTTCTGGGAGATGCAAGAAAGCCAGAACAGGTTGCCGCCTTCATCAGAGGGAAGGCAAATTGGATCCACCAAGATCTCAGCATTGCAGACCAAGCAGAGACATTCGTTAGAATGGCTACTTCGTTCCTCTCTCCAGGTGGAATAGGGCTACTGAGTCTGAAGGCTGCAAGTGAGAGGTCATCTGAAGGGGACGATAATTCAAGGTTCCAGAAGGCGGAACAGATTCTGAGAGATTCAGACCTAGTTTTTCAAGAAAGAATGGACTTGAAGGGTTTGGAAGAACAACATGTGGTTTTCTCTTGCACATTAGGCCTCTGAGCCTATCGCGATTGCTATTGCAACGCCGTAAAACAGTATTACCAGCAAGGATAAGCCAATGGCAATCCAGGAGACGATCTGAGCAGCCTTAGCAACACCTTGGTCTGGATGACCAGGGTACTGGGATGTAGTTGCGAGCGCTCCATTCGCTACAATCAATCCTGGAACTGCAGTGCATAAACCACACATCACCAAGCCCAGAATTCCCAAGACAAGAGCCAGAATGGCATTGGTTGCGGGCATGACCATCCCGGGACCCCCTTGCCCCTGCACGAATATCTGCTGTGGAGCCTGACTGGTAACACTCGGACTCCCCTGTAGAATTACAGTATCAGGTGGGTCCTCAGAATCTCCGCCTGAAACCCAGTCAGGGACTTCGCTTTCTTCCATGAATTATGGGACTATGCTGGGGTGAATAACTTTGTCGCAGCCCCTGCTAAAGGTAATGGTCCACCTCGTTGACCACTATACATGCCAGAGTTGCCCGAGGTAGAGACCGTGCGTCTTGGCTTGGAGAAGCATCTCCTTGGTCGGCAGATCTCGTCAGTAGATACGAGGAGAAGCGATCTAAGATTCCCGTTCCCCACAGATTTTGCTGAATCACTTAGGGGTCGTTTGGTGCTGTCAGTTGACCGCCGAGCAAAGTACTTGCTCATTCGTCTGGATGGTGAAATTACATGGCTCTGCCATCTTGGAATGAGTGGGAGATGGACTCTAATAGGTGATGGAATTGAGAGCAGACCGGGTAGTTTCTCCAACGGAGCTCCTGTGGGTAGTGGCGACGGCCCTCATGATTGGGTGGTCGTCCACCTAGACGACGGTAGCAAGGCAGTCTACTCGGACCATCGAAGATTTGGCTTCATGGATTGCTTTCCCACATCGGAACAAGATGACCACAAATTCCTTTCCAGCCTCGGACCAGAACCAACTCCAAACCACCTTGTTCCAGAGGAATTGGCAGTCGGACTAAGGGGTAAGAGAACCCCAATCAAGTCAGCCTTGCTAGATCAACGAGTTATCGCTGGCCTCGGCAACATCTACGTTTGCGAGATTCTTTTCAGGGCAGGAGTATCGCCAAGGAGAAAGGCTAGCAGCATTGCTGGAGGGTCAGGCGTCTCAAGAAGGGTGGAGAAGATTACTGCTGCCACCCACGATGTCATCACTGAGGCCATTGATGCGGGAGGTTCGACTCTTCAGGATTTCAGAGGTGTTGGAGGGGATGAGGCGATGGGCTATTTCATTCACAATTTCCAGGTCTATGGAAGAGAGGGAGAGAGTTGCATGAAGGAAGACTGCAATGGGACTATCAAGAGAATTGTTCAGTCAAACAGATCCACATTTTACTGCCCAGACTGCCAACGTTGAGATTCTGACTAATCATGATTCTGTGACATCTCTATCCCCTTGACAAGCGCGAGAAGAATCTGGTTTCGCGGAGTCGGAATTCCCAACTCCTCCCCCTTGGAGATTACCGCCCCGCAAATCACATCAATCTCGGTTTTCCTTCCTGCCATCAGATCTTGTAGCATCGAGACCCTATTATCAGCAGTCGAAGTTACTACTTCCTTCAAGTAATCCTCTAGGTCCAATTCTCCTATTTCCACTCCCGATGCTCTAGCAACTGACTCTGCCTCCCTCATTGCCTCCAGAGATTCAACCCAGAGCTCTGGAATTTCTAACAGAGCCCCGTTCCTGACTCCAGATATAGCACAAATCGGGTTGATAGCTACGTTAACCATCAACTTCCTCCAAATTTCCTTTTTGATATCTGATGACCAGATTGGATTCAGGCCCGCTTCATCCAATAGGGAAACAAAACCCAACTCCATGGGGCCTGGGTTTGATCCATCCATTCTGCCCATGGAAAAAGACCCCCTCCCAGTCCAATGTACCACTCCTTCACTATCTCTCCATGCCGAGTGAGTCGTACACCCTCCGAGAACTCTCTCCCAACCAACTCTACTAGCGATTACTCCAGAATTTCCTAGACCGTTTTGAATGCTAACAACAAGCCCACTATCGGACACAATGTCCTCGGCTATCGAGGAAAGTGTCGGAGTCGAGTCTGACTTGCCAGCAATAATTGCCACATCACAGGAATTGCATACTGAATCATTTAGCGGGCCACTTTCACTGTCAATCAGGGTATATCGTTCCCCAGGAATCATTTCTACAGCCCCATCCGGGTTGAAGACAGTCATCCCAGTCTTGAGAATCTCAGACGTCCTCCCTCTCGATACGCAAACCAATTCTGCCCCAGTATCTGCTAAGCAAGCAGCAAAAACCCCACCTAATGCCCCAGTTCCAAGTATCGCCACCCTCACTCAACATCCCTCCACAGGGCATCTGGCCGAGAGGTGAACTGTTATCCCAGAGTCATCAGCTGTGACCCAAACAGCCCTCTCAAGATTCGAGAGACCAACTGCTTTCGCTGTAACCAATGTGCTATTTCCAGGTTCCACCCAATCTTCGATTGTGACTTCCCAGATTCCACTTTGGGGAGAATCGCCATGCCATTCAACAGACAAGTCCATCCTTCCTCCCCCTCTATTGAATATCACGAACTCCTCTGCAGCCATCCCTCTTCCGAAAACACCCGGTTCGACGAAGACGTCTACAGAATTTCTTATTCTGAACGCCTCAAAGTCTCCTTCAGAATTGCATTTAGCAAGCCAACCCCCAGTTCCGATACCTATGGAACCCTCTCCACTTAGATTACCCACCAGTCTAATCGCAGAGTAGTTGCCCATCTCTTCCGACCAGTTCGAGCCTGTATTGACCTGCTTCGCTGCATCAGCAGATTGACAGAAAGGAGAGCCATAGTCCGAATGGATCAGTGTTTCCCCCTCTGATATGAAGCCGTTGGGAATTTCCCAGACCCCATCGCTGACTTGGATAAATCGCTCTGAACCATTGATCGGAATCGTCCACGGACCAATTGTCTCGTTCCCCCTTTGCCAGTAAATGACGGGGCCAAATGCTCTTCCTTGGCCGTCAAAAGAATCGGAGTTCTGAATGGCACCTTCATGCCCCTGAAGACAAATTTCTCCACCTTCCTGACTGAAATTGCTTCCATTTACGGACTCCCAATATGGACTCTCCACGACAAGAGTCCCTACTCCTGAATTCAACTCATTGCAAATAACCGGAGAGTCGAAGTCTCCCCTTAAGTCCCAGAAAGGCTCAGAAAAACTCTCATTGTTCGAGATTGTCAATTTAATCACGTGCTCTATTTCGAAGCCAGAAACATCGACAAAAATCTTGAGCAGGTGGGGTGAAAAACTATTCTCTGGAGGGTTAATCCAGATTGATAACTCGAGGTCTTCTTTCTGAGTGATGCCATCAAATCGACAGATATCGGCAGACTCTGAACAAGAGTTGTTGAGGCCCCATTCAACCGGTTCCGAGCCTTCAATCCTAAATTGGAGCCATCCCGACACCGGCATCACCCCCTCTGGTTCCAATACTAGGGTCAGTTCCAACTCATTTCCTGCCTCGAAGAACATCTCTTCTGGCCAATTTTCCGTAGAAATTCCGGCATCATAGTCCTTCATCTCGTACGATGGAACAGTTGCTGGCATCCCTGCCAGAAGAACAATCATTGCTATAGACACAAATCTGCTTCTGATCGGCTCTTCTAGTACGAGATGCTCATCCAAAATAATTGGTTGAGGCAGATTGTCGGGGTTGAACCTCTGCCATGCTGCAACAAATGCAAGAAAAATCCAAGGAGTCCATATTGCTGTAGAGAATACTGCCACCATTACGAAAAGTACGATGAGGAAAATCGAAGTTTGCGTCCCACCACCCCTCATTTCAGACGGTCCAATAATTGCATGGAGCAACCTATCTCCTGGCAGTCCCGGGATTGGGAGAATCAACCCCCAACCTACAATTGACAGTCCTATGCCTGCAATACCGGTCGGATGCAACCATTGCAGTCTAATTTCTGATTCGTTGCCCATCCAAGATTCCAACAAACTCCCAGTGATTAGGTTTGTATCAAACACTGTTGGAGCACTCGAGAGTTCGGGTGGGCTACTCGGAGTCATCATTAGCCCCAATATCGTGAGAATACTTCCTGACAAGAATAGGACAATTGGGACGACCACTTCGATTGACCCTAGTGCGTTCCTATTTGGCATTGGGACTAGATCCGGTTTCCTCTGCCCCAGTGTTCCAACTATGCCAAATGGCCACCACGTGGGTATCGGGAAGACAATCGGGGCAATGTGGCCGATTTCGACTTCGAACCTCCTTGCCACTATCACTCTGCAATAGCTTGCTATGAGTAATGAGAGGACGACCGGTGCCGTGAAGAAAATCAATGACTGCCCGTACTCGCCAATTCCAGAACCTCCATAACCGTACTCTGACACCCAATGTTCTCCCACTAGTGTCATGAAAACCGCCATCACTATCCATAGGGACACTTGCTGATAACCTTCCATTACCGAACTCCCAACTGGAACTCTTGAAATTGTCATTACTGGGGGGTTACTATTCTCAAGTGAGCCGACCAATCCCATTGGCTCCAAGTGTCTGTTTAGTTGGAGCAGTTGCTCTCCAGCCTCAGACCCATCTTTCCCCACCACTTCCCAGGAATTTGGATATGCACCTTCGTTACCTAGATCGAAGAACCTTGAAGCAATCACTTCTAGAAGCTCTCGAGTGCCCCATGTCTCAGAATCGACCAATATTTCTTCGGGTACCATGCTCTCTCCCCGACCTTGCTCGAGGGATGTTAGATTTGACCCCTGCTCTTGTCAATCTCATTTGTTCTTGAAGCGCTTTAGTCGGAAGGTCTCCTCTCTTTCCATCTCCTCAAGCCTGAGTTGAATGAATGTCTGAGCCTCTTCCATCTCTGGGATGACCTTGAACTCCAGTGCATTGACCCTTCTCTTGGTGGCCTCTATTTCTTCCAGGAGCCTCTTCAGTGTAGCTTCCATCTCTGCTGCCTTTACGACCTTCTCAACTAATAGCGAGTATGCGTCAGCAGCCTCGTCAATGTAGGGTGAACCTCCGACCATCCCAAGACCTCTATCTTCGGCTGATAGTTTCAGATTCTGACCCTCGACCTTTGGCACCACGACGCCCATGATATTCCTTCGCGATACCTGGACCTCTGGATGCTTCGATGCTGCTATTGCTGCACTCTTTACCGACAGCCCACCTTCGATGGAAGATGCAAGATTAATTGCCTGAAGAGCACCTCTGAAGGTTCCCACCAACTCTTCCCTGGCAGCAATCATCTCGGAAAGTAGAGTCCGAAACTCGTGGAATAGCCCATCTCTCTTCATCTTCAGAAGATTGTAACCACTAGAAGTCTGCTTGATCCTCCTCTTCAGGTTGATCAACTCTGACCTGGTTGGTTTGATATCTAGGGCCATTTGCCAGTCACCTCTTACGCTCACTCTTCCTTCTTGTCAGTTGGATGGTACTTGTCTATCCACTTCTGGTCCAGTCTCACTAGGTACTTCGTGTCTATGTTGGAAAGGAGATTCCAAGCAAGGTCCAGAGTCCCTTCGTGTATGGTCCTGTCCTCGTCCCTACTCTGCCTCAAGAATTGGTCTTCGAAAATATCTGCGAACTTCAACAACTGGAGGTCCCTTTCGTTCAAAGCGTCTTCACCGACAATTGCCACTAGGCCCCTAAGTTCCCTGCCCTGTGCATAGGCTGCGTAAAGCTGGTCAGAAACTGACTTGTGGTCTTCTCTGGTTTTTCCAGGCCCAATTCCGGCGTTCATTAGACGGCTTAGTGATGGAAGAACATTGATCGGAGGGTAAATCCCCTTCTGATGCAACTCTCTGGAAATAACGATTTGACCCTCGGTAATGTAACCAGATAGATCTGGAATCGGATGTGTAATGTCATCACCGGGCATCGTAAGAATCGGGAACTGTGTGATAGAGCCCTTCTTTCCTTTTACCAAGCCAGCTCTCTCGTAAAGCATAGCCAGGTCGGTATACATGTATCCGGGGTATCCACGCCTTCCAGGCACCTCCTCCCTCGCAGCTCCAATTTGCCGCAGGGACTCGCAGTAGTTCGTCATGTCAGTGTATATCACAAGTACGTGATAGTCATGCTCGAAGGCTAGGTACTCTGCAGCCGTTAGAGCCAACCTAGGGGTGATCAACCTCTCCACCGCAGGATCATCTGCCAGATTCACGAAGAGTGCTGCATTCTCCAGGGCACCCGTCCTCTCCAGATCGTGAACGAAGAAGTTGTACTCTTCCGCGGTGATTCCCATCGCACAGAATACGACAACGAAGTCGTCATCGCTACCCACAAGCTTGGCCTGCCTTGCAATCTGCAATGCGATATCGTTGTGCGGCAATCCGCTTGCACTGAAAATTGGTAGCTTCTGACCTCTAACCAAGGAAGTGCAGGCATCGATTGCCGAAATTCCAGTCTGTATGAAAGACTCCGGACTCTGCCTTGAGTATGGGTTGATTGCTGCCCCTATGATGTCTGCCATTTCGTCTGCAACTATCTCAGGGCCACCGTCTCTAGGCCTTCCTGCACCATCCAGGATCCTCCCGATGAGGCCCTTGCTTACGGGCAACTTGAACACATCACCTAGGAACTTCACTCCAGTCTGCCTGTCGACAGATGCAGTCCCCTCGAAGACCTGCACAATCACTTGGTCATCCGATGTATCAAGGACCTGCCCGTTCTTCATCGATCCATCGCTCAGTCTTAGCTGGACAATCTCTCCGAAAGACACTGGTTCAGTCTTATTTAGGAACACTAGTGGTCCCTTTACGTCTGTAATCGTTCTGTATTCCTTTCCACTCATTGTATCACCTCAGTTTGCCTCCATGCTAGAAGAAATCTGCTTGCCCATCTCCGACACTAATTCACCAATCTTCTCGTTGTAACCCTTCTCGAAGCGTCCTCTCATCAGATCCGTCCTCGCTGGGACGTTCACTACGTCTTCCAGCTGCGCTCCACCGGCAATTGCCTTCTTCGCTTCTTCCTGGAAGCTCAGAATTGCTCTTGCCATGTCGTATTGTAGCTTCAGATCACTGTATGTGTCTACATCGTGGAAAGCATTCTGTTGTAGGAAGAACTCCCGAATCATCCTGGCAACCTCGAGTGTCAACTGTTGATCTATTGGCAATGCATCCGAACCGACCAACTGGACAATCTCCTGCAATTCTGCCTCAACTTGCAGCAGTGTGCTAATTTCTGTCCTGACTTCTGGGAAGTCTGATGCTATGTTGTCCCTGTACCATTGGTCCAATGCCTGTGGATATAGGCTGTATGAACTCAACCAATTTATGGCGGGGAAATGCCTTTGCCTTGCAAGACCA
>CETG01019324.1_pt1 | contig 10381 bp, 7 predicted proteins | sample 361471 | NCBI WGS metagenome assembly CETG01 (sample SAMEA2622696, study PRJEB7988) | marine metagenome | isolation source: saline water (ENVO:00002010), including | reverse complement strand
TCATTGGCCTGCTCGACAACTCCATGGGCGACAGCAGACTCTCCTCCACTGTGCTTAATGAGTTCCCAGTCCTCCATCGTCATGAGAATCTCCCGGGCACTCGAGCCATTATGTTGACCAACAATGCCATCTTCTGCCATGTAGTCAATCATTCTTGCTGCGCGGCCATAACCAATTCCTAATGCTCGCTGCAAGAGTGAGCAGCTACCACGGCCTTCCCGCAACACGACCTCAATCGCACTTTCATACAAATCATCCCGCTTACGGATTGCTTCAGCATCGATTTCGCCTTCCTGTTCAACTTTCAAGTTGACCAGTTCGTGTTCAAAATCCTGTTCCACTACCGTACATTGCTCGACCACCCGTTCAATCTCTTCGTCAGACAGGAACGTTCCCTGTCCACGCACCAGAGTACTCGTACCGGGCCAGAGAAACAGCATGTCACCGTTACCCAGCAGCTTTTCAGCTCCCATTTCATCCAGCACAACACGACTGTCTGTACGACTCGCCACCTGAAATGCCAGACGCGCAGGTAAATTCGATTTAATCAGACCGGTAATCACATCCACGGTTGGTTTTTGAGTCGCCAACACCAGGTGGATTCCAACCGCTCGGCTCTTCTGAGCCAGACGGATAATGTGCTGCTCGACATCTTTACCGGCGGTCATCATCAGGTCCGCTAATTCATCTGCCACAATCACGATATAGGGCATATGCGTTGGCACTTCGTCCATCGTCGCAATCTTCGTGCCCAGGCGTTCACGAATTTTTTCTTCACTCAAATCATTGAAACTGGAAATATGCCGGACACCTGTTTGCGCAAGCAACCGGTATCTCTCTTCCATTTTCTCAACCGCCCAGGCCAGAATCGCTTCGGCTTTCTTCATGTCGGTGACAACCGGATGCATCAGATGCGGCAGTTTCCCATAAACCGACAACTCAACCATTTTCGGGTCCACCATCAGTAACCGGACTTCATCCGGACGTCGTGCCATCAGAATCGACGAGACAATGGTATGCAGACATACCGATTTACCCGACCCCGTACGACCGGCGATTAACAGGTGAGGCATTTTACATAGGTCGACTGCAATGGGATTACCCGAGACATCTTTTCCTAGATAGATCGGGATCGCCATTTTCTTAGCGTTGTCAGTCGCGTCCTCGATGACTTCCCGCATCCGCACTAATTGCTGCTCTCCGTTGGGCACTTCAATACCCACGGAATTCTTACCCGGGATCGGAGCAACAATCCGCACGCTGGGAACACGCAAGGCAATGGCAAGGTCATCGCTCAGGCTGGTGATTTTACTCAACCGCAAACCGGCTTCCAGCTCAATTTCATACTGCGCAATCACGGGGCCAGTCTCGATATCAACCACCTTGACGTTAAAGCCAAATTCTTTAAACGTCTTTTCCAAAATACGGGCATTCTGACGGACTTCATGTTCCTGAGAATCAAAGTCAATCATCGCGCGGCGTTCCAACAGCTGATTACTGGGAACTTCATATCCGGCAAATTGCTCTGCCGATGTGGAGGCCGTTTCCAGCGATTCCATTAATTGCTCACGTTCCGTCTTTTCTTCATCTAAAGGCGGAGCCGATTTCCCGATGACTCGAGTGGGCTGAGGTTCGACGATAGGCGGCTCTGCCGATTTTTTAGCTTTGAAATGCGGGCGAGGAAGCTTGCGACGTTTGCGTTTCTTTTTCAATACAGGTGTCGGCTCGGTATCCATCTCGTCAAGTTCGTCAAACTCATCGAGTGATTCCTCAGCTGTCTCGTCCGTCACTCGACGACCACTGATCTTAATTTCAGGCTCGGATGTTTCCAGTTGCTCTTCAGCGTCGGCTAAGGATTCTTCAATTTCTTCCAGTTCTTGCTCAGCAACATTCATCACATCAAGCACGCGAGCGGCTTTACGTTCAGCCCTGCGTTCTACGCGACGTTCACGCCGAGCCCATAAAAACCTAAACGTTCCAGAGAACGTTTTATTGACCAAACTCAATGAAACTTTCAAGCCACGCGCAACCCAGCTGACAACCATGTAGTCCGTTGCCAACATTAACCCGCCAAAGACCAGGCTTAATGCAAAAATCAACCCGCCGGTCGTCGCAAAGGAACTCTGCAAAAATGCACTCAAGGACGCTCCTAACATCCCACCACTGCCCATCACGGGCCCCGGAGTTAAGGTCGGAAGCGTTAAAGCCAGACTCGTACAAACACCACAAAGCGACAACAACCATCCGGAAAGACGAATGGCCGGTGCATCTACCTGCCGGCGACGTAACATCGCGATATCAACGATCGCTAACGATCCTAATAAATAGTACGCGCCAAACCCCAACAGACTAAACAGGATGTCGGCGGACAGCGCACCAAGCTTACCACACGCGTTTTGAACAAACGTGCTCTCCGGAAACTCCACCAGGTCTGCCTGGTAAAGATGATTCAATGGAGGAATTAAATCTCCCAGAGGATCATTAGTATGATACGTCAGCAAAGCGGTAGCCAGGAAGATACTTCCTGCACATAACGTTAATGCAAACAGATCTCTTTTAATATCTCGTTCTAACATGGACACCACGATAAGGGGGTAACAATGGGTGTCAGCTTCCATGCCTGAGAATGCCTGTCCTCGTAGTCCGTTTACCGACAGGCATATTTATTTAGTTTTAGGTATAGGGATACCTAAGTCTTACCTTCGACTAGTTACTGAGCAAATTCTGAGAAAAAACTTTGTGCAGTCTTTATCGTTTTTTTTGTTACAACCAGCCTGTGGTTACAGGCGATTCCGATAAGGTTGTAACGATCCTGATGAATTTGAGGCTATAGAAACTCCGCACCGATGGCTCCTCGCCAACAGATCCGGATCTTACCGTCTCCTAAGAAGGAAAGAAATTCTTGATGGGTTTGAAATGATCTGACTCGTCAACTCGTTGCAAAACGGTCAACAATTCATCATCACTTGAAACTCCCAGGACGAGTGAATCCACGACCGCTGGAACGGTAATCCGGCGTCCATGCATCAATTCCTGTTGCTGCAGGTCCGTTAAGACGAGCTGCTCAAATCCGGCAAGTGCCCTGAGAGGGTTGACTAAGGCCGCTTCTACATCGGCTGGCGACGAAAACTCCGGAGCTACGGCATGCTGCAGTTGCAAATCTCCAATCGCCGTCCGAGCAAGCTTTGTCATGATCGCGCCGGTCTGCAACCGTTCACCAATATCTCGTCCTAACGATCGAATGTAAGTACCGCTGCTGCAGTTAACTTCCACTGTCAATTGAGGGTAACTAAAGGAGAGCACCTGAATATGAAACACTTCAATTTCCCGGCGTTTTAACTCTACGGGTTTTCCTTCCCGAGCCAATTGATAAGCACGTTTTCCGTTAACTCTCAGAGCTGAATAGACCGGTGGCTGTTGCCATTGCTTGCCTTGAAATCCGTCAACTACATTCTGCACTTGCTCAGAAGTTGGCTCCGCCGCCACAGCATATGGGGTCACCAGGCCTTCCGAGTCTTCGGTGTCACTTGTCTTACCCAATTCAAACCGAGCAACATACGTTTTCGACGCCTTGTGGATATATTCTGTGAGTCTGGTAGCTCGCCCAACCGGGACTAATAAGACACCGGTGGCAATCGGATCCAGCGTTCCCGCATGCCCTGTTTTCATCGGACGAATCACACGTTGCACAATATTCACTATATCGCGGGAAGTTACCCCCGCCGGCTTGTTAATATTGAGAATTCCAAACACGGATTCTAACCTGTCTTTCAGTGGTGCCGATTTATCGAGAAAGTAGCTCTATTTCCTTCGATTGGCATCGGAATCCTAGACTACCACAAAATAATAAATTCTCATCAATAAGGCTATTTTACGTCCTTAAAAAGGAATCCTCGGCGAATCTGCATTCCATAATATAGAAACAGACCAATGATTGCCTTCAATCGTGATTAGGTCCAATTCACCAGTATCGCCATCAACCTTATAGAGTTCAACAGTCATGAGTGCTGAACCGTCCTTTCCCACATTACGAATGCGACGCTTACGCTACAATGCGGGGGTACGTAATTTAACCAGACACACCAGACTTCATCCTGGTTCACTTATCCTGCCCTTGTTTGTCCGTAGTGGGAACAACATTCGTCAGGAAATTTCTTCCATGCCCGGTCAGTACCAGTTATCTCTGGATCAGTTGGTCGAAGAAGCCAGGCAGGCTCGTGACCTTGGGCTCGGTGGAATCATCTTATTTGGGATTCCTGACGACAAAGATCATCACGGCAGTGATGCACTCCACGCTGGAGGTATCGTTCAGCAAGCCGTGGCCGCCGTCAAGGATGCCGTATCTGAACTGCTCGTACTTACCGACCTGTGTATGTGCGAATATACCGATCATGGGCATTGCGGCATCCTGCATGAACAAGGCGGGATTACGGATGTCTCGAACGACCCTACCCTGACCCTACTGGGACAACAGGCCGTTACGCATGCTGAACAGGGAGCGGACATCATTGCTCCGAGCGGGATGATGGATGGCATGGTTTCGGCGATCCGTCAGGCACTTGATGATGCCGATTTCAAACACATTCCGATCATGAGTTATGCTGCCAAATACGCCAGCAGTTACTACGGACCGTTTCGCGATGCTGCCGAAAGCGCCCCTAGTTTCGGAGACCGACGCACTTATCAAATGGATCCCACCGCTCAGGCCGCTCAGGCACTACGAGAAGTAGAACTCGATGTTCAGGAAGGTGCCGATATGCTCATGGTCAAACCGGCTTTGGCCTATCTGGACATCATCACCCGGGTTGCTCAGAACTACCCCGGGATTCCGCTGGCTGCCTATAACGTGTCCGGCGAATATAGTATGGTAAAAGCGGCCGCAGCTAATGGTTGGCTTGATGAAGCGCGTGTCGTTGACGAAACAATGACTGCCATTCACCGAGCCGGAGCCGATATCATTTTGACCTACTGGGCCAAAGACGTTGCTCAACGAATTGGCTCCTGAGATTCATACTCACGTTAATCCTCTTTCCTTCCTTCACTTCCATTCAGCCCCAAACTCATGCCTCACGATAAAAGCCAAGCACTCTTTCAAACCGCGCAATCCCTGATGCCTGGAGGCGTCAACAGTCCGGCCCGAGCGTTTGGCTCTGTCGGCGGCACACCGCTGATCATCGATCATGGCGAAGGGGCGACCATCGTGGATGTCGATGGAAATCGGTATCTGGACTACATCCAATCCTGGGGGCCGATGATTCTTGGGCACAAACACCCATCTGTACTCGCTGCCGTAGAAAATGCCCTCGCCAAAGGATTTAGCTTCGGAGCACCCACCGTAGGTGAAAACGAATTAGCTCAGCTAATCATTGAGGCAGTACCTTCGGTCGAGAAAGTCCGACTGGTTAATTCAGGCACAGAAGCGACGATGAGTGCAATTCGACTGGCACGCGGATTCACCGGTCGCGATGTCATTATCAAATTCGCAGGTAACTACCACGGCCATGTCGACAGCCTTTTAGTTGCCGCGGGCAGTAGTGCGGCCACACTCGCTGTACCCAATTCCCCGGGAGTCACCCTGGGGACCAGTCAGGATACGAAGATCCTCTGTTACAACGATTGTCAGGGTGTACGGGACACTTTTGCTGAAATGGGAGACCGAATCGCCGGTGTCATCTTCGAACCCGTCGTTGGCAACATGGGCTGCGTCATTCCGAGCACGGAATTTTTACAAACCTTACGGGAATGTACGACGGCTAGCGGGGCGTTGCTGATCTTTGACGAAGTGATGACTGGCTTCCGTGTTGGCTACGGTGGAGCACAAACTTTGTGGAGAGTTACTCCGGATCTCACTACCCTTGGAAAAATCGTCGGTGGTGGCATGCCCATCGGAGCCTACGGTGGTCGCGCAGATATTATGGATCACATCCTGCCAGTGGGAGAAGTTTTCCAGGCCGGTACACTCAGTGGTAACCCCATCGCATGTGCTGCGGGGAGTGCAACTTTACGAGAGTTACGAGATCATTCTCCCTACGACAGACTGGAACAACTGGGAGCGACCTTAGCTGAAGGATTGCAGCGTGCGGCTGAAACTGCAGGTCAATCATGTTGCGTACAACGAGTGGGTAGCATGCTAACGCTGTTCTTCAACCCGGGCCCTGTTCTCAACTGGGAAGACGCCTCGGCCAGTGACACCGAAAAATTCGGGCGATACTTTTGGGGGCTGATAGAACATGGCATCTACATGCCATGCAGTCAGTATGAAGCTCTGTTCATTTCCGCAGCTCATACTGAAAACGACATTCAGGCCACCATCACCGCTGCTGAATCTGTCTTACAAACTCTGTAAAAAGTAGCGCGAACAAACTCGAGCTTCATCCGATCGGAATTAACGGTTGACTTTATGTCCCGTTATGTAGACGGTCCCCGAGGAAATTATCCAATTCGTCAATCGCATAAATCTGATTTGCCGTCTCGGCAATCGGATAAGCGATACGTCGGAATTCGACCGTTCGCTGCTGGTCATCCAGAATTACATAACAGCTGCGTGAATCACCATCCCGAGGTTGTCCCACGCTGCCCACATTCACCATGATTTTTTGATCGCCCAACGAATAAACATTATCCAACTGAGTCAGCGTTAAAAATTCGAAATCCTCTGTAAACACCCCCGGGACATGGGTATGCCCCTGGAAACAATATCTGGGAATCAGACTAAACACTTTTTCAATCTTGCGACGATTGTAAACATCTTCAGGAAAGATGTATTCGTTAATCGGATTGCGTGCACTGCCGTGAACAAAAAGAAATTCGTCGACCTGATGCGTCCGAGGCAATTCGGCCAGAAATCGCCAACGCTCTTTGGCGGCATCTTCATCATCAGTATTTAACTCGAATTGTTTGCGAGTCCAGAAGATGGCACGTTCAGCAGTACTGGAAAAGCCTTCGGGATCAAACAAAGCAGCCTGGTCATGATTTCCCAGGATGCATAATTGAAATTGACGAACGTGATCAACGCATTCACGGGGACTCGGACCGTATCCGATCACGTCACCCAAACAAAATATCTCGTCAACATGCTGAGATTGGATATCCTCAAGCACATGTTGGAGTGCAATCAGATTGCCATGGATGTCACTTACCAGAGCCCGTCTCAAGAGATTACCTACCCGTTTCGATCAAGTCCGCCTGTCTGCTGCGTCTAGCGTCCAGCTCGTAAGCGGTCTCCCAGAGAATTATGTAGTTCGTCAATACTATAGATTTTACGAGCAGTTTCGTCATACGGATAGCTCAGTCGGCGAAATTGGAGGAGCTTCGAATCGGGGTCAAAAATCACATAACTACTGCGATTGTCTTCATCCCGAGGCTGCCCAACACTACCAACATTAATTAGGGCTTTCTGATCTCCCAGTTGATACTCATAGTCACACTCGTCCGGAGATACAAAATCGAAGTCGTGCGTAAACACGCCCGGGATATGCGTATGCCCCTGAAAACAATACTGTGTCACTTTGCCAAAAATCGACTCGAGCTTAGGCCGCTTATAGACGTCCTCGGGAAACACATATTCATTGGTTGGCTCGCGAGCACTTCCATGCACGAACATGACTTCATCTTCGACATGCATGCGAGGCAGTTCACCCAGAAAATCCCAGCGGCGATTCATTTGAGAAGGATTGCCACCCGCCTGCTCCAACTGATCCCGCGTCCAGTAGACAGCCTGTAAGGCAACCGGGTTAAATCCATCCGGATCGAACAGTGTTGCTTCGTCATGATTGCCCAGAATCGTCACTTCACAACGACCTATCACCGCATCCAAACATTCACGTGGATTCGGTCCATACCCAACAATATCCCCCAGACAAATAATACGAGTGATCCCTTGCTGCTGGATATCTGCCAGCACGACCTGAAGGGCTTCGTAATTTCCGTGGATATCGCTAATTAACGCGTATTTCACCGGAGAGGACCTGAATACTGAAAAAGTTGTTAAACCGTTGTTCTATTGTCCGGCAATCTGCCGAACATATCTACCACAGATTGCCAAAGTCCGTATGATTATATGCATCTGTTTCAGTAATCCATGCATGATATTAATGTACGTTGATACGTTTTGGGATATTAGACCTTGAGAATTCTAGCAATCGAAACCACTCAACGTCAGGGCTCCATCGCTCTCTTCGAAGAAGATACCCTCAGTCTCCATCATCCACTGCCAGCCGACGCTCGTTCCGCTGCTACACTCGCCCCTGAAATTAAATCCCTCTGCACTGCCAACCAATGGGACTTAAACACCATCGATCTTTTCGCCGTTACGACAGGCCCCGGATCTTTTACCGGTTTACGAGTAGGCATTGTGACTGTTAAGACACTTGGGTATGCTCTGGCAGCCAACGTTGTCGGCATTAATACTCTGGATGCCATCGCCTTACAATCCACACATACCGGTGAGATCGAAGTCGTAATGGATGCTCAACGAAACTCAGTCTTTCGCCGTCGTTATCAACTACAAGCGGGCGAATTACCGCAACCACTGGGGGAAGTAGAAATCATTGACGATCAACAGTGGGCCCAACAACTCACTGCCGGGATTCATGTCAGCGGGCCTGTCTTAGCCAAGTTGCAAGACACACTACCCGAGCATCTATCGATCGAGAACTCCGCCAATTGGGCACCTCAAGCTATTAGTGTCGCCCGACTGGCTGTCAACACGCCACCACTGGACTCCCCTCTGGCACTCATGCCTAATTATTTCCGCCAAAGCGCTGCGGAAGAAAAGCACGCTCAACAAGTCAACTGACTTGAAATCGCTGATAACGCAGGACACCTGGCTATTTACCGATACAAAAGGTCGAGAAGATTCGATCCAGGATGTCATCCGTGTACACTGTTCCCACCACCAGTCCTAACTGGTTTAACGCAGTTCGTAATTCAGCAGCAATGAGTTCTTCAACCCATTGTTGTTGGCATAACTCCAAGGCCCTTTGCACGCTGTCGACCGCAGACTCTAAACTCTCATAACAACGAGCGGCCGTCTGCTGAACCACCGTACCGGAGGTTGCTTGTTGTGAAAGTACACGCTGCAAATGTCCTTTTAACGCCACAACTCCCTCAGCTGTATAATTCGCTGTTACATCAGCAACTGCCAGTGGTTGGAATCCTGGTTCATCATTTTTTGTACTTACAATAATCCGTAGCGTCCCGGAGGAATCGTTCAGTTGTTCTGATTCCCAGGGGTCTAATGGGCGAGTCCCATCAATACAAAGTAACTCCACATGAGAAATAGATGCCTGCTGAGACGTCATTTGCTGAGAAGCCTGTTCAATTTCAGAAAGTAGTTCGGAAGTCGACTCAACGCCGGCCGTATCAATCAAGGTACATTCCACATCACCAATCAGGATCGACTGAGAAACATAATCTCTCGTTGTCCCTGCCACGTCCGAAACGATGGCAACTTCCTTTCCCACCAATGCATTTAACAGACTACTTTTGCCGACATTGGGAAGTCCACGCAGAATAACCCGGACCTGATTACGTTGCACCAAACGACTATCGAGTTGATGCAGCACGATGATTAGTTGCTCGGCCACACCGCCCACTTGGGTTGTCAGCTGTTGCTGGGAAATAAACTCAATATCCTCCTCCACGAAATCCAAACCGGCTTCGAGATGAGCCAGGAGTTCAATCATCTGATCCCGCAACGTCTGCAGTTTCTTGTTTAAGCCACCGGCCAACTGGCTTAAGGCAATCGACAACTCCTGTTGATCCACTGCATCAATCACTCCCAGAACAGCTTCGGCCTGAGTCAAATCCAGTCGTCCTGCAAGAAATGCTCGCATGGTAAATTCACCAGGTTCAGCAATCCTCACGCCTTCGCCAACGCGTTGACATAGGTGATTCAATGCTGCTTGAAGCAGGGGAGCTGCTCCGGGAAGATGCAGTTCAAGTGACGGTTGGCGAGTATAGCTACGGGTATCCGGCCAGAAATAGATCTGAGCTGAACAGGGAGGAAATTCACCAATGACAACTGCTCGACTGCCCGTGGTCGGTTCATCAACGTCCAACAAGTCGCACGGTTCAGTTAACAGCGACTCTAAACATCGGCCAGCCAGGGGACCACTGACTCGTACAATCCCCCGCTGAGCCTGCCCGGGGGCTGAAGCGATTGCGCAAATCGTGTCTTCTGTGTCAAACAAACCAGGAGCACCTCAACCGAGTCGAAAGTAAATGCTGCTGCAAGGAATTCTATCTTCGACGACGTCCACTTCGCAAACTATCGAGCTGTTTTCGGCGTTCACTATCAGAGTTCGCAGGTTTTCCTCTGGACTGGCCCTGCTGAGCTTCTGCCGCTTCCATCATCCGTTGCATAAATCCGGGTTTACGC
>CETG01191803.1_pt1 | contig 10398 bp, 10 predicted proteins | sample 361471 | NCBI WGS metagenome assembly CETG01 (sample SAMEA2622696, study PRJEB7988) | marine metagenome | isolation source: saline water (ENVO:00002010), including | reverse complement strand
AATTGGTTCGTATTTAGTTAGACATGTCAAATAATTTTTTTAAATCTAATTTTTTAACGTGAAATAACTTTATATGTTCTTATATGGTGTGGATTGGTCTTTATCTGAAATAATAAGAGGCTTAATTGGCCACTCTATTAAAGGTAAGCAAGGATCATTCCATCTCACCCAATCCTCATCTTCAGGTGAATATATATTGTCAGTCAAATAAGCTAAAGTTGAATCATCTTCCAATGTTAAATATGCTGAATAACAATCCCTAGGAACATACGTAGCATTGCCTTTTTCATAACTAAGTAAATTTCTAGCAATTTCAATTTTCTTACCATTAATCCTTATCAAAACATGAAGAGCCGATCCTGAAATACAGCTCATTATCTTTGATTCTGCAAATTTACCTTTTTGCCTATGGAATCCTCTTAAGGTCGATTTTTGATGGTTTTGAGAGATGTAGATATTTTCTACTTTTCTAAAATCAAATTTACTCTTTAATTTATCCTGCTCGCGAAATAATCTTGTGAAACCTCCTCTTTTATCATTATGTCTAAATAATTTAATATTTGCGCTCCCTTCAATTTCAAGATTCTCGAAGTTTAAAGCCATCTTTAATATGATTTATTTGTAATCTACAATGTCTTAGTGAGTTATAATTCAGCTGATATTTAAATGTTACAATTTAAACAGAAATCCAGAAAGATATTAATAGTTTATCAAATTTAATTGTACTATCTTTTAATTACTATTCGAAAGTTAAAGAGGATATACATCTCCAAGTGAATTTAAATTGTAGTCAAGCTTTTTATTATTTTCCCAATATTTTAAGGTATCTTTTAATATATCTTCCAATGAGAGATTTGGTTCCCAATTGCTAATTTCTGTGAATTTCGAGCAATCAGATATTAAAAAAGGTACTTGAGTTGGTCTCATGTATTTTGATACCGTTTTAATTTCGACATTGCTTAAATCGCTAATAGATAACATTCTGTTCAGGACTTCATCAAAAGTAGCCTCATACGTTTTATCGCTGTTCCCAATTAAATAAAGATCTCCAAAATTACAGTATTGAACTGATTTTAGATACGCTTCACACATGTCAATTACATGAGTGAAATTTCTTTTATCAAATCGATGACCTGTTTTAATAATTGGATCTTGTAAACCCTTTTTTATCCTGCAAATTTGATAGGCATACCATGGTAAACCAAAAACAAATGATCTTCTTGGACCCTCATGGTTAAATGCTCGAGTTCGAATTACCTTTGTTGAATAACTATCAAAGTAGACCTTGGCTATCAAATCTTGGGCAACTTTTGAAACAGCATAAGGATTAACAGGATTAATTAAAGTATTAGTATTAATAGGTAAGTCTGTTTCCTTTATATCTCCATACTCCTCGCCACTTCCAGGTATATGTATAATTGTATTTGGACTTAATTTTCTTATTGCTTCCAAAATATTTACTGTACCGTTGTAATTTACAGACATATATCTATGTGGATTTTTCCAAGATGGGGAAACAAATGATTCCGCAGCAAAATGAAATATAACTTCCGGTTTTGTTAATTCGATTAAATCATTTGTCGATATTGGGTCTGTTAAATCACAATCAATTAGAGTTATTTTGTCGAGAATATTTTCAATATTTGAAAGATCACTTAAATGCCACCTTCTACTAGCATAAATTTTGCAATTAGGAAATTTTTTAACTATCAAATCTGCCATGTGGGAGCCCACAAAGCCTGTAATACCTGTTATCAGTACAGAGTTTGGTTTTAATAGCCTGCTCAAATTTAACTTTTCCAATTGATGTATTAATATATTTTACATCAAAAAAGGAAACTTCACCCATCAATGCCGCTGTTTGAGCATCTGTAATTGAATCACCGATGAAAATCATTTTTCTTCTAAGGATTGATTTATATTGTATGAATTTCAATAAATTACCAGTCTTTGGCTTTCTACAGAAACATCTCATTGCATAACTATGCGGACAATATAGATAAAAGATTTTGTTTTTTTTAAAAGACAGTGCATTAATTATTTCTTCTTTTATCTCATCATGTTTTCGAATATTTTCTTCGATATTTCCAACCCATGGCTGATTTGTCAAGACTATTATTCTTTCGATTTCATTTTCTATTGATGATATTAATTGTTTGAAGGAGTCGCTTATTATTAATTCATTTTTATTTTTCACATAAGTCCCTTTTTTGGGAGCTTTGTTAATAACTCCATCTCTATCTAATATTAATGTTGGCTTTTCTGACACTTGTCTTTTAAATGAATTTAAAGAATTAGAATCAGTTAATGAACAGTAAATCCATCTATCTATATAAATAAAACGGTCAAAATCAAGTGTATTTATATAGTCTTCAAACTTTAAATCTATATTATCTTTTATATTATCTATTAAATAGTTTGCTTGGAATGAAATAAAACCTATGTCTTTATATTTTTCAATGACTGGTAAATTTGTATTTAATACTTGCGCTAGTGATAAGTTATTATGTCTGCTTAAAGCACTTGCAGAGCAAATAGAATTTGGATGTGATTTATAGAAATTATAGTATTCAGTTAAGTTGATTTCACTTAATACATCCCCATAACATACAAGGACATCGCCTTCTAAATATTTCTTTGCTGCGGCTACTCTCGATGCTGTATTTAATGAAGGCTCAGTAGGTATATTTCTAATACTTAATCCAACAGTTTTAGAATACGTTGAAATTATTTCATCAAACTGTTCACTTAAATATCCTGTCAATAATATGATATTAGATATTCCATATGAATGTAAATGTTCTATTATAAAATTAATAAAAGGTGTATTATTGATCTCTACTAAAGGTTTTGGCTTTGCCTTGGTATAAGGATATAAGCGTGAACCTTTTCCTCCTGCTAGAATAAGGCAAGTATCAAACATTCGTTACTTTGAAAATTTCCTATTTTCAATATTATAATTACTATTGAGCTGAATGAATTCTTTAGTATCGACTCAGACTCCTTTGAGAGTAGGTTTGCTTGGAGGAGGAACTGACTTACCTGAGATTAGTAATAAAATAGGAGGAGCAGTTTTAAATTTTGCTTTTGATCAATATGTGTATGTAACTATAAAAAAGCATTCAGGACTTTTTGAGGAGAAATTTAGGCTTCAATATTCTGAAACCGAGCTTTGTACTAATGTTCAGGAAATAAAAAATGATATTATTAGATGCACATTATTATATTTTGAAATCAAGACTCCTTTAGTTATTCAAACGATAAGTGATATACCTTCGTCAAGTGGATTAGGTAGCTCAAGCAGTTTTACTGTTGGCTTGGTTAATGCGGTCAATAAAATGTTTGATTTAAAAATACCCAACTCTGATGTGCCTGAAGTATCTTATAGAATTGAACGATCAATCCCAAATAGTTCGATAGGAAGACAAGATATATATGCTGCTTCTACAGGGGGTATGAATTTATTTGAGTTTAATGAAAGGACATCAATATCTCCTATCAATAACAGTCAATATATAAATGATAATCTTATTAATAATATCTTGTTGATATGGACAGGTATACATAGGTCTGCAAATGAGGTTCTATCTCAGCAAGTTAAATCAATAGACAAAGATATAGATATATATAAAAAATTAAAGAAATTACCTTTCCAGGGGTTTGAAATACTTTCTAAAGCTAATCCTAATTTTCAAGAAGAATTCTGTAAACTTCTTAATATTAATAGAGAAATCAAGTATAAGCTTTCTGATAAAATTGCACCTAAGTATATCCTAGAGATTGAAAAGGAAATTATTAGATTTGGTGCAATTTCTACTAAACTACTTGGTGCTGGAGGTGGAGGCTTTATTTTGGCTATCTTTAAAGATAAGCAAGCAGCATATGATGCTTCTTTAGCACTGCCTTATACAAATCTTCCTGTGCATCTGGATTTATATGGATCTAGAGTTACTCAATTTATTAAATAGCTTATTTACAAAAAAATGGTGAAAACATTATTAGTTACAGGTGTTTCTGGTCTTATTGGTAGCTCCGTAGCTAAATCCGCAAAGGAAATAGGTCTAAATGTTATTGGTTGCTCAAGGGGTAATTGTGAACTCTTGTCAAAAGAATTAGGTATTAATGTGTTTAAACTAAATTTAAATCATAGAGATATATCCATTCCAAAAGTTGATAAAATAGTGCATTGTGCTACGGCTAACAATGTATTATCTCACGATTTCCATAAAGCAACAGAGTTAACTTTGTATGGTACTAAGAATCTTTTAGATAAAGCCATTGAAAATGAAATAAGTGATTTTGCTTTTCTATCAACTGCACAAGTTTATGGCACCGATTTATCTGGATCTTATGATGAAGATTCCCAATTTAATATTGAGACAGAGTATGCTTTGAATCATTTTTATGGAGAAGAATTATGTAAACTTTATAGTAAGACATCTGATATAAAGATAAAAATAATACGTCCAACAGGTGTTTACGGAGTTCCTATAGTATCTACAATTAGTAGAGAAACCTTAGTACCTACTTGCTTGGTCTTAAACCTTCTTAAAGAAGGAAATATAGTACTTAGATCATCAGGTCTTCAAAAAAGGGATTTCATTCATCAACAAGCGGTCGCAGATCTTATAATTCAATCTTTACTTGATAATAATAATGCTAAGTATAGAATTATAAATGCTGCGACAGGTAGTAGTCAAAGAATTCTAGATGTAGCGAATGATATTTCAGAACAATATAATCTTATTTATGGTAAAAAGTCAAAAGTTATTATAGAAAATAATGAGCCAATTGAGACAAATCATTTTCAGGTTTTAAATAAAAATTATTTAAAACTTACAGCATCTAAATCTTATCCTACTATAAGGGAAACATCATCTGAATTGATGAGTTACTACTCTAATCGATATGAATAAAGAGTTACAAAAATTTTACGATGAACGTAAGCAATCTCTGAAAGAGATCAGAGAGGATAATGAATTAAAAAATAAATCTCTTGATTGGATGCTCCATGCAGATAAATATAAGTATTCATATAATTTCTCCTGGATGGGCAGACCAATCATTAAATATCCAAATGATATGGTTGTTCAACAAGAGCTAATTTGGAAAATAAAGCCTGATCTAATTATTGAGACAGGGATAGCTCACGGCGGATCTATTATTTTCTCAGCATCAATGTTGAGAATGATGCAAATTGAAGGAGAGGTTGTCGCTGTTGATATTGATATTAGAGATCACAATAGAAAGTTGATCGAAGATCATCCTATGTATAGGAATATAACAATGTATGAGGGTGACTCAACAGATAGAAATATATTTTTGAAAGTAAAAAGTCATTGTGAAGGTAAAAAGAATGTAATGCTTATTCTTGATTCTAATCATACTCATGAGCATGTCCTTAATGAATTGAATTTATATTCTGGACTTGTTTCATTAGGTTCTTATATTATATTACCAGACACATTTATAGAATTTTTTCCTGAAGGTTATTCTTCCGTTAATAGGCCTTGGGACAAAGGAAATAATCCATATACTGCAATGAAATCTTTCCTGAGTTCAAATAAGAATTTTGTTATTGATGAAGAAATTTCTGGTAAGGCTTGTATAACTGAAACAATTGATGGCTATCTTAAAAGAGTAAAATAAATATGATTTTCCTTTTTTGACTTTTTAAGACAAAACCCTATCTTTGTTTTATGGACTTATCTAAATTGACAATTGTTACTCCTAGTTATGAGCGAGATAGATTGCTTATTAGGAATATAAAGTTCTGGGATAAGTATAAAGTTAATCATATAGTTTTAGATGGAAGTAGTCTACCTAATAAATATTTATGTGATTTGAAGGATTATTCCTTTCTTAAGTATATTCATGACCCAATTCCTTACCATCAGAGGATAGCAACTATAACTAAGCATGTGAAAACTCCCTACTTAATACTTGTAGCAGATGATGATTTATGTTTCCCTTCAGTTTTAGCAAAGTCAATAGAATTCCTAGAATTAAACCCTGATTATTCGGCATGTTCGGGAAGAGCAATTGGGTTCTCCGTGAATTCTAATAAAAAAGTTTTCCCAGTTTTTCCTGTATACGAAGATATGTATAACGATTACATCATTGATGATGAACTTCCACTTCAACGGGTTCACTCGCACATGAGCAGATATATGCCATCAACAATGTATGCTGTGCAGCGCACCAAAAATTGGAAATTTATAATAGGTCATTACTTAAAAAATGAACATCCAATTTTTGCTATTAATGAGTTGAATATTGAAATACTTACAGCCTTTTGTGGTAAATCCATTGTGCTTAATGATCTTGGTTGGTTGAAATCTACAGAGGAAGATCAGATTTCTGTTGATGAACCTACATTTAATCAGAATATACATTTAGATATGCTTTGGAGGAAAGATAGCCTGGATAAAGATTTAAAAGATAAATTCTTGGAATCTATGACATCATATATATCTGAGGAAACTTCTTTGGATTTCTATAAAGTTCAAAAGAGCTTGGACTCAACACTTACTTCATATTCTAATTGGGTATCCAACTACTTTAGGCAAAAGATACCTTTTTATGAAACTAGAGATAAGATTAAAAGTATAATACCCTTGTTTATTAGAGAACCTTTATTAAATTATTATAGAAGATTTAAAATGTTTGTCTCTACCCCCTCTAGGCGTATAAACTTTTTAGAATTTGTTAGTGGTCTTCAATCAAAAGGATGGCAGGTAAATATGTCTGAGGCTATATATATTGATAAGCATATTAGAAAATCTATTTCTTAGTTTTTAATTATCTATGATGCAATTAAAGCAATATGTTTCAGGAGCTATTGTTGTAGGATGCGGTCGAATGGGGGCCAGGCATGTCAAGGTTTTATGCGATCTAAGTATTAAAATAGTTGCATTAGTAGATACTAATTTTTCTAATATTAAATTAATTTTAGAAAGCCTTGATCAAGAAATTCAACCAGAATCTTACACTAATTTTTCAGAGGCTTTGAAAAATCATTCACCAGATCTTGTTGTTATTTCAACCACTTCAGATACTCATTATAGTTTTGCGGCTTCAGTTATTGAATTAAATATTCCTCTTTTGTTTCTTGAAAAACCATTGGCTACTTCTATTGATTCCTGTTATAAGCTTATGGAGGCAGAAAATAATTCTAAAACTAGGGTTGCTGTTAACCATTCAATGCGTTTTCTTCCCAATTGGTTAATACCTAAAGATTTACTATCTTCAGAAAAATATGGTGGATTCACTTCGTTGACAGTTAATGCTGGAAATTTTGGCATGGCTATGAATAGCACACATATCCTTGAAGGTTTTAGGCTTTTATCATGTGAGCTTCCTTATAAAATCAGTGCTTGGTTGCAAGATCAGAATGAAGTCAATCCAAGAGGCAAGAATTTTAAAGATGTTTCTGGATGTTTACGAGTAACCACTAAATCCGGAAAAAGACTATACATAGATGCATCAGCTGATCAAGGCCAAGGATCTCAATTTACATTTATGGCGAAATACGGTCGAATTACTATTGATGAACTGGAAGGAAGAATGATTACATCAATTCGAAAGCCTGAAAATAGAAAACTAGCCTGTTCCCAGTTCGCAACCCTATCAGATGTTGAAGATAAAAATATTCCACCATGTGAAACAATAGAGTCTACAAAAAAAGTTCTATTATCCCTTATTAATAATGAAGACTATCCAAATTTAAAAGATGCTGCTAGTGCAGTTAAAACATTAATAGCTGGTTATAAATCATCTCGTCAAGGTGGACTAGAAATTAACATTGAATCTATTTCTAATGATGATAAGGAAGAATTTCCGTGGCCATAGAGATTGATCAAAAATAAAAAAATTGATTTTAGATCGATTAAATACTTTAATTATATGTCTAATTCAAAAATAGCTAGTTATTTTATTCTTTGAATCAAATTTCTTTTCTATTATCCAATTATAAAAAATCTTTGCTTGTTTAAGCTTGATTTTTAAAAGCAAAGACTAGAAAAATCTTAAATAAGTACTTTATGCAAATAATTCACAGTAAATTAGTTTATTCCCTTCTATACGTTATAATCAAATCAAAATCAAAGCTTTAATTTTAATTTAGCTTAACCAAGTCTTTCTTTATCTGCTTTTCTGTTTTATATTTATTTGTAAATCTTTTTTATGATCAAAATATAACTAAATTATTTTAATGATGTTTATTATTTTATTAGTAGCGTTTTCTATATGCGTCTTATTTTTTACAAATATGATTGTTCCTTATGTATTGGAATATGGTAATAACTTCAGGATCATCGATAAACCTGATTCACGCAAGCAACATAAGATTCCTATTGTTAGGATTGGTGGATTGGGAATATTTATTGGTTTTATTTTTTGCTCATTATCTGCATATTTTCTTGTATTTAAAAGTGTATTGGTTGAAAGTCAGGCAAATATTTTTATCCTCATATGCATAGCATCTCTATTTTTTTTTATAATTGGTTTCTTAGATGATTTATTTAAATTATCACCTTTATTTCGGTTGGTAAGTGAAATAGCCATATCACTAATAGCTTGGGAACAAGGTCTCAGAATCAGCGTAATTGACATCAACCTTCTAGGTGACATTAGTTTCACGTATTCTTTGCCTACGCTTCTAAGCATTCTCTTAACAACTATATGGCTGGTGGGTGTAACAAATGCGATAAACTGGATAGATGGATTAGATGGACTGGCAATAGGAGTAACGATATCTTCTGCTATTGGAATTGTTTTTATTAGCTTAAATTTTTATCAATATGGATCTGCCTTTTTTGCTACTGGAATTGCTGCTTCAGCCTTAGGATTCTTAAAGTATAATAAATATCCCGCAAAAATTTTAATGGGAGATGGTGGATCTTATTTTTTAGGATTCAGTTTGGCTTCATTAAGTATATCTGGAGCAACAAATAGTCTAGGTATTACAAGTATTGATTTATCATTCTTAACACTTGCAATACCAGTATTAGATATGACTTTTGTAATATTTAGAAGACTTTGTGAGGGTAATGCACCATTTTTACCAGATCGTAAGCACATTCATCATAGATTACTCGATCGGGGCCTTAGTCATCCCAAAACTGTAATTGCAATTAATCTATTTAACATTTTGCTGGTTTGCTTAGCAATATTCCTATCATATAATATTTACTGAATTTGCTGTTATTTGTATATTTTTTAATAATAGAAAGTATGTAAAATTTAATTTATTTTTCTACAAATTAAATCATTTATACCTTTGAGTATAAATGATTGCAAATTATATTGGCTAATTGTGGAGAATATTTGCTATGGTTTAATACTTATAAAATAAAAACAGGAAATAATAGTGACAACATTAATCACGGGTTCGGCTGGTTTTATTGGATTTAACTTAGCAAAAAGGCTCCTTGAAAGAGGTGAAAAAGTCATTGGATTAGATAATTTAAATTCTTATTATGATGTAAGTCTTAAAGAAGCAAGACTCGCTGAAATTCACTCCATAGCTAAAACTACGAAAACTTCCTTCTCTTTTGTAAAAGGAGATTTAGAGGATAGCTCAGGTATTGATAGATTATTTGAAACCTATAAGCCTACTAAAGTTGTTAATTTAGCGGCTCAGGCTGGAGTTAGATATTCAATTGATAATCCTGCTGCATATATTCAGTCAAATTTAGTTGGATTTGGAATTATTCTTCAAGCATGTAGAAAGTTCAAGGTGCAGCATTTGGTATATGCAAGCAGTAGTTCGGTTTATGGAGGGAATACAAAGATGCCTTTTTCTGAAAAACATGCTGTCGATCATCCTATTAGCCTTTACGCGGCAAGCAAGAAAGCTAATGAATTAATGGCTCATACTTATAGCCATCTTTATTCATTACCAACTACTGGATTACGGTTTTTTACTGTTTACGGACCTTGGGGACGTCCAGATATGGCTTTGTTTCTATTCACTAAAGCAATTATCTCAGGTGAGCCGATTAAAATATTTAATTACGGAAAAATGACTAGAGACTTTACCTACATTGACGATATTATTGAAGGAGTAATTAGAGTAATAGATAAAATAGCTACACCTGACCCTTCTTTTGATAGTTCAAAACCTAATCCGAGTATAAGTTCTTGCCCATATAGAATTTTTAATATCGGTAACTCTAGTCCAGCTTCTTTACTTGATTACATTACTTCAATTGAGGAAAATCTTGGGATTAAAGCCAAAAAAGAACTATTGCCAATTCAGCCTGGAGATGTACCAGCGACTCATGCTGACACCTCAGCGCTAGAAGATTGGATAAATTTCAAACCCACTACTGAGATAAATCAAGGAGTATCTAAATTCATAAGTTGGTATAAACAATTTTATAATATCTAATTAAC
>CETG01093464.1_pt1 | contig 10418 bp, 5 predicted proteins | sample 361471 | NCBI WGS metagenome assembly CETG01 (sample SAMEA2622696, study PRJEB7988) | marine metagenome | isolation source: saline water (ENVO:00002010), including | reverse complement strand
CAGTGGATTCCTAATTCTTTGAGTCTTCATAGAAGTTCATCTGCTTTGAGAGAACTTATAGGAAGAATTATTTATAGATCTTGGTAATAAACAAAATAATTTCTCACTAAATGCCCTTCGCCATGGCATGCAGGAGGGTTAGCGGTTCGAGTCCGCTTGGCTCCATCAGGGGTTTCGCTAGTTATAACAATTAGTTTGGTTAATTTATCTTATCAAAACGATAGGATAAAATATACCAAAATATGCTTAATTATGCCCTCACTGCGAGCAACTATGCTACAATCGCAATTAAAATTGTCTAAAACCTAGTTATAGCTTAGTTTGTGATCTGCAAAGAAATCTATAACAAATCTATTCATTTGTTTTATGATTTAATAAAATTAAGTAAAAGCATAAGATACTAAAAATATGCAAGAAACTTCCTTAATTAGTTATTTAGAGAAATTAATTTTACATAAATTTAATGATAAAAACCTAGTCATTGTTGGAATAGATGGTCCAACAGCTTCTGGGAAGACTATCCTTGCAAACAATTTAGCTAAAAGTATAGAAAATAATTCACATGAAGATTTATCATTAGATTTTTATCGATTAGACTGGCAACTTAAAAATAGACTAGAAAGAGTAAATGATTTAGAAATAATTAAAAAATCCTCGGTAGATTTTATCCTAGAGGGTGAGATGCATATGTTATTGGGCAATTTTAAATCTTTTTTGGAAAAAATAAGCTTAAAACACAACATCTTTGATACATCAAATAAACAAAAAGATGAAAGGTTTAAGATTGATAATCTTTACAGTAGAGAAAATCATGGGCAAAGAACTGGTGAGTATACCTACAAAATCAAAAATAAATTATTAATTATTTGCGAAGGACATTACACATCAAGATCAGAATACTCTTCCTTAATTGATATCAATATTTGTTTATTATCTGAAAGCGAAGAGCTTTTAAAAAGGAAGATTAATCGTGTTTCTGGCTATAGAGGGGCCAGAGAAGCAGAAAGCTATTTCAACTTAATTGATATACCTTCATTTAATTATCATTTAAGAAGATTTAGGCGCAATATAGATTTAGTTATAGACAATACCGATTTTAATAATCCAATAATTACAGAAAATAATTTTATTAATAAATGGTTGGTAAAAACTAATTCAACAAAAACATTTTCAACTAAGGAAATAAAGCTATTTAAAAATTATGAAAACATTTTTTATAAAATTTTTTCAGTTTCAAAATTAGGTTTTGGATTGAATTATAAAATATTTGAAATAATTATTCAATTGCACTATGACTTTCATATTATTACAGCTAACAGAATTTTAAGACAAGCTGAATACCCAGAATATGATATTAGCCTGGAAATTCTTAAAAAAATAAATTTAGCCGATAAACAAATAAGTAGTATAAATAAAAACCTAAACTTGGAAGTCGCGACTAAAAATAGTTTTAATTTATCTCCAAGAGAAAGAAAACTTCCTATAACAGTTGGAATTAATTTAATAAATAAACAAAATAATTTTGAAAAGGATTATTGCTACAGATTTCATTTTAGTATTTACCAAAATAGATGTGAATTATTAATTTCATGGATCGGAGGAACTTTTTTATTAGAGAAAAAGATTAATTTGTCAAATATCACCAACAATATTGTAGATAATAATGCTTGGAACTTTTTGGATTTTAAAGAACAAAAATCAATAAAAAATCTTGATAAAGATTTGAGAATTTATATACCTACAGATTACTGTATACCAGAATTTTTAAAAAACCATAAATATCAAATTGTATATACTCTAAAAGAGCATGAGTTAACACCCTTTTATACTTTATTAACTAAAATTCTAAATGAGGAGAATAGTGTATTAATTCATAGATTCTCAGAATTTAAAGAATTAGACTTTTATAGATCCATTCTTCAGAATTCTGGATGTGCAACCATTGGGATTCATAATTACCTTATCTCAGTTAAAACTTCAGATAGTAATTTTTCAAGAAAATTTCGTTCTTGGACGAATAATTGGTTATTAAATAGCTTATTTATAAAGGATGCAGTTCATAAATATGACAAAAAAATTAATGAAGAACTTACTTCTGCTAAAGATGAAATAGAAAAAATAACAAACAATTTTACGTTAATTGATACATTTATGGTTAAAAAAGCAAATTCTTCTTCTGAAACAAATTCCTTAATAAAAGATTTACGAAAAATGCTTAAGTCTGATAATAGAACTGTAAGAAAAAGATCTCTTAATTATATATGTCAGGAGTTTCCTTTTATATCATTAAAAATAAATGATTTTCTTAAATGTTTTGATATTGAACATAAAATAGAAAATAATCAAACAATTAATTTAGAAGAAATAAAATATCTTTACCCATCTATTTTTGCTGAAATATATTTGTGGCAGGAAATTAGAGGAGATAAATCAGCAATCCTAGGAGCAAACATATATGACCTTAAAGGAGAATTATCCTTAGATAGTTTAGGTATATTATCTGCCGCTGCTGAAACACAAGTCCCCGTAGTTCTCCAAGCATCATTTAATGCTCTAGGTCAAAAAGAATATAAAGATCAGATTTCCTATGAAGGATATTTAAAGGTTCCTAATGGAGCCTGTGATTTAATTAATTACGGAATTAAATCTGCTATTTACAATAAATTCATTAAGAATAAAAAAAACACCTTATACGGTATTGGCTTGGACCATGTTGATTCCAGAAATGATATGCCCTCAGGTAGAGCACAAAACTTTTTAAATAAAGCATTGGATAATAAAAATTTAACCCATATAGTTTTGGATGGATCAAGTTTGTTTACCGCTCAAGATAGATCTTATGAATCACTAAACAAATCTTATTTTGATGTGGCCAATTATGAAACTGATCTATTAAATAGTGATAAAGATAATTTTTTAATTGATAAAGAATATTGTATAGGCGAGCTAAGTTACATTGGAGATGATGAAATACCAATGATTCCTAAAGATAACGAAATAACTTTATTCATAAGAAATCTTAGACAACTTTTTATGAAAAAAAATTTGGAACATGAAATATGTAGACCTTCATTATTCATAGGCAATGTAGGAACTACCCATCATTCAAATGATGGCGATAATGTAAATTCTTCAATCACAGGTTCATGGGTGGAAAAAGCTAAAAATTATGGTTTTATAAGCGCTGTGTTACATGGAACTACAAATAGTTCACAAAATGTTTTATCAGAATCAACATCAGGATGTCATAAAGTTAATGTCGCGGGAGATTTTCTGAAAATCTATCAAGAATCTTTACCAAATCATATTGATAGTTCACTAAAAATATTTACATCAAAATCGAAATATTTAATGCCAATTATTTCAGAACAAAAAGTCAATTTTAATTATAAAGAACTAGAAATAATTTCAAAATCTATCAAGACAAAATCTAAAGGTATTTTTAACACAATTAACAGTCCCATACTTTCTGAAAGAGACCAGAGATTTTTTCATAGATTCTCATATTTTTTAAATGATAAGTTAATTAATTTAATTCTCAAAGAATTTCATGAGAAGATTTCGAATCAAAATGAAAAAATAAAGTTTCATAAAAATGATTTAAAGGGATATTTTTCTGCCTCTATGATAGAAGTTCCTTTCGAAGAAGGTTTTACAGAATATGCAGATAAATTAATTAAAAATGGAATAAATCATTTTCATATTGATCATGGTGATGGAGAATTTATTTCTAGATCATTCTCAGGTCTTGATAAAGTCAGATATTTATCCTCCATAAATAAAAAATTATCTATTCATGCACATCTAATGGTTCAAAATCCAATGAAAAAAAATAATTCTAATCAATCAATTATTGATCAATATATTGAAGCAGGTATCTCAAGAATAGGATTTCATTCTAGATCTTTCGCGTCAGATAATGACCTATCAGAGGCTATTAAATATGTACAAAAGTTTAAATGCATTCCTGGGATTATAATTGAAACTGATTTTAATGAACTTGACGAAGCTTGGAACTTAATCACAAAATATTCCTTACATTGGGTAATTATGATGGGTGTTCCTATTGGCTATGGTGGACAATTATTTGTGCCACATACATTAGAAAAAATAAAATTCTTAAGAGAAAAAAGTATTGAACACGATTATGATCTTGATATAGAGGCTGATGGGGGATTAAATTTTGAAAATTTAAATAATTGTTTTTTAAATGGTGCAAATATTTTGGCAGGTTGGTCAATTATAAAATCAAAAAATAGCGAAGAAATAGTTAATAAATACAAAAAAATTGAAGAGATACTAAGTGAATAAATGTCAGATCCAATTTTACTAATACCAATGTGTGGAGTTGGTAAAAGATTTAAAGAAAAAGGTTATAAAGATCATAAGGCAATAATTAATATTAATGGAAAAAATATGATTGAAAAAATACAAAATAATTTCCCAATTTCAATTGAGGTCTATATTATAACTACCAAATCAATATATAATTCAGTATATCCAGCATTAGCAAATAAAGGAAAAACAAAGGAAATTAAATTTATTTTTATTGAAGAGCATAAATTAGGTCCTGGATATACCTTGTTCAAGGCAAAAGATATGATCCCATCTGAAAGACCTATTTTTATATCATATTGCGACATAACATGGAGCTGTGACAAAAAAATTATTGAGAAAGCCCTTAAAAATTCAGTTGCAGCAATTTTTACACATAAAGGTTTCCATCCACATCTAGTAAACAATTCATTTTCTGCTTTTTGTAAAGTTGATAAGAAAAAAAATACTTTAATAAAAATAAAAGAAAAAGGGTCTTTTACAAATAATTGGATGGAGGAGAGTCTATCAATTGGATTATTTTATATTAAAAATATAGAAATTATAAAAAAATCATTAGTTGAATTAATTAATCCATCAAAAAAAGTTTCAAATGAATACTATCCTTCACTTATTTTTAATATACTCATTGAAAATAATATACAGGTAGATTTATATAATGTTAATTACTTTGTTCACTATGGAACTCCTGAACAACTTGAAGACTTTATTAGCTGGATAAATTTTTTCAAAAATGTTAAAGCTTATAATAATAAAGAAGAAGTTTTATATGAATCATTAATACTTGCTTCAGGTAGTGGATCTAGGATGAAAGGAATATCAAATTTACAAAAGCCATTAATCAAATTAGCTAATAAAAAATTAATTAATTACGTAATTGACTACTTACCTATAAGCAAGGATTTGTGTAGTATTGTATTTAATCAAAATATAGATAAAAAGTTTACTAGAGAACTTTCCAAAAAAATTATTTACATTAAGGAAACTAAATCTCAATTAGATACTTTATTGAATATTAAAAATTATCTAAAAAACATGGAAAAATTATTTATATGTTCTTGCGATTGTTTTGGTAAATTTCCTAATAAATATTTGAACGAAGTTATTGATGAAAATGATTATGAAATAATCTGCTTTGGATTTAAGCCTTCATTGATGCAGCAAAAGTTAGGTGGGCATACATATTTCGAATATCATAATAATACGTTAAAGAATGTATTTATAAAAAATAAATTTAATCCTGATGATTTAGGATTAGCAGGATTCTTCTGGTTCAAGAGAGGAAAATTAGTTTCTGAAATAGCTCAATATTTAGTAAAAGAGAAAAATAAAATTCAAAGAGAATTAATAATTGATGATGTTATTAAATATTCTGTTTCAGAAGGATTAAAAGTTGGATATGTTCAACTAGAAGATTATAAACATCTAGGAACTTATGAAGAATTTAATGAGTTTGAATATTGGGAGAAAGCTTCTAAAGCCCTAACTTAAGTATGACCTTTTTTGTAGCACATAGAATTAATAACTTAAAAAGTCTATCAAAGATAGAAAATAATGTTGGGATAGAAATAGATATAAGAGAATACAATCAAGATATAGTCCTCGCTCATGATCCTTTTATGAAAAATGAGCAGGATAAGGTAAGATTAATCGATATTTTGCCTTTTTTTGAAACAAGATTTCTAATAATTAATGTCAAGTCAGAAAGAATAGAAGAAAGGTTTATGCAAATCAGTAAAAATTATTTAAAAAGAAATAACTATTTTTTTCTTGATAGTAGTCTTAGCGTTATTAATCAATATCGAAATAATAAAGATTTTATATTTTGTTCTAGATATTCTGAGTATGAATCACTTCTTACAACAAAAAAGTTAGTCCAAAAAAAATTAACAAATTGGATATGGATAGATGTTTTTAATAAACTCCCTATTAATAAAGAAATTAGTATTCAATTGAATAATATAACAGCCAAAAAATGTTTAACATCTCCTTGCCTACTAGGAAGAGAAGATGATATTAAAGAATATGCAAAAATAATTAAAAGCTTTGATTTGCACATTGATGCGATTTGTTGCAAACATAAAAATATTAATCTTTGGAAAGATTGTCTTATTTAGATTTAAAAACAAAAAATTTTATAAACAAGAAATTAAAAAATGGTGCTAAAGATACACAAATTAACCAAGATATCCTATATCCCAATCCTGATGAAACTAATTTTTGTATAAAAGTGGAAATAATTATTATCGTTGAAAAATAATATAAATAATACAAAGTCTTATATTTTAGACTCACAATCTTACTAAATGTTATTCTACTATTTATGAAATAACTAGTGTAAAGTGCAAATATTTGACCAATAAAAGATGCTATATCGGCTCTCAAAAAGAAAATTACATATAAGATTGTATATGTACAAAAGCTGATAATATTTGCAGAAATACCCGATATCAAGAAAAATAAAATTTCTCTGGTTATTTTTTTTCTCTTTATATATGCTAATCTTTCAAAAATTTTGTATACAAATTTCATGGAAAAAGTCATATCTATAATTCTACCTTGCTATAACGAATTTAAGTCTTTAAGTAAAATTCATAAAAAGGCTTTATACATTACTCAAAACTATCCAATAGAAATAATTTTTGTAAATAATGGTTCAACTGATCAAAGCCAAGACTTTTTTAATAATCTAAAAACAAACGAAAAAATAAAGGTCGTCAATGTTCCGATAAATAAAGGTTACGGATACGGAATTAAAATGGGGTTGAAAGCGATATCAAATACCAAATTTTTTGGTTGGACGCATTCAGATTTACAAACAGATTTATTTGATTTATTAAAGGCTTATGAAATAATAAACTCAAATGATTACAAAAATAATATTTTTATTAAAGGGGAAAGACATGCAAGGCCAATAATAGACAAATTAATTAGCTTAAGTATGGGACTATATAATGGGTTGTTGTTCCTTAATAAAGATTGCTATGAGATAAACGCTCAACCTTCAATTTTCCCTATAGATCTTAAAGATAAAATTATTTGTAATTCCCCAAATAATTATTTATTAGATTTATATGCATTTATTTATGCAGTTACTAATAATAAAAATTGCATTAGGGTAAATGTCCTTTTCCCTAAAAGAAAATTTGGAATTAGTCACTGGAATAATGGATTTAAAAGTAAGGTATATTTTATTTCAAATAATTTAACCTATAGTTTAAAATTATTTTTCCAGAAAATAAAGAAAGATTTATAAGCTAATAGAAATTTTATCTGCGATGATTTATTTCCTTATTTAGTTACATGATTTGAATCAAAAAATGTTTTCCTTTTTTAAAAGCCAACTCAAATCCGCTTGACTTCAATTTATTTAGGGGATTTAAAATATTAATCGTGTTTTTACATTTTACCTTATTTTGCTTTTTTCTTTTATGCAAATCAGCCTTAATTCAACTATTAGATGTCAATTGATTTGAGTCCACTTAAGAATATTAGTTATATAGAATCAGCAAGAAAGGAAAATCATTGTTAATAATATGTTTTATAACTAAAAATATTTCGAAACAGAATCAGTTATATAATGTTACTAGAAACAAAAATTCAAATTATAAATATAATGAAATTCTCAATAATCTATAAAAATATATATGCCCTTATTTCTTCATTCTTTATAGTCAGTTACTTTTTTCTGGCTACAAGTTTTCATGGAAAGGAAGTGGCTTTGACTTTAGGATTGGTTTTTCTTTCTATATTGGTTATCTATTACTTTTTTATTACATTCTTTAGAGAAAAATTGGTATCAATATTTTGGGTCCTTATAAGTTTTTTAATCCTGTCATTAGTTAATGTAAATCAAAAAATAATCTTTATTATTTTAATATTAAGTGCTCTAGCTTTCATTATATATAAAAGAAAATATCTATTAGGAGTTATTGCTTTAGATTTAAAAAGATTTCAGGATATTGGTCCTTTTAATATTTTTATTTGGGGATTGCTTTTCAATATTTTACTTTTTAATGCGATTTATTCACAAAACGGTTTTGTGGCAATTGATCCTTTCCATCCTATTTACGAACATTCTATGGGATTAGGCTATGAAGAATCTATTTTAAACCCACCTGATTTATCTTATATAGATTCATCAACTAGATATCACTTCTTTACTACAAGATTAGCTTCATTATGGACAGAAATATTCGACATTAATATCCTAAATTCCATCTACATAGTTAACCCATTCTTTTTAACAGTAATATTATTTGTCGCAATAAATATAATTTTCTCTAATCTTAAATATTTAAAGACCCCAGCAATTGTTTTGTTTTTCTTTCCTTTAACTTTATTGAAAAGTACAACTATTATTAATGTATTTAGATATTCAATTTTACAATCTACATCTTTCTATGTAGCGACTATATTAATTATTTTTGCGGCTTATTTTCTTTATTACAAAAAGTTTGGCCTTTTAATATTTACTGGCGCAGTTTTAGTTATTTCTAAGGCAAGCTTCTTTTTAGTTCTTTTAGGTGCAACAATAATTTATTTGCTAAAAATTAAATCCTACAAAACTGTTTATATCCTATCTTCGATAATGTTTATCATTTTTCTGAGTTTATATTTTATCTTTCTTTCAGGAGCTCATCCTCACAACCATTGGATAATTTTTCCGAACGATATCTTTTACTTCTTATTTAGAAATGATAAATATAGTTTAATTTCGTTATTTGTTAACTTAATAATCGCTCTATTATTTTTTAAAGTCCAAAACAAACAAATTTCCCTAGTATTATCATTCTGTTTTTCAGGCGTTTTATGGTATTTTTTCTTGTCAGAGATTGAAGATCGTAATTCCATACAATTCATTAAGAGTTTTTCAATTTTCTATCCAATTCTTATTTGGTACTTTTTTGATATTGCCTATCAAAAGTTCAATAATGTATTTAGATCTTTAATGCTACCTCTACTTTTATTACCTTTATCCTATTCTATCTATCAAACTATTAAATTCCCAATAAATGTTTATTTTAATCATAAGAAAATCGAAAGAGGAGAAAATGAGTTCTATAGATTAAATGATTCAAATAAAAAAATTCAATTTGGATTTAGTAGAAATTTTATTCATTCTTATCAGTCACTTAAATCCAAAAACTTTGATAATAGTTTAATCCTCATAGGTAAACAATATGAGGACAGATTTAATTCAAAGGTATATTGGCCTTCTGATGGATTTGTAAGATCTGCCATGTCAGGAAGACAACTTTATACAGAAAACTATAAGAAAAAAAGTGTTGGAATGCATAAGGATTTCCCTATGAGGTTTGCAAAAAGTATACATTTTTATAAGAGTTTTGTATTGCTATCAGAACAGTCAAAACAGAGACTTGATGTTTTTTATCTTCCTACGTTTGGACTTATAGATGGAGAGCCTCATAGTAGATTCAAAGAAATCAATCAAAAAAGTGCTTTTTTGAGAAGAGCTAAGTATTATCTTGGTTTTAAAAAGGAATGGTCATGGAGTAATAGACGCTATCAGATTGATTTTGAAACAAGAAAATTATTAAAAGATTTTGACTCTTCAGAAGAATGGGCTCTGAATTTTTTAAAGTCTGAAGGTATTTCTCATATTGTTTTAGAAATGTATGATAGGCCTAACTCTTTTCTTCAAAATATCAGCAAGGAAGTCTATAAATCTGAAGATATAACAATCTTACAAATTGATGCATTATGAGTAAAATTAAATTTTTATTCCAAAGAATTAAATCTTTTATGTTATACCCTTTGAGATATTTTGTTATTACTTTGGCTGCTTATATTGTTAGCCAGATTTATAAGCTCACGCCAAATAGCAACGTCTAGAAAATCAAAAAAACTACTAAAGTTATTCACTCTGATTTTTTAGCTGTCGCAGAAGCAATGACTTCCGCCTTTTCAGAAATAGAAAAGAATCAAGCTTCATCTAATGCTTTCTTTGGTTGCTGAGTAGCACTTTGTCTTCAGATTCTACAGAGGGAATTGAATCTACATTGCATAGAGCTCGAATATGAAAAAAGCCAATAAACAAGAGATGGAATTAAGAGCAGGTT
>CETG01189197.1_pt1 | contig 10440 bp, 10 predicted proteins | sample 361471 | NCBI WGS metagenome assembly CETG01 (sample SAMEA2622696, study PRJEB7988) | marine metagenome | isolation source: saline water (ENVO:00002010), including | reverse complement strand
TGGAACCGGTACCCTTGGAAGACAGATAGCAAAAACTGCTATTGATGCTGGATATATTGTGCGTTGTTTGGTGAGAAGACCTCGTAGTGCTTCTTTCTTGCAGGAGTGGGGGTGTGAGCTTGTTGAAGGTGATCTGTTGAGAGAAGAAGATGTTGAATTCTCTTTAAAAGGCGTAGATGCTGTTATAGATGCTGCTACGAGCAGAGCAGATGATCCGCGAAGCGTTTATGAAACAGATTGGGATGGGAAATTAAAGTTTTATCAGAAGTGTGATGAGTTGGGAATTAATCGAGTGGTTTTTATATCGCTTCTTGCAGCTGAAAAATATAGAAATGTTCCTTTGATGGACATTAAATATTGTACTGAAAAATTACTTTCTGAATCTTCCCTCGATTACACCATTCTTCAGGGAGCTGCTTTTATGCAAGGTGTAATAGGTCAATTTGCAATCCCAATATTAGATAGTCAACCTGTTTGGATCAGTGGAACGCCTAGCGAGATCGCTTATATGAATACCCAGGATATGGCTCGGTTTGCTGTTGCGGCATTAAAAAGTACCGAAACAATAAGAAAAAGTTTTCCGGTGGTTGGCCCTAAAGCATGGAAAGCAGATGAACTGGTAAAAATTTGCGAAGAATCTTGTGATAGAAAAGCCAGAGTATGGAGGGTCTCTCCTTTCTTTATTAAATCAACTCAAGCTTTGATTTCATTCTTTGAACCTAGTTTAAATATTGCTGAAAGATTGTCTTTCTCTGAAGTGAGTGGGAGTGGGATGCTTTTAGATGCTCCGATGGATGAAACTTATTTAAGTTTTGGACTGGATCCAAAACAAACAACATCCATGGAAAGTTATATAAAAGAGTATTACGACGTAATACTTAAACGTCTTAATGAAATAGGAGCTGATCTCGACAAGGAAGAGAGAAAGAAATTCCCTATTTGAGAAAGTAGACTTGCCTTTGCATAGTTTATTTGTACTATTGGCTTAGCTAGTTAATTTTATGTCGATTTCACAAATTAAAAACCTTAATAGAAGACTTGATAATCTAGAGAATGAAGCATCCAATGAGCTTGATAAGGTTTGTGGAAATGAGCTCTGGAGAAATGTAGGTTTTGAGGCCTTTGATGGCCTTGAAGATTCCGAGAGAAGGTCAAGAGCTAATTACTATTACGGCCAATTACAGACTGTCCGAGAAATTCAATCTGTTTTTAATTAGTACTTATTAAATGTCCTTTTACGAATAGAATTAAAAAATCTAATTAGTAAAGGTTTTGGAAGATGATTGAAACTTCAGGAGTAATTGAGAAAGAGCAAGGTAATGGTTTTTATTTAGTGACCTTGGAACAACCTAAAGGGCATCAGTGCCTTTGCCGAGCGGCTGGAAAACTTACGAAATTTAGGATTAAATTACTTGCAGGAGACAAAGTCCTAGTTGAGATAAGTCCGTATGATTTAACAAGAGGCAGAATTACTTATCGTGAGAGGAATGCAGGTGCCTCAAGTGGTCCAAGGCCTGGTGGAAATAGGCCTGGAGGTTCAAGGCGAAAATAAATTAATCAAATAAGTTCTAATATTTCCTCTTTGAACTCACTTCTTTGTTTTACTCCTCTCCATTCTTTTTTTAATTCTTTGGTAAGAAACAATTGGACTGTGGGTGTTCCTTTAATGCTTGCCTGAGCTGCTATTTCCTGGTCTGTTTCAATATCTATTTCAACCGCTTGAGCTTTTCCGTTTAACTCTTTGAGAACTCTTTTTATTTGAGGTTTTAATACATGACAAGGGCCACAGCTTGGAGATGTATATATGACTAGAAGAGGAATATTGCTTTCGTGGTAGAGCTTTCTCAATGCATAGCTTCCTTTTTGCCATATAGCTTCTTTGATGAAAGTTGTTTCTGTAGTTGCATCTATCTCTTCGGTTTTCTCTGCTTCAGCTGGTTCGATTGAATCTCTTCTAATTAAGTGCGCAAGTTTTTTCTCGCTAAGCCACCTTTCGGCTGCTAAGGCGGCTTTGCAGCCGCTCGCAGCAGCAGTTATTCCTTGCTTCCATTCCGAATCTGCTACATCACCTGCTGCAAATACACCTTCTATAGAAGTCTCTGGTCTGCCCGGACTAGTAATTATATATCCTTTTTTATCTGTATTAAGTACGGATTGGAAAATGTCGGTATTGGGAGTATGGCCTATTGCATAAAAAAGTCCTTTTACTTTGAGGTTTTCTTTTTCATTCGAAGCATTTCTTTTTATGGTTATATTTTCAAGCCATTCATTTCCAGAGACATCAATTAATTTTGTGCTCCAATGAATAGATATTTGAGGATTTGCAAGAACTCGATCAGCCATTGCTGCACTAGCTTTAAGTTCATTTGATCTAACGAGAAGATGAACATGGCTTCCATATTTAGTTAGAAATATTGCTTCTTCGCAGGCAGAATCTCCTCCTCCTACAACGGCAAGCTCTTCCTTTTTGAATTGAGGAGTGGCTCCATCGCATATGGCGCATGCGCTTATACCTTTACTCCAAAACATTTCTTCGTTTGGCAGATTTAATTTGTTTGCACTTGCTCCAGTGGCAATAATTATTGAGTTTGCTTTAATTTTTTGACTTGATAAATCTATTAAAAAAGGATGCCTATCTAAATAAACGGCCTCTGCATCTTCTTCTAGAAGTTTTGTTCCCCATCTAAGTGCTTGTGATTTCATTAAGTCCATTAATTCTGGACCCATTACTCCATCGGGGAATCCAGGATAATTTTCTACAAATGTTGTCGTCATTAGCTGTCCACCTGGAATGCCCCCTTTTTGGAAGCCTGTAATTAAAAGAGGTTGGAGATTTGCTCTTGCCGCATAAATTGCTGAGGTGTAACCAGCTGGACCAGATCCAACTATTACTAGGTTTTCAATGGGATTCTTGCTTGTTTTGTTTTTGCTTTCCATAAGTTAACTCTATATAGATTTTTATTTAGTAAATATTATCTGAATCAATTAAAAATCATGAGGTTATTTCCGCCTTCAAATGATTTGCTTCTTAGGAAGTTTTTTTATTAAGAAAATTTTTAAATTTAAAGTTCAAGCAGCTCGTCTTTATCGACTTTTTCTTTGTGAGAATAAGCATCAACAAAAGAACGCGGGAATTTAAGAAGAGAGTTTTCTAGTTGTTCAGGATGTTGATTTAGACAGATTATCCATTCTCTGAATTCTTGGGTTATTGCATAACTATCTTCAAATCTTTCGTTAGTGTCGAGCACTGTAATCCTATTAGAGGCCCAAGAGCTGGCAATTTCTATTCTTCTTTGAGTAGAAGCGTCCATTTTTTTTACCCCCAACGGGGCTACCTTTACACGTGAAGGTCTCGAAAACCTGTCTTTTTTAGAACAAATTTGCTTTTTAAACAAAAAAACAATTATTCCTTAAGATCTTTATATTTCCTTAATATTTTTTTTAAGCTTGGCTAGTTATTTTTTCAATTGATTTTTATTTGAAATTATTCAAATAATTCTAGTTAAGCAAATGGTTCTCAAAACTTTTATATTACTTCTGTGTGATTGATAAGCAATCTTTCTACTTCTTCCAGGCCTTCTTTTGCTGCATTCCGGGCTAATTCGAATTCTCCATTAGCGTCATTCAAAAGTTGTTCTGCTAATCGATCAAGAAGCTCTTCTTTTCTCTCGCTTATTATTTTCATTAATTCATTGTCAATTAAATTTCTTACTGCTAAAGCCCGAAGCTTGTCATTTGTTGCTTCTGCAAAGGTTCCTTGTACTAATTCTTGAATAAATAATCTATGTACCTCACTGCTGCGAAGAAAGCTTTCGGTGGCATTGATAATTCCTTCTACTAGAGCTTCATCTGGCTCAGAGTCATGATTTGAGAGCTTAAACTCCCAGTCAAGGTGTCTTCTTTGCCAGCCAGAGGAATGAAGGCTGGGCATTACTGTTTGAGAGTATGTATCTACTGACATTTCATAAATTCTTTCCGCTAATCTTTCGCACCATTCACGCCCATGGCTTTGTAGATTTTTTTGCATAGCAGTTCTTGGAACAGCATGCCCACCGTGGTGGCTATGACATACTCCATCAGGACATTCGATCGCGGTGAGGCTCATTTTATCTATTTATTAGAAGTACCTTTTTATTTCATAGCTAAAAATTTTTATAAAGAGAACCTTTCTTCAGGAAATAATGAGTTAATAACGTTTTTTTGTTATCACCCTGTAACCTCAAATTACAAGAGAACTTAATTTCCTTGGTTAGATTTTTAATTCCTTTAGAAGCTTCTGCTCTTGAAACACGAGTTGCTGCAACACCTGAAACTATTAAAAAGCTGCAAGCTTTAAGTTGCAAGGTTTTTATTGAAAAGGGTGCTGGAACTTCTGCAGGCTTTACAGATGAGGCTTTTGCCAAAGTAGGAGCACAATTAGTGCCAGTAGGAGATGAGAAAGCTTGGAGTGAAGCAGAAGTAGTTTTATGTGTTCAAAAGCCTAAAGATGAATCACTGGAGATGTTAAAGAAAGGGGCATTGATAGTTGGTTTACTCGCGCCCTATGGAAATTCTTCTCTTGCAAAACAGTTAAAGTCTCAAAAAATTTCTGCTTTAGCCCTTGAGCTATTGCCAAGAATTAGTCGTGCACAATCTTCTGACGCTCTTTCTTCTCAAGCAAATATTGCAGGTTATAAAGCAGTCCTTTTAGCGGCCTCTGCGCTTGATAGGTATTTCCCCATGTTGATGACAGCTGCAGGGACTGTCCAGCCAGCAAAGGTTGTTGTATTAGGAGCTGGTGTTGCAGGATTGCAAGCAGTTGCTACTGCTAAGAGGCTAGGCGCAGTAGTTTTTGTGAGTGATATTCGACCAGCAGTTAAAGAACAGGTTGAATCTTTAGGTGCACGATTTATTGATCCCCCAGCGATCTCAAAACAACCTTCAGAGGTCTCTGGATATGCTACTCAGGCTTCAGAAGAATTTCTTTTAGCACAAAGACAAAAACTTGCTGATCATTTGTCTGAGGCTGATGTTGCTATCTGTACGGCGCAAGTCCCAGGGAAAAAATCCCCAAGGTTGATAGATGAGTCGATGCTTGATCAAATGCGTCCAGGCTCAGTAGTGGTGGACCTTGCCGTTGCTCAGGGCGGTAATTCTTTTGGGACAAAGCCTAGAGAAACTATTGAGAGGAAAGGTGTAAAGCTTATTGGCGCATCAGATTTACCTTGTAGCATCCCTAATCATGCAAGTGCTTTATATGCCAGAAATTTGTTAGCTCTCATAAATCCTATGATTACAAATGGCGAGATAATCATTAATACTGATGATGAATTAATAAAGGGAGCACTAATTAGTCAGGATGGCGTTATTAGGTATCCAGAAATTCTTTCTTGGGAGGGAGAAGATTAATGTCTTTTGTAAGTGAGGCACTTTGGGTGCTTATTTTAGGAAGCCTTCTTGGCTTAGAGCTGATAGGGAAAGTCCCTCCCACTTTGCATACTCCTCTTATGAGTGGGGCTAATGCAATCTCAGGGATCACAATGCTTGCAGCGTTGACTTTGATAATTAAGGCGGAAAACAATATTCCATTATTGATAATGGGTTCCGTTTCGCTTGGATTTGCTTTGTTCAACGTTATCGGGGGCTTTTTTGTTACTGACAGAATGCTTGCAATGTTTAGCCGTAAAAAAACTAGGAAATAGGACTACTTCAGATGAATATTACTTTTATTCTTAAGTCCTTAATTGAGCTTCTTGCTGTATTACTTCTTGCATTGGGGATTAAAGGACTATCTAAGGTCCGATCAGCGAGAGAAGCCAATCGACTCGCCGCAGTAGCAATGAGTCTTGCTGTTCTTGGTGTTTTATTTGAATCCATCAGTATTAATTCCATTTCTTTAAATGAGTGGGGATGGATTTTTGTTGGATCTTTGATTGGGGGATTGTTGGGCTTCATTACGGCTAAAAGAGTTCCCATGACAGCCATGCCTGAAACAGTTGCTTTGTTTAATGGTTGTGGAGGAATGTCCTCATTGCTTGTGGCAATAGGTGTTGCGCTTTTCCCCATTCAAGAGACTGAATCTGGCTTGGTAATTGGATTAATTGAATCTTTTTCTATTGTCGTTTCAGTTTTTGTGGGTTCAATTACTTTTACTGGCTCAATCGTTGCAATGGCTAAGCTCCAGGGTTGGCTTTCAACGCCGTCATGGATGCAAAGCAAGCTCCGGCATGCTGTAAATATTGCTTTTGCAGTACTGTCAATAGTTGCAATTTTTGATTTATTGAATGCTGGTGATAGTGGTCTTTGGTTATTAGTTCTTGGATCTGGGTTGCTTGGTATTGGAGTCACTCTTCCTATTGGGGGAGCCGATATGCCTGTAGTTATTTCGCTTTTAAATAGCTACTCAGGTGTAGCGGCAGCAGCGGCTGGTTTTGTAGTTGGTAGTCAATTGCTTATTGTCGCTGGAGCAATGGTTGGTGCGGCGGGTCTGATCCTTACTCAAGTTATGTGTAGAGGAATGAATAGATCTTTAGTATCTGTTCTTTTCGGAGGTGCGCTTGGATCAAGCTCTTCAGTCTCAAAAAATTCTTCCGCTGAATATAAAAATATAACTAGTTGTAGTGTTGAAGAATGTGCTTTAACCCTAGAAGCTGCAGAGAGAGTTGTTATTGTTCCTGGTTATGGATTGGCGGTTGCCCAAGCTCAGCATACCCTTCGAGAAGTTACAAGAGCTTTGGAGAATAGTGGAATTGAAGTTAGCTACGCAATACATCCTGTGGCTGGAAGAATGCCTGGTCATATGAATGTTTTGCTTGCAGAGGCAGATGTTCCCTATGAGCAACTCAAAGAAATGGAAATTATTAACCCTGAATTTCCTGCCACAGATGTTGTCTTAATCCTTGGTGCAAATGATGTTGTAAATCCTCAAGCTAAGACTGATTCGAGTTCTCCTCTTTATGGGATGCCTGTGCTTGATGTTCAAGAGGCTAGAACAGTATTTGTAGTTAAAAGAGGAATGAGTGCGGGATATTCAGGAATCAAAAATGATTTATTTGATTTACCAAATGCATCAATGCTTTTTGGAGATGCGAAAAAAGTTTTAAGTGATCTTCTTATTGAATTAAAGGAGCTTGGTATTGGTGGAAAGGGGTGATTCCCAATCAATTTTTTTAAAAGACCTTGGTGTTGGATCTTTTCGTCAACGTTTCCCATGGATTGGCGGAGATCTGCAAACTCTTAGAGATACTTTTACTTCGGAGAAAATTCCATTAGATGATGGTGAAATAATCAAAATCCCTGTACCTGAAACACCTAGTGGATTATTAAAAGCTGGAAAATTATTGGCTTTTTTAGAACAACCTAAAAACTTATCTCAAATTAAAGGTTTAGTTTTACTTGTTCATGGACTAGGTGGTTCTAGTAGACGTTTAGGTTTGAGACGTATGGCTTTAGCCCTAAATCGGTCTGGGTTTGCAGTATTGAGATTAAATTTGCGGGGTGCAGATCCAGGTAGGAAGTTTGCTGGGGGAACTTATTCAGCAAAATGTAATAGTGATTTAATTCCAGTGATTGGCGCAGCAAGAAAAATATCTACCCAATTAACACAGGAAAACAAAGGGGAAATAACTCATATCCCTTTATATGGAGTTGGGATATCACTAGGGGGAACTATTCTGCTTAATGCTTGTTTTGAGGGACAAGAACTCTCTTGTTTAGATCATCCGATTTTGGATGGTCTTGTTTGTATTAGTAGTCCTTTAGATTTGTCTGCTTGTAGTTCTTCAATAGAGAGGCCAAGAAATTTTATTTATCAAAATTGGCTTTTAAATAGACTTGTTCGTCAAACTCTTGCTGACCCCTTTGGTATTAATGATAAAGAAAAAGACTTTTTAATAAAACCTAATGGTAATAGATCTAAAAATATGGATTCAATAAGAGCATTTGATTCTGCTATTACAGCCCCTCGTTGGGGTTACAAAGATGTAGATACATATTATAAGGATGCTTCTCCTATTAATTCTTTGTTAAAACGATTGGGGGATATCCCTCCGATACTTTTTGTTCAATCTCTAGATGATCCATGGGTTCCTTCAGAAGCTTTGTCTTATTTAGAAAAAGAAATTTTAATGACTAAATATATAAAAAATATTGATTTTGTTTTTACAGAGAAAGGTGGGCATAATGGATTTCATTCTCCTAAAGGTTGTTGGGGAGATTACTTGGTTTCGAGTTGGCTTCTAAAAAGGAAAAATATATATTAATATGATGATAATATTTGGAAAAATATTTAATCATTTATTGTGAAAGTTATATTAATTGCTTGGAATTCTTATTTTCTATAATAGCCTTTGCTTTTTTCCTGGCCCATTTATCTGTTTGGATTATATCATTTAAACTTGGCTGTTTTATTAGATCATTTTTATGATTTTCACAGACGCTTTCAATTGTCTTTGTAATATCTAGGAAATGTATCTTTTCTTCTAAGAATTGTGCAACAACTTCTTCATTGGCTGCATTAAGTGCCGCAGGCATTGTTCCACCAGTTTTTCCGGCTGAATATGCAAGGTCCATACAAGGATATTTATGCGTGTTTGGGGCTTGAAAAGTTAATTCTTTTACCTCAGTAAGATTCAATCTTTTCCATGGTGTTTCAAGCCTATTTGGCCAGCTCATGCAATACAGGATGGGTAGTTTCATGTCAGGCCATCCAAGTTGAGCAAGAACAGAAGAATCTGCTAGTTCAATCATTGAATGAATGATGCTTTGGGGATGAATGACGATCTCAATTTGTTCATAGTCAATCCCAAATAAATAATGAGCCTCTATAACTTCAAGACCTTTATTCATAAGTGTTGCAGAATCAACAGTTATTTTTTTTCCCATGCTCCAGTTGGGATGGTTTGTTGCATCTTTAACCGTGGCCTTTGTTAGATCTTCCATTGACCAGTCTCGGAAGGCTCCTCCAGATGCGGTTAGTTGGATTCTTCGAAGCCCAGGGGTTGGAATGCCTGTTGAAAGTCGCGCATTTTCAGCCCAAGGAGTGCCTTGTAAGCATTGAAAAATGGCTGAATGTTCTGAATCTGCAGGCAATAGACGACTTCCACTCCGTTTCAATTCAGGTAAAACAACAGGTCCTGCAGCAATTAATGTTTCTTTATTAGCAAGAGCTAAGTCTTTCCCTGCTTTTATAGCCGCAAGAGTAGGGAGAAGACCTGCACATCCAACAATCCCGGTTACGACAAGATCCGCATGATCCCATGATGCTGCGGTGTTTAAACCATCAGGCCCTCCTACTAATTCTGGAATTTCTTTTATGGAAATAGTATCTAATAAATTTTTAAGTTCAGGCAATACTTTTTCGTCGGCAACTGCAACTATCTCAGGCTTATGGATTTGAATTTGCTTGACGAGTAAATCTAAGTTTCTTCCTGCCGCAAGAGCTACAACGTTGAATTGCTCTGGAAACTCTTCTGCAATTTGAAGTGTTTGTGTGCCTATTGAACCTGTAGAGCCAAGAACGCTAATGGCTTTCACTATCTAAAGGCAACTGATACCAGTCTCCCATCAGAAGGTGACTAATTTATAAAGACTATTAAAAAGAACTAAAATCTAAGCCATTCGGTTGATCCTCCAGGTTTGTCAATAAGCTCGATACCTTTGCTTTTTAATTGCTCTCTAATTTGATCTGCTTTTGCGAAATCTCTTTGAGTGCGAGCCTCTAACCGTTGTTTTATTGCTTCTTTGATTTCCTTTTCATTGAAAGTAGAAGTTGTTTCTTTGACAGTGGTTGTTTTTGTTTCTGCTTTAAGTCCTAGCACATTGCATAAGTGAACAAGAAGCTGCCATTGATAAAAAAAGTTAGTCCTATCTGATGCATCAATCTCTTTAATTGAGCCTCTTTTTATTTTATTTGCTAAGGACCTAAGAGGAATTGCTAATTCAAAAATGATTGCTAGAGCGGCTGAAGTATTTAGATCATTATTCATTGAATCTAAAAATTTTTTATATTGGCTAGAAAATTTTTCATTAATGAGTTCATCTTTGGCTTTAATAGGATCTGTTAATGAAAGATCTATTTCTGGCCATTCCAAAAGGTTTGAACAATTAATACCTATTAAAAGTGCGGTGTTAATTTTTTCCCATCCATTTGTGGATGCTTTTAAAGCACTGTCAGTAAAATCAAGAGGTTTACGGTAATGAGCTTGTAAAACAAATAGCCTTAGTGCCATTGGTGAAAGGCCACTTTCCAGAAGAGATCTAATAGTTGTGAAGTTCCCTAGAGATTTACTCATTTTCTGGCCATTTACATTCACCATTCCGTTATGAAGCCAATAATTAGCGAGTTTTTTCCCATTAGCTGTTTCTGATTGGGCAATTTCATTCTCATGATGCGGAAATACAAGATCTGATCCCCCAAGGTGAATATCAATTGTTTCTCCTAATTCTTTAAGAACCATTGCT
>CETG01430775.1_pt1 | contig 10461 bp, 12 predicted proteins | sample 361471 | NCBI WGS metagenome assembly CETG01 (sample SAMEA2622696, study PRJEB7988) | marine metagenome | isolation source: saline water (ENVO:00002010), including | reverse complement strand
AAATAATTGTCTATAAGATGCGTCCAAAAAAAAAGACAAGAAAGAAAAATGGGCATCGACAAGAATTAACCAGAGTTATGGTTACGGGAATAAACACCACAAAGAGTTCGCCTAAAAGCAAGAAATCCGCAACATCAACTGTTAAAGAATCGAAGGCAAAAACATCAGTTGAAAAAGAAGCCTCATCAAAGTAAAATTTCTTAAAGGACTAATCCTCATGCAATTTTAAAATCATGGCACATAAAAAAGGTACTGGCTCCACTAGAAATGGTAGAGACTCTAATTCTAAAAGACTTGGAGTTAAGGCCTATGGCGGAGAGAAAGTATCCGCGGGGTCAATCTTGATAAGGCAAAGAGGAACATCAATTCTACCCGGCATTAATGTTGGGAGAGGAAAAGATGACACTCTATTCGCGCTCAAAGATGGAACAGTTAATTTCGAAAGTATTCGTAGAGGACTAAGAAATCGTAAAAGGGTCAATATAGCTGCTGCATAAAATTGAATAATATAATTAATTTTATCAACTAATTATATTATTCAATTTGTATGCTCTAGCTGTTATTAAATAAGGATGGAAAATCTCAATAAATTTGCTTTGGAGGGTAATAAAGAAATTCTCAACAATTGCGGGGTCATCAAAATGAAATGGATACTCACCATTATCACCCTTATAAAAATACCAATTCATTAAAGCGACACTATTAGCAGAGAGATATGTTTCAAAAGTAAGAAGTTGTGAAGCAGGGTCAGGGATATGCTCAAGAACATCAAAACAAACAAGTGTTTGAAACTTGATTTCTCCAATACTTTCAAGATCTCTATGCACAGAGATCCTCTTGGCAAGCCCTAACTTCTCAGCACGTTGTTGAACAAAACTTCTATTCTCAGGATTTAAATCAACAAAATATACATGTTTTACTTCGCGCAAAGCAGCAGAAAAAATAGAATGAGTACCAATACCTCCTCCAAAATCTAAAACATTTCCCTTAGCAAAAGACTCTAAAAGGCGAAGAGTATCTCCAATATAATTAGAACTATTTAAATGCCATGCAGCTAATTCAAATAAATGAGAGGTCCCTACTTTTTCCTCATAAAAGAGTGTTGCTTGATCAGGCGCTAATGATCCAGGGTGAATTGCTGCCAAGTCATCAATTGCCTTAGGCAACAAAGTATCAATCTCATGCAAAGGTAGATTTAGGTAGTTACCCAAGTGCATCTTCAGGTCAAAACCTGTTTCAAAGAATCCCTGAAGATCAACATCACTCATTTAAAAAACAATGTCTATGCCCATATCAAAATATACCTTTAAACTAAAAATGCCCATTTTATTTTGGCACCCTCAATTAGTTAGAAATTAAATAATGAATACTCCATTAGGTTTTCTGATTATTGACAAGCCAAAAGGCTTTACATCTCATGACTGTGTAAATCGATTGAGGCTAATTTATAAAACCAGAAGGATTGGACATGGAGGGACTTTAGATCCACAGGTAACTGGCGTTTTACCAATAGCAATTGGACAAGCTACTAGATTGCTTAGATATTTACCAGGTGAAAAGTCATATGTTGGGGAAATTCAATTAGGAATATCCACTAAAACTGATGATATTCATGGGGAAGTAATCAAATCCAATAAAGTTCCTCTTTTAGATAAAGAAGAATTAAAAAATATACTAGAGAGTTTTCTAGGCAATATCCAGCAAATACCACCTCAAGTTTCAAGTGTTCACGTTGAAGGTGAGAGGGCATATAAAAGAGTAAGAAAAGGAGAATCTATAAAATTAAATGCAAGATCAATTTGCATAAAAGAACTTATAGCTACTGAATGGAGACAAGATATAGGAAGGTTGTCAATACAGATATCTTGTTCAGAAGGGACCTATATTAGGGCAATTGCTAGAGATTTAGGGGAAATCATCGGATGCGGAGGTTGTTTATATGACTTAAGAAGAACTAAAGCCCTAGGTTTTCAGGAAGAGGTCTCAATACCTCTCCCTGAAAGGCCAAGCGAGAAGTCAGATCCTCCTCCTGAACTTATTAATCCCAAAATTGCCTTAAATAATATCCCACAAATGATTGTAAGTTCTGAAGAAGAAATGCACTTCTGGAGAACAGGTCGCGAGATAAAGATCAACTCAAGCATTAAAAATTTCCAAGAGAATTCTCTTTCCTGTGAGAATGAAAAAGCTAATCTTGCAATCCTTATTATTGATCAAAATGGAGAAGTTGCTGGAATTGGTAACCTAATAAATACTGAGATTATTCAGCCTAAAATAGTATTTAATTCATACTGAAAAAATATATTATCGAAAAGTGAATAAGTGTAAATTATGATTTTCATGGTCAATCGTTCTTAAAAAAAATTAACTCTATTACAATCAAAATGTATTTATTCTCGTACCAGGATAATAATGTTTAAGTATTTTTTGATAAGATTCTCCTTTTAAAGCCAAGCCATTTGCACCCCATTGGCTCATACCCACTCCATGGCCAGCCCCATAGCCATTAATTAATAAAGACAATTTTATCCTAGGAGTAGGTGGAGGAATAATTACTTCAAAATGATTAACTTTTGGCGGGTTATCTAAAGGGAAAGGAGGAGCCTTTAAGAAATTAAAATCATTGACATTAGTTAACTTTCCCACACTACCCCAATATGATAATGATGATTGATTTGAGGAGAAAATATTTTTATTTAAATTTTTATTTTTAGATTGTTTATTATCTACAAATCTAAAGTTTAATAATGTACTTTTTAGTCCTAATCTCTTTCTAAAATCTTTACCGGATAAAACTTCTTCATTCCTTTTTCCTACAAGTTTTAAGGATAGAATCCTTCCTGTTTTGCTTCGATTTAGTACATCAATAGATTTAAGACCACCCAATTTCTTAAAAATAAAATCTAACTGCTTTGATGTGAATTTGACTTGCCATTTATAAGAAGGACTATGTTGATCAAAATCTTCAACACTAACTAAATAAGGTAACTGATTTTTCCAAACAAAGCCACTTGCCTCAGTTCTGCCACCAGAACTACTATGAAAAAGTGCATTAATTGGTTTTCCTCGATAAGTAATAATCTTCGAGCGAGTTCTCCTGACAGCACTTTTTACTCTTTCCGTTTCAGCCTCTATTCCCAAATAAACTTGACTCTTTTCAGTTGAATTTACATCATAATGATCTTTTTTACCCAATTGATTAATAGCATAAGTTCTTGAAGCAATCGCCTGGGACTTCAAAGCCTCCATAGGCCATGTTTTGGGCATTTCGCTTCCTACAACACTTACTAAATATTTCTCAATATCTAAATAATTAATTACAACCAACCTATTATTTAATGACTTAACCCTTAACTCTCCTCTGTAACGTCTTTTGCCAAGCCATATCCCTCTTGTATCATTCGATCTAATGCTTAACTCAAACCCTTTTGGTAAAGTTCTTGAGAAAGATGAATCATTAAGCTCTAAAAGTTGTTTATCATTTCTATTATAAATTTTCAATGTACTTAAATTTTGTTGATTTGATCCAATACCTCTAACAATTAATTTCTTATTGCTATCCGCTCTAATTCTTAATTTATTTCCCTCTTTCACCAAGACTCTTATAGAATTATTGTATCTTGCTGATATTGGGAAAAATATGCCCGTCGCTAAAAAGGCTAATGCTCCAATAGCATAAGAATTCTTTTTTATTACTGAAGTGAACAAATTCAATAGGATAGGACAATGATATTTTGCATAAAAGAAACAGTTTCAACCAGTGTCCAAACGTTTAATTAAATCTTTCTCGAGATAGATCATTGGAAGTAACTTTCCTAGGAACAAGTTCAGGCGTCCCTACCAGAGGAAGGAACGTCTCTGCGATGGCTTTGCGCTTGTCACAGAAAGCTGATATTTGGCTCTTTGATTGTGGCGAGGGTACACAGCATCAATTACTTAAAAGTGATCTGAGAGTATCTCAAATCAGAAGAATTTTTATAAGCCATATGCATGGGGATCATTTATATGGCTTACCTGGCCTCCTCGCAAGTATTGGATTAGCTGGCACAAGCAAGGGTGTGGAGATTTTTGGGCCGGATTCATTAGAAAGCTATCTCAGAGGAGTGTTCCAAACCAGCAGCTGTCGAATTAGGTTCCCAATAAAAATTTATTCAATAGCTGAGGAGAGTAAGAACAAAAAACATCTTTTTGAAGATGAAACCCATATCGTTACCGTCGCATCTCTTAAACATAGAGTCCCTGCCTATGCATTTAGAGTTCAAGAGAAACCAAAGCCAGGGAAATTCAACCTAGAACTCGCAAAAAAACTACAAATTCCTCCAGGTCCAATATATGCATCCCTACAGAAAGGATTAAATGTTGAATTCAATGGATCAATTTTAAAAGGAGAAAATTTTTGTGGGCCGCCAAGAGAAGGTGCAAGCATGGTTTATTGCACAGATACAGTTTTTTGTGACTCCGCAGTTAAATTGGCAAAGGGAGCTGATCTCTTAATACATGAATCAACATATTCCCACTTCGACTCAAAGCTCGCTTTTGAGAGAATGCATTCAACCAGCACAATGGCTGCGCAAGCAGCCTCTGAAGCAGGCGTAGGTCAACTTGTACTAACCCATCTGAGCCCAAGATACGCTCCAGGGAATTCACTAACACTAAAAGATCTGCTTGTAGAAGCTAAGGCGATTTTCCCAAATACAACATTGGCTAATGATTTTTTGCGAATAAAAATAAAGACTAGGTGCAACAGTTCGTGATCTCTTGGTCATCATGCTCCCATGTCGTGAAAGAATGTCTCGGTGCGGTGTCCCCGACAATCTCTGGCGTACTAAATGGCCTTTCTAATTAATTCTCTAAAACGGTCTCTTACAAGGCTAATGATCTTAGTGCCTGTGCTCTTGGCTCTATGTATCAGTCCTATATCAGTTGGCGCTCTTTATCCCACAGATACATCTGATGCTGACGTCAATCGTGATTTGCATGGTCAAAACCTGCAGAACACAGAATATGTCAAATACGATTTGTCTGGCGCGGATCTAAGTAATGCCGATTTCACAGGTAGCTATTTCAGCGTGGCAAGCGTAAAGAATGCAAACTTGAGCGGAGCAACCCTTAAGGGTGTTATTGCTTATGCAACACGCTTCGACAACGCTGACCTAACTAATGTCAATTTCACAGGTGCTGACCTTTTGAAAAGTGTTTTCACCGGTGCAACAATTGACGGCGCAGACTTCACTGATGCCATGCTTGATAGATCTCAACAAAAATCACTTTGTGAGAGGGCTACAGGTAAGACATCTGAAAGTCTTCAATGTGCCTCAATTAGCTCTGGCTACGTTCCCCCAATTCAAAAGTAAAACTAATTCACGTTTGGAAGTGCTAGCAAGGACCTTCATAAGTTCTTGAGCATCTTTCAGTTGATTCGAGCTTGGAGAATTCAAGCTCGAATCAATAAAATAAGTTGCAGAATTGATTTATTTTGCAGCTTATTTTTATATGGAAGATTTCGGGTAGATATTCGATGAATCTCTTGATCTTGGATGACGGCTATACCACCACTCCTGCATCTCAGAACTAAATTTTTTCGAGAAAAAAGTTAAAACTGTTTCTGTCGGTCTATGTCCAGGTTGAAGCAACTCAACAGAATATGAAGGACATCTCCTTGCTGCTATGTCAGCAACAAAACGACTACCAATCCTTCTCCAACTTGGTTCTTTACTCCTCCAAGCTAATCTTGAACAAGGCCAAGGCAATTCCTCTCGGTCAAAGATGCGGCAACAAGGTCCAATCACTCGATAGCTGTATTGACCTCCCTCACTAGGCCATATTGAACCGTTCTCAAGCAGAGTATCAGCATTATTTATAACTGCGTCAGATTCGATCACAACCTAATCAAAAATCTAGGACTTATTATGAATATAATTTGAAAAAAATGCCTCAATTAATAATTACAAATTAATTATTTAGAAATAAATCTAAAGATCAGTAAAGCTCATCCTCAGCATGAGTTTTAATAGTACAGTCTGAAACTGGGTATGAGACACATGTTAGCAAATATCCATTCTCTAATTGATCCTCATCAAGAAAACTCTGATCTCCCTGATATATAGAACCCGACTTCACCCGCCCTGCACATGTAGAGCATGCTCCTGCTCTACATGAAAATGGAAGCTCAACTCCATTTTGTTCTGCTGCATCAAGTATATATTGATCATCAGGGACGTCTATTGTGCGACTCAATCCATCTTTATGGTTGATAAATGTGACTTTAAAAGAGACCATAAATCAAAGAAGATTAAAGCTTAAGAACAAAATCAATATGATCATAAAAATTTCTTTATGAAGTAGTATTTATTAAGAATATATTCATCTTAATAGCTTGATAAAATTTTACCGAAAATAAAAGGATATTTTAAGGGTTTGCAAAATTAATCAAATCCAAGGCAATCCAGCTTCCTTTTTCCTTCTTTGAAATTAGCCGCCAACCATAAAAGTGAAATACCTTCAAAACATCATTATATTGATTAACATTTATTCCACTTAGAATAGCCCTACCTTTGCTTGTCACAATTTCATGAAACCTTGGGGCCATCTCTATTATAATATTTGGAAGAATATTACAAAATATAAGGTCAAATTCTTCAAGATTTGACTTTGAAACTAGTACATCAATCGAGCCATGTAAAATATTATTTTTTAAAATATTTATATTATTCAATTCAAAATTATTTTTTGCTGAGCTAATCGCAAGCGAATCATTATCTAAAGCTACAACTTTTTCCGCACCAAGACTCAAAGCTGCAAGACTTAAGATACCACTACCACATCCTATATCTAAGATAGATAAGCCATCGAGTTTTATATTCTCAATATATTCTAAACAAAGCCTAGTAGTTTGGTGTGAGCCTGTTCCAAAAGCACTACCAGGATCTATTCTTATTATATTACGGTTTAAATATTGATCTGGAGGATCCAACCATGCTGGCAAAACCAGTAATTTATTACCAATAATATCTGGCTTCCAAAAACGTTTCCAAACAATATTCCAATCCTGATCCTTTATCTTTTTCCATAAAGGTCTGTCAATCTTAATATTAAATACATTACCTAGTTCTATTATCGATTGAGATAGATTGTCTAAATCATTTTCTTTAAAATCATTTGATGGTAACCATACCTTCAAAATTGAAAAGCCAAAATAAGGCATAGTTTTTTCAATCGCAATATTTTTAATTCCACATTCGTTAAATTTCCATACAATTGACTCCTCTAAATCACTTGATAAAATGAGCTCAAGATACCACCAATAAGAATTAATCAATTACGTTTCCTAATAGTTGACTTAAATTATCAAAGAGTAACTGTAAAAGCCTCTTTTATACCATTTATTGCATTAATAGTAGTAAGCAAATCGCTTGGGATAGGATCATCAACACTAATCACCATTACAGCCTCACCTCGTACTATCTTTCTACCAACTTGCATAGCTGCAATATTCACATTATGCTCGCCTAAAAGTGATCCAAGATCACCTATTATACCTGGCATATCTCTATGCAATGTAAATAACATATGCTTACTAGGAATAACATTAATAGGGAATTCATCTATACCTGTAATTCTTAAATCGCCATCAGCAAAAACAGTTCCAGTAAAGCTTCTTACTGATTCGCCTGTTCCAGTTCTTAACTGTAAAGATCCCTCTGCAAAATCTCTACTTGACTCATCTTTCACTTCAAGAATATTTATACCTCTTCCTTTAGCTTCTAAAAGTGCATTCACATAATTTATTCTTTCGCCAAGAGCACTAGATAGCCAACCTTTTAAAGCAGCAATAACTATCGGTTGGGAAGGATGCTGAGCAAACTCACCTTGCAATCTAACCTCCAAAGATGAAACATTCCCATTTGATAGTTGACTTCCGAGAAATCCCAGAGTTTCAGCTAACTGCAAATGAGGTTTTAGCCTTTCCATTATTTCCGAACTCAGTCCTGGGATGTTTACCGCACTCCTGGCTGGCTGTCCTAAAAGAACATCCCTAATTTGCTCTGCCACATCAATGGAAACATTCTCTTGTGCTTCTTCAGTTGAAGCTCCGAGATGGGGCGTGATTATTATTCTCTCCTTTATTTCTCTTAATGGAGAGTCATGCTCCAATGGCTCATTAGCGTAAACATCTAAAGCAGCACCAGCAATAATTCCTGATTTTATTGCCTCAGCTAATGCATTTTCATCAATAATCCCACCTCGAGCACAATTGACCAATCTTGCAGTTTTTTTCATAGAAGAAAGCAATCTTGAATCAACTAAATTCTCTGTTTCAGGAGTTCTTGGTAAATGAAGAGTAATATAATCAGCTTTTTCAAAAAGGTCCTCAATTGAAGTTAGCTTTACTTGCATTTGCTTCGCACGATCATCCGAAATAAATGGATCAAAACCGATTAGATCCATACCCATTGCAGAAGCAACTTTTGCGACATGTGATCCAATTTTGCCAAGACCCACCACTCCAAGAGTTTTTTTATAAAGTTCATTACCAACATATTTCTTCCGCTCCCAGCCTCCTGAAACAGTACTTGCATGTGCTTGTGCTACATGTCGAGATAAAGATAAAAGTAATGCAAGCGCATGTTCAGCAGCAGCTATAGTGTTTCCTCCAGGAGAATTAACCACGAGCACACCTTTCTGAGTGGCAATCTCCACATTTACATTGTCAACGCCAACTCCAGCTCTCCCAATTATTTTTAATTTTTTACCAGCCTCGATAATTTCAGCAGTAACCTGTGTACCTGATCTAATCATCAAAGCGTCATAGTCACCAATAATTTTTTTTAAGTCTTGCAGAGATAGCCCTACCTTTTGATCAACTTGTGCAACCTGGCTTAAAATATCTAGACCTGCCTGGTCTATTGGGTCTGAAACTAAAACTTTAGTCATCTAAGCTGGTGTACTAATTATTTTGACTTTACCGAGGGTATTATTAATGATCAGCTTTCTTGGTAATAGGGTTCAGAATCAAAACAATTGAGAAATTTCGAATGGCTATTTGCATTGTAATTCTACCCGACCAAAAATCTTCATATGAATTGATTGCCAAGATTAAAGAGGCTCAAATCCCCCTAAGGGAATATCAAATCATTCAACCCAAAGTCGATTTAAAACTAACTACAGCAGAAGAGATACCAAAAACAAATGCTCCAAATACCATTGACACAAAAATTCTGTCAAAAGATTTCAATGCTGTTGAATTTTTAAATCCAAAACTTGCTAAAAGTCGTAGACAGAAAAACATGGCTCTTTGGTTAATGCCTTTTGGTTTTCTTGCAGGTCTTACTTTTTCAAATATGACAGGTTTAACTACTTTTTCTGATTTAGGAATTGGAGGACTAGGAGAACCTCTGATGGGAGGTGTTGTGGGTATGACTTCAGGTTGGATTGGCAGCCAATTCGCCGCTGCTAGTGTCAAGACTCAAACAGAAGGAGATATAAAATTTCTTAAGAAAAAAAATGAAGATGGTAAATGGTTGTTACTACTAAATACTCCATCTGAAATTGAGCCTCCTTGGAACTTGATTAAAACGATGAAGGATATAGATATAATTAGATTTGCAAATGGATAAAAATATACAAACAAATACAAGATTTCTTGAATTTCTGTCTATAGAAATTGAGAAAGTGAACAAAACATGGGAACCATTTTGGACAAAGTTTTTAGACCCTATTCTTTTCGAGCTTGCAAAAGAAAATATATCCAAATTAGACGGTGTTTACTCTATAGATAATGGTGGATGGCCTAATGCTGAAAGAAAAAGAATTAAGATTATAAAGAAAGAGCTTCTTGATTTACAAATTTCAAAAGAAAATCATTTTTGTGGATTAAATATTATTGGTAACTTTCTATTCGATAAAGTTAAAATACAAGAGTTTAGAGGATTTTTAGAGAACTTTGGAATTGAAGCATCTGATATTGGAGATATATGGCTGAAAGGGGACAGAGGTGCTCAAGGTATCATCACTCCTGAATCAGGGATATATTTAAACCAAAGAGAAGGAAGAATTAGAGACATTAAAATTTCTCTTGAATGTATTGCAATTAATGAAATTCAAGCGCCTTATACAAGAGCTCCAAAGCGAATCGTCACAGTGGAAGCTTCAAAAAGAATAGATGCTATAGCATCAGCTGGATTTGGAGTCTCACGAGCAAAACTTGTTAAATCAATAAAAAATGCTCAAGTAAAACTCAATTGGATAACTGTTAACCAACCAAATAAAGAAATTAAAACTGGTGACTGCATATATCTTGAAGGGAAAGGAAATATAAAAATCCTAGATATAGCCTTAACCAAGAGAGAAAGATGGAAAATTCAACTCCTGAGAAATTAACTAAAAGGGTGTTTAACTGCTAGCTTATGTAATTATCGAGAGTAGAAACCAGCTTTCAATCTCGTCAGGGCGATTAGCTCA
>CETG01102064.1_pt1 | contig 10462 bp, 8 predicted proteins | sample 361471 | NCBI WGS metagenome assembly CETG01 (sample SAMEA2622696, study PRJEB7988) | marine metagenome | isolation source: saline water (ENVO:00002010), including | reverse complement strand
ATGAATCAATCTGATGAAAAGATTATTGAATCTCAATTAAATAAAGTTGATACTAAAGAAAAGAGCAATGAGATAAAACTAACAGCTAAAAAAGAGAATTCTGAGAATAAGAAATCAATAAATGCTGAAAGTAAAGTAAAGCCGATTAAAGAATTACCAATAGAAAAAAAACCTTTTGATCAGTTTATTAATGAACATTTAATTCCAGAGATGAAAAATGTATTTAAAGAGAAAGGTAAGCACATAACTACTCTTGAGATGTCAAATACAAATAGACCTATAGCAGGAGATAAATGTTGGGTTATTTACTGCGAGATAAAAGAAACTTGTTGCTTTTGGTTATCCTTTGATAAAGATGAAATAACATCTCCTAAAAGCTTTTCATTATGTAAGACCAATGAAAATCCTAGTATTATTGAGTCTTTTCTAATAGATGAGAAGAAAATCACTCTCAAACTTATAATCTCTAGAATTCTTCAAAGATTAAACGGTCAGAAATTACTAGGTGCAAATTAATACAAAAAGATTAACACCAGGTAAACTTTTCTCTCAAAATCACGATTAATAGTAAATAATAGTATTAAAGCTTATAAAAAAATGGTTCAAACTCCAGAAAAAACGAATAAAACAACAGTCAACAAAGGAAAGGATCCTACTAAGGAGACAATTCTTACACCCAGATTCTATACGACTGATTTCGATGAAATGGCAAAAATGGATTTAACCATTAATGAAGAAGAATTAGAAGCTATTTGTGAAGAATTTAGAAAAGACTATAACAGGCATCATTTTGTTAGAAATAAAGAGTTTGAAGGCGCTGCTGACAAATTAGATCCTCAGACAAGAGAAGTTTTTATTGAATTCTTAGAGCAAAGTTGTACTTCAGAATTTTCTGGTTTTTTACTTTATAAAGAATTAAGTAGAAGAATTAAGGATAGAAACCCACTATTAGCAGAATGTTTCGCACATATGGCAAGAGATGAAGCTAGACATGCTGGTTTCCTAAATAAATCCATGAGTGACTTTGGACTTCAATTAGACCTGGGCTTTTTAACAGCAAGCAAAGATTATACTTTTTTCAAACCTAAATTCATTTTTTATGCAACATATTTATCAGAAAAAATTGGTTATTGGAGGTACATAGCTATTTATAGACATTTTGAGAAAAATCCTAATGATAAAATTTTCCCAATATTTAATTTCTTTGAAAATTGGTGTCAAGATGAAAATAGGCATGGAGATTTCTTTGATGCATTAATGAAAGCTCAGCCTTCTACTGTTAGAGGGTTTCAGGCTAAATTGTGGTGTAGATTCTTTCTATTAGCTGTATTTGCAACTATGTATATAAGGGATGTTGGAAGGAAAGAGTTTTATGAAGCTCTGGGATTAAATGCTAGAGAATATGATGTTTATGTGATTGACAAAACAAATGAAACTGCTGCAAGAGTTTTTCCAGTAGTACTAGACGTAAATCATAAATCCTTTTATAAAAGGCTTGAGACAATAGTTCAGAATAATAAAAATTTGCAAAAAGTTGATGCCGGAGAAGGTAGCAAAATAAATAAGTTAATTAAAAAACTACCGTCTTATATCTCAAACGGATATGAATTATTAAGACTATACTTAATTAAACCTCTTAATAGCGAAGATTTTCAACCTGCTATCAGATAGTCTTTATATTTAGAGATAAGAAAAATTACAACAATGGTTTCAACTGAATTATTAACTAACCAAATTAATTTTGATGAAACAAATAAAGCATTATTAGAAGATTTAATAAATTACGGTTCTTCATTAGGAGCTGATTTTATAGAAATATTTCTAGAAACAACTGACAATATTTCTATATTAGCTGAAGAAGATTGCATTACTAACGTTAGTCCATCCTTTGGAAAAGGAGCAGGTATAAGAATTTTTAAAGATACAAGAGATGGATTCGTAAGTACTAATGATTTATCAAAAGAAGGTTTAACAAATGCAATAACTCAAGCTGTTGAAATGCTCGATATATTAAATTTCTCATCTAAAAAGGAATTTAAGGGATTAGAAAATCTGAGAAATTATGGAAGTAATAAAAATAGCTGGTTAGAATCAATCCCAACAATAGATGAAATCAGTGACAAACTTCTTTTAAGTACGAAAGCTTTAAAAAAGGATGAAAAAGTAGAAGTTAGAAAAGGAAGTTACGCTAGAAATTGGCAGAAAATCATAATTGCTTCAAGTGATGGTACATTTGCAAAGGATATAAGATTGCACCAAACAGTTGGTTTAAATCTTATTGCAATAGATAAAACATATAGATCTTCTGGAAGTAGAAGGTATGGTTCATCAGATACACCTAATGATTTTAGAGAATGGGATTACAAAACTTCTGCTAATGATGTATTTGATAGTTCAATGAACATGTTATATGCAGACTATGTCGAGGCGGGACAAAAACCAGTTGTCTTAGCAAACAAATTTGGCGGTGTTATATTCCATGAAGCATGTGGACATTTACTAGAAACGACTCAAATAGAACGAGGAACAACACCTTTCGCTGATAAATTAAATAAAAAGATCGCTCATGAATCAGTAACAGCTATTGATGAAGGAATCTCTCAAGGATCTTTTGGTTCAATCTCAATAGATGATGAAGGAATGGAACCAGAAAAGTCAATTCTTATAAAAGATGGGGTTTTAAAGAAATTTATTTCTGATAGGGCTGGTGAATTAAGAACAGGTCACAAGAGAACAGGAAGCGGAAGAAGGCAAAACTATTCATTCGCTCCTGCATCGAGGATGAGAAATACTTATATAGCAGGTGGAGAATATTCAAAAGAAGATCTTATAAGTAGCATAGGTGATGGTCTTTATTGCAAATCAATGGGTGGAGGAAGTGTTGGTGCTACTGGTCAGTTTAATTTCGCTGTTGAGGAAGGTTATTTAATTAAAGATGGAAGGTTAACTAAACCTGTAAAGGGAGCTACTCTTATAGGTGAAGCCAAAGAAGTTATGACAAAAATTTCTATGTGTGGCAATGATCTTGAATTGGCTCCCGGTTTTTGTGGCTCAATTAGTGGTAGTGTCAACGTAACAGTTGGACAACCACATATAAAAGTTGATTCAATAACAATAGGAGGAAGATAAATTAATGCAGTTATCAGAAGTTAAAAGTCATATTTCTAAAGGCGCAAGTACTTTAAATATTAAAAAATGGGATTTTGGTGCAAGTATTTCTAATGACTATTCTGTGCAAGTTGATAAAGGAGAAGCAAAACAGTTGAAAGCTTCTCAAAAACAAATAATGACAATAAGGGTTTGGAATAGTAAAAATTTAGTTGGTATCACAACTACAAGTGATTTAAGTAGTGAAGGTTTATTAAAAGCTCTTAATCAAGCAAAAGTTGCATCAGATTATGGGAATGATAATGAACATACTAATTTTTCTCCTTTGTCAAAAGAGCCTATTGAAACAAATAAATCCCAACAAAATGTTCCTTCAGGGATAAAGAAATTGCTTAAAACATTAAGACGAGCTGAAGAAAAACTTTTAAATACAAATAGAGCTATAAAATCAATTCCTTATAATGGTTTATCTGAGACTTTTTTCAGAAGGATATATGTAAATAGTGAAGGAGCTTCAAGAAGCTATGAAAACAGTCAAGCAGTCCTATATTTATATGCACGTGCAGAAGAAAATAATAAAAAACCGAGAAGTTCTGGATCTGTAAAGTTAGGTTATAAACTTGATGATATAGATATTGAAGCTTGCATCTTAGAGGCTTCAAAAAAAACTATTTCGCATCTAAATTATTCAAATATAAAAACTGGTAAATATAAAATTTGCTTCTCACCTGAGTCTTTCTTAACACTTGTAAATGCATTTAGTTCCATGTTCAATGCAAGAAGCATACTTGATGGGGTAAGCATATGTAATAAGAATTCATTAGGCCAGGAAATATTTAGTCCTTGTATAAATATCTATGATGATGGTCTTCATAAAGAGAATATCTCATCTGCACCTTTTGATGGAGAAGGAACTCCAACAAAAAAATTATGCATTATTCATAAAGGTAAACTAAAAAACCTTTTACATTCAGAATCAACAGCAAGAATATTTAAAACGAATCCAACAGGTCATGCTGGCCTAGGTTCCAAAGTTTCAGTTTCTCCTGACTGGTTAGTAATAGAAAAATCAGAGCACCAATCATCTCTTGATAGCAGTCTTGTCCATGAAACATATAAAGGAGAATTTATATATATTGAAGAACTAAATGCTATCCATGCGGGAGTTAAATCTAGCCAAGGATCATTCTCTTTACCATTTGATGGCTGGAAATACGATAATGGTAAAAAAGTGTCAATTGATTCTGCAACTGTAGCAGGAGACTTTAGAAAAGTTATTAAAGACATTATCAACATCGAAGATTTACAAGTTACTACAACGACGGGAATTTCACCACATATATGGATTAAGGAACTTTCAATAACAAGCGACACGTGAAAATAATCTTTTGGGGAACACCTGAATATTCTATTAAAAGCCTTGAAAAATTAATTTATTCAGAACATGAAGTTTTAGCAGTAGTTACACAGCCAGATAGGAAAAGATCAAGGGGAAATAATTTAGTCCCATCTCCAATAAAAATAATCTCATTAGAAAATAATATTCCTGTATTATGTCCTGAATATTTAAAAAACAATAAAAGTTTTATTGAAGAATTAAAAAAATACAATTGTGATGTTTTTATAGTAGTCGCATACGGTAAGATTCTTTCAAAGGAAATTCTTGAAATACCCAAATATGGTCCATGGAATTCTCATGCATCCCTATTACCAAGATGGAGAGGAGCTGCACCAATTCAATGGGCATTATTATCAGGAGATTTATTTACAGGGATCGGAATAATGAAAATGGAAGAAGGTTTGGATACAGGTGATATTCTTATAGAAGAGAAACAAAGAATAGATATTAATGACAACCTAGAAACTTTGACAAAGAAATTAAGCCAATTATCAGCTGATTTACTTTTAAAAGCATTAGAATTAATTTCAAATAATACAAACAAAGAATTAAAAACAATTCCTCAACATTCAAGAGAGAGAGAACTAAAGTACGCAAGATTAATATACAAATCTGATTACAAATTAAACTTTAATGAAAAAGCTATAGATATAAAAAGAAAAGTAAATGGACTTTATCCAAGGACATTTATACAATATAAAAATAAAATAGTTAAAATCTTAAGAATAAGATCTACTAAACTGGATGAATTGGATAAATACAATGATATCTTAAAAATTCCAGTTTCGGACAAACCTGGATTGATAATTGGTTTGATTAAAAATGAAGGTATCATAGTATCTACTTCTTCAGAACCAATAGTAATTCAAGAAATAAAGATAGAAGGTAAAAGTGCTTCAAAAGAGAATCAATTAATACAGCAACTAAAACCTAATATTGGAGAATTAATAAATTAAATTTCCTTTATTTTGCTTTTTGAAAAGCCCCATATAAATGATATGAATATCATAATATAAAAATAATAATCAGGTAATATAGTCTCCATTATTAAGGAATTCAAAATGAGCTTTATTCCAATTATCAATATTGCAACATAACCTGCCTTTTCTAATCTTACAAAGTAATCTAATAGCCTTAAGAAGATTTCAGATGTAAATCTTAGCGCTATTACTCCTATCGTAGCTCCAATTACAATTAAAAAATATTGATCACTAATAGCAACTGCTGTTGTAATACTATCAATAGAGAAAGCAAAATCAGTTATTGATAGTAGAGCAACAACCTTAATAAATTTAAAATTATCTTGATAATCTGTTTTTTCAGTATTATATAGATTAGAGTTCTTTTTTACAAAAAAGTTATTAGAAAAAAATAAATAAATAAGATACAAACCGGCAGAAATTCTTATAAAAAGATATTTAAGCAAGAAGCTTGATAATAAAATCAATAGTATTCTAAAAACCAAAGAAATAGTTATCCCAATATTAAGAGCTCTTGATCTATCTATTGCTTTATCTAAGGTTCTTGTAAGAGAAGCCAAAGCAATTGCATTATCAGCAGAAAGCAATATTTCAAGAATGATTAGTATGGGTAATAAAGTAAGTATTTCAGACCAACTATCTATTTGATCTAATGTGGGTATAAAAGAATTAACTGAAGCAGTATCCATAAAATATTTTCACTATCTTTTGAAATCTAATATAATAGTAAATTAATACATAATCAAGTTATCAAATAATAATGAAATTAGAGTCTTTAATTAACTATATATCAAAAAGTCAAATAACTAAGGAATTAATCAAAAGAATTAATAATAAAAACGAGTTAAACTTAATTGGGTCAAATCGATTTGCAAAGGCTTTGATAATAAATAGTATAGCTAATATTGAGAGGAAAAATATATTATTAGTCTGTGCAAATTCAGAATTAGCATACAAATGGTATGGTTATTTTCAAAGTATAAATAATAATAATAGTGTGCTTTATTATCCTGCAAATGAATATTATCCTTATGAGATAAGGAATAAATCTACCGAAGTAGAATACTCACAATTAAATATATTAACTAAATTAATAAACAAAAAAAATAGTAACGAAAAAAATATAATAATTACTACGGAAAGATCACTGCAACCTCATTTGTTAAACAAAAGTTATCTTAAGAAATATAATTTAAATCTTATAAAGGGGAAGAAAATTGAGATAAAAGACCTTGCAATAGCACTCTCACAACTAGGTTATGTAAAAGAAGAGATTACAACTACTGAAGGTAATTGGAGCAGGAGGGGTGATATTATTGATATTTTTCCAGTTAATAATGAAGTCCCTATAAGAATTGAATTCTTTGATAATTTTATTGACAAGATAAGAGAGTATGATGCAGGAACGCAAAAAACTTTAGATACAATCAATCAAATTAATATAATACATAGAGGATCTAAGCAAAAAATATTAAAAGAGCTGTCAACATTATCAATAAATAATACTTTTGATATAGAAGATATAAACAATAATAATTTAGAAAGTTTTTTAGGTATAGCAGAGGAAAATCCCTCCAGTATCATTGATTTTATTGAGAACGAAACATTTGTAATAATAGACGATCTGGAACAGTGTAGAAAATTTACAGATAATTGGTTTAAGGATTGCGAAAACAATTACGATAACAAATTTGAATTATTAAATAATATTTTATTAAGTAATAATATAAATAGAAAAATCCAAAAAAATCTTTTTAGCAACAGTGAAATTATTTATCAAAACTTAAATAAATTTAAAAGGATAAATTTATCTGAATTTGAAACTAAATTAAATAAAAGTAATAGATTTTTAATATCAGATAAACTTATAAAGTCGCCTAATAAAAATATTGAAAAAATATCCCTTGAGATAAATGAATATATAAAAAATAAGGATAAGGTTTGGTTATTGTCTGCACAGCCAATTAGAACTAAAACACTATTAAACGAATTGAACTGTTTTACAAATTATATTGAGAATCAAAGAGATATAACTAAGATTAATAAATTAATGGAATTATCATCTCCAATTACTTTAAAGATTAAAAATAATTATGAGGCAGAAGGTTTTTATCTCCCTATTTGGAAAATTGCTGTTTTTACAGATAAAGAACTTTATGCTCAACAAAATTTATCATCTAGTTTATTTATAAGAAAAAGAAAAAAGAGTATAAGTTCTTCAATAGATGTAAATAAAATCAAGCCTGGAGATTTCATTGTTCACAAAAATCATGGGATAGGAAGATTTATAAAAATAGAAAAAATAAATATTATTGGTGAATCTAGAGACTATTTAGTTATTCAATATGCAGATGGGAAAGTAAGTGTAGCAGCAGATCAATTAGCAAGCATAAACAAATATAGATCAACAGGGAAAGTAGTCCCAAAAATCAATAAATTAGGTGGTACTGAATGGGAAAAAGTTAAGGAAAAGAATAAAAAAGGTATTCAAAAAATCGCAATTGATCTCTTAAAACTATATGCAAAAAGAGAAAATTTACAAGGATATTCCTTTCCTTGTGATGGACCATGGCAAAGTGAATTAGAAGATTCATTTCCTCATCAACCTACACCAGATCAAATTAAAGCTGTAAGAGAAATTAAAGATGACATGGAAGACAATAAACCAATGGACAGATTAATTTGTGGTGACGTAGGTTTTGGTAAAACAGAAGTTGCCATTAGAGCAATTTTTAAAGCAATAACCTCGGGGAAACAAGTTATATTATTAGCTCCAACTACAATTCTTGCAGAACAGCACTTTAGAACAATAAGTAATAGATTTGCTCCATATCCTATAGAAGTTTCATTATTAAATAGATTTAAGACGAAAAGTGAAAAAAGTAAGATAATTAAAGGGTTAATAAATAATAAGATTGATATTGCTATATCTACACATCAAATACTAGGTAAAGATATAGAAATAAAGAATTTAGGTTTATTAGTTATAGATGAAGAGCAACGATTTGGAGTAAGACAAAAAGAAAAAATTAAACAACTTAAAGAAAGTATCGATGTATTAACTCTTACTGCAACGCCAATTCCAAGGACCCTTTATATGAGCTTATCTGGAATAAGAAAGATGAGCATACTAGCAACTCCTCCACCTTCAAGAAGATCAATAAAGACATATCTATCTGAATTAGATAATGATGCTATAAGAACGGCTATAAGTAATGAGATTGATAGAGGAGGTCAAATATTTTATGTTCTTTCAAGAATCTCTGATATTGAGCAAGCTATTGAAAAAATAAAAAATATGTTTCAGGATCTTAAGTTAATAATTGCTCATGGTCAGATGAACGAGAGGGATTTAGAAAATGCAATGATTACTTTTAATAATGGAGAAGCTGATTTGATGATTTGCACTACCATAATTGAGAGTGGATTGGATATACCCAAAGTAAATACAATAATTATTGAAGATGCTCATAAGTTTGGATTATCACAACTTTATCAATTAAGAGGAAGAGTTGGAAGAAGTGGAATACAAGCACATGCATGGTTATTTTATCCGAATATAAATAAGATAAATGATTCTGCAAAACATAGATTAAAAGCAATTAAAGATTTTACAGAATTAGGGAGTGGATATCAACTCGCTATGAAAGATATGGAAATAAGAGGAATTGGAAGCATTTTAGGAGAATCACAAAGCGGGCAAGTAAACAATATTGGTTATGACTTGTATATGGAAATGCTCCATGAAGCTATATCAGATATAAAAGGACAAGAGATTCCTGAGGTTAGTGATACTCAGATTGATTTACCAATAAACGCCTTTATACCAGGGACCTGGATAGTAAACAAAGAAGAAAAATTAGAAGCCTACAAAAATGCAACTCAATGTATAAATAGTGAAGAATTAACTGATTTAGCGACTGATTGGGTAAGTAGATATGGTTTAATTCCTAAGCCAGTAGAGACATTATTACTTATACTTAAGATGAAGATATTAGCCAAGCATTGTGGATTTAGTAAAATACAATTAAAAAAACCAAATATATTAATTAATACAAAAATGAAAGCTTACGCTTTTAAAAAAATCAAAGAAGAATTACCTTCAAGTATTCAAAATAAATTTATCTTTCAAAGTGAGAAAGATATATCAAAAATTATCATAAGAGGTCTAGGAGTGACAGATATATATAATCAGATCGAAAATCTAACTAAATGGTTTGAAATTATGAATAATTCGATTGATAAAATTCTCGTTAAGAAAAATAATAACATTTAGATTATTAAAAAAAAATATAAATACCCCAATTTTGCTTTATTTGAGTTAGGTTAGTTCAAAATTTTTATTTGCATGGGTGAATACATTGATATAGGGGTACAAACACCTTTTTTGGCGTATGTAGTTCTTGTTTCCTCTGTTGCTGCTGGAGCTATAGCATTATTAGGATTTGAGACAGAGAATGATGATGATGATTCCGACTCAGGAAGTGGTGGCTTAATGCAACCAATTTGAAATTTTAAAAGAAAATTCTTTTAGATTTCCTTCTAAAGATTTTATAAATTCTATAGAAACCACCAATAACTAGAACTAGTGAGAATAATAGAGAAAAAATAATAAACACTACAAGAAATAATTGATATATGTTAGCCATTATTTTAATGAGATACTGGATTACATTATTGATATTATTTATAAAAGAATTGAATAATAAATTTTTATCAGGAATAGAATAGTTAATTGATATTATTATACCTGCAATAATAAACATAATTAAAGATTCTTTAATTAATTTCAATCTTGACTTCCTTTTTAAAGGTATCTTATTTTTAAATAAATATTGCTTTGATTTATTGTTTAAATTAGGAATTTTTAAATCATTCATAATATTATATTTTAATTAGCTAATTAGATTTATAAACTGATAAATAAAGATTAAAATTATACTATTAATAACATATAATTTTATTATTGCTAGTA
>CETG01185989.1_pt1 | contig 10468 bp, 11 predicted proteins | sample 361471 | NCBI WGS metagenome assembly CETG01 (sample SAMEA2622696, study PRJEB7988) | marine metagenome | isolation source: saline water (ENVO:00002010), including | reverse complement strand
CCAAAACCGGCCACTCCATTAAGGCCGCCGAAGGGCTCCAGGGCCGCATCGAGTGCCTGCTCAACATGGTCGCTCCGATAGTCGGGACAGCGCATCATGGAGACGGTGGACATGATCTTCAGGATGCCTTTCTGTAGCGCGAATGACCAGCATCCCTGCCGCGCTTCTCTGGGCACGGGCCTGTAGAGTATTGATTCCTATTCTTTTGTAGAGGACTTGATGGCTGCTCTTCCTATCTTGATGTTGCACGGTGGCGCTGGTGCGATGCGTACCCTGGAAGGGCGTGATGAGCGTGCCTATCGAGACAGCTTAAGGCTCGCCTGCAGGCTTGGCTCCGAGCTCCTTGTTGAGGGCAGCTCAGCCCTGGAGGCTGCGGTTCAGGCTGTGGTCACTATGGAGGATTCCGGGAACTTCAACGCCGGGCTTGGCTCTTGTCTCAATTTTGATGGTGAGATCGAGATGGATGCAGCAGTTATGCGCGGTTCGGATCGCGCTTTTGGTGGGGTTGCTGCAATTCGCCAGGTGGCCAATCCGGTAGTCGCTGCCTGCCAGGTTATGGAGCAGACTCGTCATTGCCTGCTTGGCGCTGAGGGTGCGACCCGGTTTGCCAAGGCTCAAGGTCTGACCTTACGTAGTGACTTTCCCTCGCAGTCGCGGCGCCTTGCCTGGCGACGGAAGCGGGAGGCAGTTACCGCAGGCGGAGCTCTTGAAGCAGGAGGTCTGGCGGCGATGGGCGGGGTCCTGGGCATTCAGGGCTCAGCTGGTCAGGACGCCGACTCCAGCGACACTGTAGGTGCGGTTGCTATGGACGCTGATGGCAGCCTGGCCTGTGCGGTGAGTACCGGTGGCCTATGGCTCAAGCAGGCTGGACGAATTGGTGATTCACCTCTGCCAGGTGCTGGGCTCTGGGCTGTGGACGGCGAAGGTGTTGCTGTGGCTACGGGCACCGGTGAGATGATCCTTCGCAGCCTGTTGTGCAAGGAAGTGGTTGACCGGATGCACCATGGGGCGAGTCGAGCATGCGCTTTGGGGATGACTCACCTGGAAGCTCTGTTTGGTCCGGGGGTGGCCGGAGTTATTGCTATTGATCCTAGTGGGATGCCCGGCTTTGCCCTGAATACGCGTGGTATGGGGCGAGCCGTCTGGCGTCTTGGGATGGAGCGTCCGGCTGTTGCTATCTGGCCTGAGGAAGGGTGGGATGAGACCATCGCTGAGGTCAGCGGAGCCCCGGGCTAGGGGTTATTAGAGGAGTTCAGGATGCCCTTTAAGGGAGAACCTGTTCGATCGCCGAGCTGGTTGCCGACCTTGTTCTCAGAGCCCTGGGACCTGGGTTCTTCGGCTATTGCCAGAACTCTCAAGCACGCGCGGACCGCTCGTGGGCTGAACCCTTCGCGAGTTTTTGGCCTGCAGGTTCGAGCCCTTGAGTTCTGCAGTGATGATGGGGTTCGTCTTGATGCCTGGTACCTCCCTGCAGCCAAGCAGGTGGATGCCGTCTCACCGGGATGTGTAGTGCTTCATCATCATTACGGTGGGCAGAAGGCGACTCTGCTGCCGTGGCTTGAATTCTTTCACCGTAAGGGCTTCGATGCCCTTTGTTTCGATGCTCGGGGTCATGGTGCGTCCGGACCCTCTCCTGAGGGTCGTGGGTCCTTTGTTCATCGGGCCGCTGATGTGCGGGCTGCCTGTAATAAGGCTAGGGATTTAGGTGCCCAGCAGATCATTGCTTTTGGCCAGAGTCAGGGAGCTGCTGCCTTGGTTATGGGAATTCATGATCGGGATGATGTGGTTGCCTGCATCGTTGACTCTGGCCCCGCTCCGGATATGGCAAGCGCTGCCTGGGGATTGGCTGGCAACATGCTGGGTCGGCTCGCTGGCGAGCGACCTGTCGCCCGCGCCCTGCTGTCAGCGCGAATTCTTCCCGGCACTCATCCGCTGCTCTATCAGGCGGCGCTTTGGCAGGCCTTGTTTGGTTTGCGATCGCGACCGCTACTGTGGATTCATGGAGCCAGGGATCGGGTGATTCCCCGCCAAAGCGCCAGCCTGTGGTTCAAGTTGCTGCGCCCTGCTGGTCAGCTGTGGCAGGGTGTCGAGGTGGCTCATGCAGAACATGTTCGTTGTCTGGCTGTCGGTGGTGTGGAGTTGGAGGTTCAGGTAGAGGACTTCCTTGCTCGAGCAGGCCTTGGTCTGCCGTCTCTAGGCCAGCCCACTGAGAAGGAGGTAGAGCGCTTGTGATACGGATGGCTTGGATGCTGGCTCTTATGGGGAGCCTGGCTGCGCTTTTTCCTGGATCGCTGGAGGCACGTGGAGCTGCTGCTGTCCGTGCAGATCGGGCGGCTGACAGGGAGCTGGCAGAGGCTCGTCAGCAACGGGATCGCGGTCAGCTCGAGCAGGCGATGTCTACGGTTCTAGCTCTTCTTAAGGAGCGCCCAGAGGACTTTGCTGTTCATCGCTTTTACATGGAGCTGGCTGCGACCAGCAGGCGCAACGGCGGTCTTGTGGAGGCTGAGTATCGGCATTTTCTGGAGCAGGAAGGTGGAGGATCCTTTGCCTCGCTCCTGCATGGCGCGGCGACCTTGACCGCAGAGCTGACCTTCAGGGGACCTCTGCGAGAACAGCGAGTGCGTCAGATAGAGCGCCGGCTCGCCGCCGCTGAGGCCGATCCTAAAACCGCTGTGTGGGCCCATCTGGTTGCTATTGATCTGGCCAAGCTGCAACGGTCACTGCCGCGCATTAAGCAAGCTCTCAATGCTGCTGTCGAGTTGGACTCCAGTCATCCCTCGGTGCGGGTCGAACAGCTGCAGCTATTGGTGCTCGAAGAGCAGCTTGATGCGGCCGCTGATATTTGTCTGAAGCTGCTGCAGGATAGTCCCTGGCGGGCCGATGCCTGTGGAGCAGTGATGCGCAGTTCGGAACGCCGCCTGCTGCCCAGCGATGCGCTGCAGGAACGGCTTCAGAATGTGCTGAAGGAGCTGGAGCGGCGCTTTAAGCGGGACAAGGTTGTCTTGCAGTCGCTTGTTGAGCTGTATCGTGACATTGATGATCGTAAGGGGACCAGGCGGCTTGAAGCCAGCCTTCGTGCGCTTCATAAAGACTGGCAGCCCCCCTTGCGGCGCAATCCTTACATGACGCCGCTGCGAGGCGGTGAGCTGAGCGACGAGGAACTTGATGCTTTGCAGAGCCTGAGGGCTTTGAGTGAAGGCAATGATGAGGATCCTTGGGCGCTGGTCAAGGCTCTGCAGGCTCTTGATGGAGAGATGAACGGATCGCCGCGAATTCGGGCGATGTATCTGCGCCAAAAGGCCTATGCGCTGCGGGCCAAGGAAGTTTTGGATCGAGATGGCTCCAGAGCTGCTGTGCGAGAGGCCATGGAGCTTTTACCTGATGATCCTCACATTATTAACGAGTGGGCCTATATGTCGGCCCTCGATAAGGTCGATCTGGCGCAGGCTCTTGAGGCCATAGACAAGGCATTGTTGATGCTGTTGGGCGAGAATTTTGCCTTGCTTGAGCTTGATCCTGGTGAGAGCTTTGATGAGTGGGAGGGCGATCGATCCGAGTCAGTGGGCGCCTTCATCGATACTCGCGGTTGGGTCCTCTATCAGCTGGGTCGTCATGAAGAGGCTGCTCGCGATCTGGAGCTTGCCAGCCTGCTTACCTCTGACGGTACGGTTCAAGGCCATTTGGGAAGAGCTCGCTACGCTGTGGGGAATGACGATGGAGCGTTTCACAACCTGTTGCGGGCCCTGGCTCTGGGTACTGAGGATCAGCAGCAGGTGCGGGATCTGGCTGAGCATCTCTATCAGAAGCAGCACGCTGTCCCTGGCGGCTTGCAGGTGTTGGTCGACGAGACCCGTCGACAGCTCGGTATCGTTGTGGATATGGATGGAGGCCCGGAGAGCGGGACCCTGCAGAGGCCTGAGGGAGCCTCTCTGCGGCCCGGAGAGCGCTCCGAATAGGGAGCGCAAGGGATTGCTCTAGGTTACGACCAGCTGTCCGTCTGCGGCGATCTGGAGGAAGCTGGCGTGGCCGAGCATCCCGTCGAAGTTCTCTAACAGCTTCGGCTCTATGTGCAGAAGCTTTATGGAGGTGGTGCAGGCATAGATGCGGACTCGCTCGCCTCCCAGCTCCCGTGCCTCCTCGAAGAACTCGTCCAGATCGGGGATCCGCCCGGCGTCGATACCTCGCTCGTAGGCCTTCTTGATCTCGGGAGTAGCGATCTGAACTTCTGCCTCGCCAAGGCTCTGATGACAGTATCGCCACAACACCCCGTAGGTCATGTAGACATGAGCTTCCCAGTCCATTGAAGCGGCCGTGGAGACCAGGCCGACCATGGTGTGGAGGCGCTCGTAGCTGTCTCCTTTTGCGTAGATGCAGAGCTTATGTCTACTCACGGTCATACTTCCACTCGTCGAGCCAGGCCATCTGGATGCCCTCGAGCAGACCTTCTGAAGATTTCTTGGGGTCGCCCTTAAAGCCTTCCAGTTCGCAGATCCAGCGGTGCATCTGAACGAAGGAAACGGTTAATGGGTCGCAGTCTTCATGGGCCTCATAGAGTGCGATAGCGATGTCTTCGGTGTTGGACCAGTCCATGGTTTGGATTTCCAGCTCTTTGTTGCTTGTGCAGTTCTCGCTACGGGCTAGTAAGGAGTCATTGGAATGGTCACTATGACATCGTCCTGGATCCTGGCTTGACAGCCAAGACGGGATCTCAAGGTGCCACCTTCGACGGTATCGAGCATGTCTTCTTCGTCTTCTTCGATTTCGGAGAGATTCTCTGAACCAGCTTCAACCAGAACATGGCAGGTGGTGCATGCAGCGAAGCCTCCACAAGCGTGCTCCAGGTGAATGTCATTCTCGAGAGCAGCTTCCAGCACACTGGTGTCGGTTTCTACCTCCACTACTTTGCCGGAGGGCTGGAAGGTCACTTTTGGCATCTCTCTCTCCTACTTCAGCTCTAGGCTTGAGGCCAGCTTGCGGGGTTTGCTCCCCATTACTTCATCGACAGTGCGGCCCGCGACCGTGACCTTAAGCACTTCGTTCATCATCTGCTGAGCGATGGAGGCAGTGGCCTCATTGAGTACCGACATAGCTGCTTCAATGGTTTCCTTGTCGTTGCCCTGGAGGGCCTTTTCCATGGCTTTTGCCGCCACCGTGACTTCTTCAACGAGCGGCTTCGGAAGGGCCTCTCCACGCTCTTCAAGGGCTTTTCTCGAGTAGCGGATGAGTCCTTCAGATTCGGCTCGAAGATCCGCCAGCAGGTGTGCCAAGACGTCTTCTTCAGCGTTCTCAATAGAGGCGAGGATCATGTCTTCGACCTGTTCATCGGTGAGCCCGTAAGTTGGGGTCACTTCAACCTTTGCCTCTGCTCCCGAGGTGGTCTCCCGAGCGGTGACCGAGAGAATGCCGTTAGCGTCGATGAAGAACTCAACCAGCAGGCGGGGCATGCCAGCGGCCATCGGTGGGATTCCCCTAAGCTTGAACCGAGCCAGGCTACGAAGGTCTCTGGCCATTTCGCGCTCGCCCTGAAGTACGTGGATGTCAAAGGCAGTTTGATTGTCTACCTGGGTGGTGAAGCCTTCCGAGGCTCGTGCCGGGATCGGGCTGTTTCGCCACAGCAACTTGGTGACTCCACCTCCATAGGTTTCGATGCCCAGGGACAGGGGTGTTACGTCCAGTAACACGGCACCCTCCTGGTTGTTGCTGGCCCCAGCCAGTTGTTGTGCCTGGATTGCTGCCCCCATAGCTACGACTTGATCGGGATTGAGGTCGGTGTGTGGCTCCCGATCGAAGTAGCGCTTGAGTTCTGACCGCACCAGAGGGGTTCGGGTTGAGCCTCCCACACAGACAACTTCGTCGATGTCTTCAGGATCGAGGTCAGTGTCATCGAGCACAAATTCAACTGCATCCAGAGTCTGACGAACCAGTGGCATGATGGCTTGCTCGTAGTCGTGGCGCTGGATCAGGGTGTCAAGCTTCAAGTCGAGTTCAGGGAAGTTGAGCTCGACCTGTGCATTGGCCTCGCTAGACAGGCTCTTCTTGGCTCCCTCCGCGGCGATCTTGAGCAGCTGTTTGCTGGCTGGATTTGCGGAGATCTTCTGACGTTGTTCTTCATCGCAGGATCTGAGCATTAGATCAGCCATGACCTGGTCGAAGTCATCGCCGCCCAGAGCTGTGTTGCCGGTGGTGGCGATGACCTTGAACAGGCCTTCACTGAGCTTGAGGATCGAGACGTCAAAGGTGCCGCCGCCCAGGTCATAGACCAGGATTGTGCCGCTTCCTTTGCGGTCGAGACCGTAGGCCAGGGCGGCGGCGGTGGGCTCGTTGATGATGCGAAGCACATCAATTCCCGCCATCCGACCGGCATCTCGAGTAGCCTGGCGTTGAGCGTCATCAAAATAGGCTGGCACCGTGATCACTGCTCGCTTTAGCCGAGCGCTCAGGCGCCGCTCGGCTCGTTTTTTTGCTTCTCCAAGAATCAGTGCTGAGAGTTCTTGGGGCAGGTATTCGCGACCGTGGATTCGAAAAGCCACTTGCGAACCGTGCTCTGAGGCCACTACCTGACAGGCCTGTCGCTCAAGCTCGCGGCTTACGTCATCCAGTGCCCGGCCGATGAAGCGCTTGACCGAGGTGACCGTGCCGGTGGGGTTGAGCAGGCTCCTTGCGATGGCTTCGTCGCCGATGTTTACGTGATGCTCTTCATCGATAGAAACCACCGATGGAGTAACGGTTCGGCCGTTGCGGTCTTCGATGATCCGCGGGCTGCCATTATGTATCTGGGCTACCAGGGTGTTGGTGGTGCCCAGATCGATGCCGGCAACGATATCTTCGTTCTGTCCTTTGACCTGCAAGTCGATGCGCATGGGTACTGGGTCTTTCCGAGTGGCCGATTTAGTGCGGCGCAGGATTCCGGAGGGCTTGCTGCAGGTTGCGCCAATACCGCGCTTTGGCCATGGAGTGCAAGGCCCTGGCGATAAGCTCGTCTTGGGACTCCGACTTTGCTGCTCCTTCGAGCTCGTGAAAGCAGTTTTCAATGGTGCTGGTGAGGAGCTTGAGTTCACCTCTGGCGAGCTTCTTGAGTTCTTTCTTGCGGCTCTCGTCCGGCTGCTCTCTAGCTTCTTCCTGAAGTTCTAGTTGTTCGATGAGGAAGCCTTGGTCAAGACGTTGTTCTCGAGTCAGGCGGTCGACCAGCTCCTCGGCTCGTTGAGAAAGCAGAGCTCGGGCGCGTTGTAGGGGGTCGCGGACGATAATGAGCGCCTCGTTCACTGCGCTCTGAGCGATAAGGGCTTGCCCGTGGACTCTGGAGGATTGGCCCTGCCAACGGTCGGGGTGTAAGCGCCTGGATAGTTCAAGCTCGCGTTCGTCCAGTTGTTGATCGGTGATGAAGAACGACCCGGGCAGGCTGAGGATAGCGAAGGGGCTGAGTGCCCGTCGTTCTGGATAATTGCAGCCACAGTGGTCGCAGAACAGCGGCGCAGCCATCTCTTTGTCGCACTCATCACAGCGCATCGCGCTGCTGAAGCGACTGTAGCTCTGCGGTGACGGGGAGTTCACCTCGATGATCCCGTTAAAGGAGGGGGGTCAGACCGAGAACGAGGTCCCGCAGCCGCAAGTAGCCTTGGCCTTGGGATTGTGGAAGACGAAGCCGCCGTTGAAGTCGTCTTCGTCGAAGTCGAGGATCAGACCAGCGGTGTAAAGAAACGACTTCTTGTCGACAATGATGCGTACTCCAAGGCAGTCGAAGACCCGGTCAAAGCGGTCCGTTTCGTCGTCAATGCTAAGGTGATAGGACAAGCCGCTACAGCCGCCTCCTTGCACGGTAATGCGGAGGCCAGCTTGTTCTGAGAGAGCCTTCTCGGCAAACAGGCCGGCAATCTTCTTTGATGCACTCTCGCTGAGTTCGATCCGTGCGGCCATCGCCCGACGCTCCTCAGGTAGCCTATTTGTCCGTCTGCTTGTTCTGGTAGTCCTCGATTGCTGACTTGATGGCCTCTTCGGCGAGCACTGAGCAGTGAATTTTCACCGGGGGAAGGCTGAGCTCTTCGACGATGGCGGTGTTCTGAAGGGCTTCAGCTTCTTCAAGGGTCATCCCCTTGACCCACTCGGTCGCCAGTGACGAAGAAGCAATGGCAGAGCCGCAGCCAAAGGTCTTGAACTTTGCGTCAACGATTCGATCGCCTTCCACCTGGATCTGAAGCTTCATCACATCGCCGCACTCTGGGGCGCCAACGATGCCAGTACCCACCTCGCTGGACTCCTTATCGAGGGAGCCCATGTTGCGTGGGTTTTCAAAGTGGTCGATTACCTTGTTGGTGTAGGCCATGTGTTGTTGCCTTCCTGTGGCTGACTGACCGGCATCCTTAATTATGGACTAATTTTGTCCTTAATTTCCGGCATTGGCAATGAAATCTAGTTTCAGTCGTGCTTCCATTCAATGCTATCGAGGTCGATTCCTTCTTTGAACATTTCCCAAAGCGGGCTCATCTCTCGGAGCTTTCGTGCTGAGGTAAGGCACTCGCTGACTGCTCTGTCGACCTCTTCCTCAGTGGAGAAGCGCCCCAATGAGAAGCGGATCGAAGTGTGTACGAGGTCCTCGCTCACTCCAAGCGCCTTCATGACGTGGGAAGGCTCCAGGGTTGCCGAGGTGCAGGCGGAGCCTGACGATACCGCAACCGAGTTCATACCCATCATCAGGCTTTCGCCCTCTACGTAGTTGAAGGATACGTTCAGGCTGCCTGGTAAGCGGTCGCTGGGGTGGCCGTTTACGTACACTTCTTCTAGGCCTGAAGTGAAGGCTTTTTCCATGCGGTCGCGCAAGGCTCGGATTCTGGCGCGATCCTGATCCCGCTCAAGTCGGCACAGTTCCGCTGCCTTACCGAGTCCAACGATTCCGGGCACATTTAGGCTGCCGTGTCGCATGCCCCGTTCCTGGCTGCCGCCCTCAAGCTGGGGCTTGATCCGTACCCGCGGGCGGCGTCGCCTGACGAACAGCGCACCGGCCCCCATCGGTCCGTACATTTTGTGCGAGGAGAGGCTGAGTAGATCGATGCCCATGGCATCAACGTCGATGGTCTCGGTGTCGACACCGACGCAGGCGTCTACATGGAGGATGATGCCGGCGTCCTTGCAGATGGTGCCCATCGCATCGACATCTTGAACCGTTCCGATCTCGTTGCTAGCAAAGATGATGGAGGCGAAGATGGTGTCTTCGCGGATGGCATCTTTAAGGGTCGCCGGGTCGACGCTGCCGTGGGTGTTGACTGGCAGGTAGGTGATATCAAAGCCTTCCCGCTCCAGGGCCCGGAGGGGATCCATGACCGCGCGATGCTCGATGGCTGTGGTGATGATGTGTCGGCCTTTTTCAGCGTACATCTGGGCGACGCCCTTCACCGCCAGGTTGCAGGACTCGGTCCCGCCTGAGGTGAAGATGACATCTGAGGGTTTGCAGTTGATCAGTGCGGCGACCTGCTCGCGAGCGGTATCTACGCCCTTTTCGGCCGCCCAGCCGTAGGCGTGGGAGCGCGAGTGGGCATTGCCATAGTGATTTGAGAAATAAGGCAACATTGCTTCCAGAACCCGCGGATCGGTCCGGGTCGTGGAGTAGTTGTCCATGTAGACCAGCGCGTCGATGCCGGGAACATCGGCTGGCTTGGGTTCTGTATCGCTCATTGGACTGTTTTCCAGCACGGCATGAAGTCCTCTCCAGAAATTCTGGAGCAATTTAGTCAACAATTATTGGCTGTCAACGCCGAGGCCTCTTTCACTCTATCGACATTGGCGGCCCTATTCTTTAGTTTTTCTCCAACTTTGTTGCGCTGCCAGTTTAAAAAATCAACTTGGTTGAATGGGTACATTCGGCGTTAATTTCTGGCTTTATTTTAGTTTCCTGTCACACATCCAGATGTTGGTTTGTAGCCGACTCCAGCTGCTCACTGATGGAGTTCCTGGCGCTGGCCAGTTGCTGGTACTCATTGATCACCTTGCGCATCAGCATCTTTTTCTCGCGGAACGGTAAGAAGGCTGACTTAAAGCCGTTGATCATCACCCAGCCCAGCTCGTCGATGCTCAGACCCCACTGTTGAGTGGCGAGCAGATATTCAGAGGTAACGGTGGTGTCGGTGATAAGCCGATTGTCGGTATTCAGCGTAACCCGTAGGCCAAGGTCTAGATAGAAGCGGAAAGGATGGGCTGGGATGGACTGTACGGCGCGGGTCTGAAGGTTGCTGCGTAGGCAGATCTCCAGGGGCACCCGGTGGTCGTTGAGGAAGTTGAGCAGATCGCCACTCTCTCGGAGTCGGGTGCCGTGACCGATGCGATGGGCGCCGCAGTAGTGGATCGCCTGATGGATGGACTCGGGACCGTAGGCCTCGCCAGCGTGGATGGTGACGTTGATGTTGTTGTTGCGAATTAGATAGAAGGCTTCGCGGTGATGTTTGGCTGGATGGTCGTATTCGGCGCCGGCCAGATCGAA
>CETG01188998.1_pt1 | contig 10471 bp, 7 predicted proteins | sample 361471 | NCBI WGS metagenome assembly CETG01 (sample SAMEA2622696, study PRJEB7988) | marine metagenome | isolation source: saline water (ENVO:00002010), including | reverse complement strand
TAAATATAGGAGGCCAGGGTGATGGGGATCCCTCTGGAATCTGCAAATGGTGCTAATGAAGCATCTGCAGCAAAGCCTGTTCTGCCAAAATCATTCAAAAATGAACTGGCAACAAAGAAACGAAGAAGTCGAGCCACATCAAAAGGGCAAAACAAGTCTTCAGGTCGCTTAGGAACTGATGCAATTGGTTTCTATTTAAGCAGTATTGGAAGAGTTCCATTATTAACAGCGGCAGAAGAAATAGAACTTGCTCATCATGTTCAAGGCATGAAGAAGTTATTAGAAATTGCCGAAAATCAAAGAACGCCCCGTCAGAAACATCAGATTCGGATGGGAAAAAGGGCTCGAGACAGAATGATGGCAGCTAATCTCAGACTAGTAGTCAGTGTTGCCAAGAAATATCAAAATCAAGGTTTAGAGTTACTTGATTTAGTGCAAGAAGGCGCGATCGGGTTAGAACGTGCTGTTGACAAATTTGATCCTGCAATGGGATATAAATTTTCAACTTATGCCTATTGGTGGATTCGACAAGGAATGACAAGAGCAATTGATAATAGTGCTCGTACTATTCGACTTCCCATTCATATAAGTGAAAAATTATCAAAAATGCGCCGCATTACGCGAGAGTTAGCTCACCGTTTTGGTCGTCAACCAAACAGGTTAGAACTCGCCAATGCAATGGGGATAGAACCTAAAGATCTTGAGGATTTAATCGCACAGAGTGCGCCATGTGCATCGTTAGATGCACATGCTCGTGGGGAAGAAGATAGAAGTACTCTTGGCGAATTAATACCAGATCCAAATTATGACGAACCCTTAGAAGGAATGGATAGAAGTATTCAAAAAGAACATTTAGGTGGTTGGCTCTCTCAATTAAATGAACGAGAACAAAATATTATTAGATTAAGGCATGGTCTTAATGAAAATAATGAAGCAAGTGGAGAAGACCCTAAAACTCTTGCTGAAATTGGACGCCTAATTGGTGTCTCAAGAGAAAGAGTTCGACAATTAGAAGCAAAAGCAATCTTAAAACTAAGAGTAATGACTACTCATCAACGAGCTGCATAAAGAAATCATTGACCATCCTCAATTTTATTCTCATAATTGCTGGATGGTTAATCCTGATTTTTCTACTTGCTTCAATTTGCAAAACTCTATATCCAATCAAAAAAGAATTACCTAGAAAAATCATTCATATAGGAACTGGTCCCATAATTGCTCTAGCGTGCTGGTTCGATATTCCAAAAAATCTAGTATTACCTATAGCCAGTATTATTACTATTGGGCTGTTTATCAATTATCAGTTTCGATTTATTAAAGCCATTGAAGATATTCAAAGGAAAAGTTTCGGCACTATTTTATATGGCTCAAGTATTACTCTACTGATTTTATTATTTTGGCCTAAATATTGTATAGCTATTACCTCAGGAATACTAGTTATGGCTTTTGGAGATGGCTTGGCAGGTCTAATAGGTAAAGAATTAACTTCTAAACGTTGGAAAATCTTAGGTCAAGAAAAATCTATTGCAGGAACTAGCACTATGTGCGTAATAACCATTTCAATACTTTCTTTGATTGCTTTAATAACTAACATAAGTATCTCACCAATAGAAATTATTGCTATTGGTTTAATTGCGACTGGGTTAGAGCAAATAAGTATTTGGGGAATTGACAACTTAACAGTGCCTATAAGCGTTACATTAGCGTGGATATCAATTTCAAGTATTTAGATTCTTCTTGAATTAATTAATCGCTGAGGCTAATTCTTCTAGCAATCTTTTCGTCATATTAATATCAATACATGCATCAGTAATACTCTGTCCATAAGTTAACTTCGATAAATCATCGACAAGTTTCTGGTTTCCCTCTACGAGATGACTCTCTAACATCACACCCATAACTTCACTAGAGCCTGTTTTTAACTGTGCGGCCACAGTACGAAGAACATCTCCTTGGCGACGGTAATCCTTATTAGAATTTCCATGGCTACAATCAACCATGACTCGATTACAAAGACTAGCCTGAGACAACTCAAAAGCAGCTTGCTGGACAGCCTCTAAATGGTAATTAGTTCCGCTCGCACCACCTCTTAAAACAATATGACCATCTGGATTTCCAGTCGTACTAACAATAGAAGCGTATCCATCTTCATTAATGCCAAGGAAATGATGTGGTCTTGATGCAGCCTTAATAGCGTCAGTAGCAATTTTTACAGTTCCATCAGTACCATTTTTGTACCCAATGGGCATTGATAAACCTGAAGCCATTTCTCTATGCGTCTGACTTTCTGTAGTTCTTGCACCAATTGCAGTCCAACTAATCAAATCAGCAATGTACTGAGGAACCACAGGATCCAATAACTCTGTTGCTGCAGGCATACCCATACGAGCTAGATCCAATAATAGAGAGCGAGCTTTTCTTAATCCAGTATTAATGTCATATGAACCATCTAGATGTGGGTCATTAATTAATCCTTTCCAGCCAACTGTAGTACGAGGTTTTTCAAAATAAACTCGCATAACAATTTCAAGTTGATTTTCATATTGCTTCCGCAAATGAGCTAATTGGGAAGCATAGTCCTTTGCAGCATGAATATCATGCACAGAGCAAGGACCAACAATCACAAGTATTCGTGAATCATCTCCTCTCAAAATTGATTTAATTTTTTTTCGTGTTTCCGAGACTGTCGCAGCAGCTTTATTATCAATGGGTAAATCTTGATGCAATAAGCTAGGCCGCACCAAAGGTCTAGTCTCCACCACATGAAGATCTGCAGTATTATCAATTAATGAAAGATCTGATGTGGTTGTCATTAAGCCCTAAATTATTGTTAAAAATTAGCATTAAAGAAATACAATATTCATAAAATCACTACTTGTAATACAAGATTTGTCTATCTGGAACATAAAATCATAAAAATATTTTAAGGATTTCTTGCAGACCTTATAATAAAGCAATGATACCGATGCTCAAAACTTATAAAAAATATGCGGCAGAAAGAGAAGCTCAAGGTATTCCAGCACTTCCTTTAACACCAGAAGAAGTTCAAGAATTAACTTTTCTTCTAGAAAATCCTCCTGGAAATGAAAATCCAGAGTTTCTGCTTGATTTATTTAAGAATCGAATTCCTCCTGGCGTTGATAAATCTGCTTACGTAAAAGCTACTTGGCTCAGTTCTATTGTCCTAGGTGGTACTTCATCATCGCTAATCGATCCTATAGAAGCAATAGAAATACTTGGCACAATGATTGGTGGTTACAATGTATCTGCGTTAATTGAAATCCTAAAAAGCGAAAATCAAGAACTAGCACATTGCGCTTCTAAGAAGCTAAGTCAAATTGTTTTGGTCTATGACGCCGTAAATGAACTATTTGAAATGGCAAAAGACAATATTTTTGCCAAACAAACTATTGAAAGCTGGGCAAATGCAGAATGGTTCACATCCAAACCCAAATTAGCTGAAGAAATAAAAGTAACCGTTTTTAAAGTTGATGGAGAAACAAATACTGATGATTTATCTCCTGCTACTCATGCAACAACAAGGCCTGATATTCCTTTACATGCTCTAGCAATGCTAGAAAGTAGAATTCCTAATGCTCTAGGACAGATCGCTAAATTAAAAAAAGCAGGACACCAAGTAGCTTATGTTGGAGATGTTGTAGGCACAGGCAGTTCTCGCAAGTCAGCAATCAATTCTGTTCTTTGGTATATAGGTAAGGATATTCCATTCGTACCTAATAAACGTTCAGGAGGAGTGATTTTAGGTGGAAAAATAGCGCCAATATTTTTTAATACAGCTGAAGACTCTGGGGCATTACCAATCGAATGCGATGTGAGTCAACTAAAGAATGGTGATGTAATAACTATTCGCCCTCAACAAGGCACGATAGAAAAGATAAATGGGGATATATTAACTACTTTTTCACTTCAACCAAGCACAATTAGTGATGAAGTGCAGGCAGGTGGACGTATTCCATTAATGATAGGTAGAGCATTGACTGACAAAGTAAGAGCAAAATTAGGCCTTAAACCTATTGATATTTTTATTCGACCAGGTAAACCAACAGAAACCTCACATGGGTACACTCAAGCTCAAAAAATTGTAGGGCGAGCCTGCGGTCTGCCAGGTGTGCTTCCAGGCACAAGTTGTGAACCAGTAATGACAACAGTAGGAAGCCAAGATACTACTGGACCTATGACAAGAGACGAAATGAAAGAATTAGCTTGTCTAGGTTTTTCAGCAGATCTAGTTATGCAAAGCTTCTGTCATACAGCAGCCTATCCAAAACCTGTAGACATACAAACACAAAAAGAATTGCCTGATTTCTTTTCCGAAAGAGGTGGCGTGGCTTTACGTCCTGGCGACGGAATTATTCATAGTTGGTTAAATAGAATGCTTCTACCAGATAGTGTTGGTACCGGAGGGGATAGCCATACTCGATTCCCTCTAGGAATCTCTTTCCCTGCTGGATCAGGATTAGTAGCATTTGCGGCCGCTATAGGAGCGATGCCGTTAGATATGCCTGAGTCCGTATTAGTAAAATTTGAAGGTTCCTTACAACCTGGAATCACACTAAGAGATGTAGTAAATGCAATTCCTTGGATGGCAATACAAAAAGGTCTATTAACAGTTGAAAAGGCAAACAAAATCAATGTATTTAATGGCAAAATAATGGAAATCGAAGGCTTACCGGAATTAAAACTAGAACAAGCTTTCGAATTAACTGATGCAAGTGCCGAAAGATCTTGCTCTGGTTGCTCAATTCAACTTTCTAAAACTACAGTCGCTGAATATCTTCGTAGCAATGTTTCCTTATTAAAAAATATGATGGCTAGAGGTTATGAAGATCAAAACACAATAAGTAGACGTATAAAAGCAATGCAAAACTGGTTGAATAATCCTCAATTGATAAAAGCTGACGCAAATGCTATTTACTCCGATCAAATTAATATCAACTTAGATAATTTAAAAGAGCCCGTAGTTGCTTGTCCTAATGACCCAGACAATGTCAAATTACTAAGTGAAGTTGCTGGTGATCCCATTCATGAAGTCTTCATTGGTTCTTGCATGACAAATATTGGTCATTATCGTGCAGCAGCGAAAATCCTTGAAGGTGCTGGAAAGAATCAAGCAAAGTTATGGGTTTGTCCCCCAACTCGAATGGACGAAGAGAGACTAAAACAAGAAGGTTATTATAAAATTTTTGAAGATGCTGGTAGTCGTATGGAAATGCCCGGATGCTCTTTGTGTATGGGTAATCAAGCTCGCGTAGAAGACAAGACAACAGTATTTTCCACTAGTACTCGTAACTTTAATAATCGTCTTGGGAAAGGTGCACAAGTTTATTTAGGCAGTGCAGAACTTGCTGCCGTATGCGCATTATTAGGTTATATTCCAACGCCAGATGAATATCAATCTATTGCTGCTAAAAAAATCAACCCCTTTGCTAAGGAAATTTATCAATATTTAAATTTCAATGAGATTCCAGGATTTGAATCTCAAGGAGAATCAAATAAACAAAATATTAAAAAGGAAATGTTGTCAAAATAAAAATGGATAATTCTGATGACATTAAATTGAGCTCCAAAAGATATAAATCGATTAAAACTATTCGTCAATTACTACAAAAACGTTGGCTTGTAGTCATTATCGCTCTTATTTTAACTGGATTTGGTGCCGCAATTACTGGAGTACTCTTTAAAGTAGGTGTTCATGCTCTTGATGATTGGAGATTAAAACTTCTAACGATACTTCCTGCATGGTGTGTTTTGCCAATACTTGGAGCACTAGGAGGTTTATTAGCAGGAACTTTAATTAAAAACTTTGCTCCTGCAGCAAGTGGTTCAGGCGTAAGTCAAATTATTGCTTTTCTTCGCCACCGTCCAATTCCCATGGGAATAAATGTTGGCTTAATAAAATTAATTTCAGGGATTATCGCAATAGGCAGTGGCTTCCCACTAGGACCTGAAGGTCCTTCCGTTCAAATGGGAGGGTCAGTGGCATGGCAAATGGCAAAATGGCTCAAAGCACCTGCACCATTTCGTAGAGTGATCGTTGCTGCTGGAGGTGGTGCTGGGATTGCAGCAATATTCAGTGCTCCTATTGGAGGATTTATTTATGCAATAGAAGAATTATTAAACTCTGCAAGACCAGTTGTTCTTCTATTGGTTATAGTTACTACTTTTTGGGCAGACACTTGGGCTGATGTCCTCCAAGGAATTGGTCTAGACCCAAAAGCAGGGGGTTTTGATAACGTCTTAGGTTTTCAACTTCAACGTGAATATAACCCTTTCGTTAGTTTTCTTCCTATAGATTTCTTTTACTTAATTATCTTAGGCATTATCACGGGAATATTAGCCGAGCTTTATTGTCGTTACATAGTCATAATGCAACAACAAGGGAAGAAATGGTTTAAAGAAAAAATTGTTACCCGTATGACCTTAAGTGGGCTAACACTTGGAATAATTTACTCGCTTCTACCAGAAAGTTTTCATCATTTAGGTGAATTGCAAAATCTAATTGCAGAAGGCTCCATGAGTAATTTAATGGCCTTAGGAACATTTTTCGTCCTGTTTGTAACAACTGGAATTGCTACAGCATCTGGAGCACCTGGAGGTCTGTTTTATCCCATGCTAATTCTAGGAGGCTCAATAGGTTTGACATGTGGAAATATGGTAGAAATTGTTACTGGACATGTGCCTAGTTCCTATATATTTGCTGGTATGGGTGGGTTTATTGCTGGATGTTCACGGACACCATTAACAGCAATGTTTTTAGCTTTTGCACTAACTAAGAATTTATTAATATTGAAACCTCTTTTAATATGTTCTATAAGTAGCTTTCTAATTGCCCGTTTATTTAATGAGTCATCAATTTATGAACGTCAAATCCAAATAGATATTGATGGAAAAATATAACTACTTAAAAAAATAAGCATGTTTTTCGACAGCAAAAATAAATCTTTATTCAAAAACAGCTGTCCGGCCTCTATAAACCATTACTTGTCTGCATAAATGTAATCGCAATGCCCTTGAAAGTGCAATGCGCTCACTATCGCGACCTTTACGGATTAAATCGTGCACTTCATCTCTATGACTAACTTGAGCAACTACTTGATCAATTATCGGACCACCATCTAGATCCTCAGTGACGTAATGTGCAGTAGCTCCTATTAACTTAACACCTCTATCCCAAGCCTGATGATATGGCTGAGCACCTTTAAAAGCAGGTAAAAAAGAATGATGAATATTTATACAAGAAGAAAACTTTTCAAGAAACTCTTTACTTAATATTTGCATATACTTAGCTAAGACTGCAAGTTCAATTTTATACTCTAGAAAAAGGTCAAGTATTATCTTCTCGACTTGTGATTTATTCGTAGAACTAACACAAAGATGCTTAAATTCCACACCAAATTCATCGCAAAGAGGTTCTAAGTCTGAATGGTTGGATATAACTAAAGGGACTTGCATTTTTAATTCTCCACTTCTCACTCGCCATAAAATATCTAACAGGCAATGGCTTTGTTTGCTCACAAGAATAGCCACTTTTGGAGATTCATCAGAGAAATTCAATCGTGCACTTCCATCTAAATCTATAGCTAATTTATTTACTGCTAAAGGTATATTCTCGCGTTGTATCAAAAAATTCTCTAGACCCCACTCAATTCTACTTAAAAAAAGACCAGCTCCTAAATCAGTGTGATGGTCTGCATGAAGTATATTGCCATTATTTTTTGCAATCCAACCAGAAAGGTGACTAACAAGCCCAGGACGATCTGGACAAATAAACTGCAAAATTACAGTGGTAAAGCTCAACTATCTTAGATATAAAAGCTCATTGTCTCTTGTTGAGCATTTACTGCCACATACAAGTGAAAAATAATAGGAATTGCGAACATGCTTAATCTAAAATCCTTGAACTCAACGAAAAAGCCATCAGCAAAAATTGCCGTCATTGGTAGTGGTGTTATTGGTTGCACAACTGCTTTGCATCTAGCTAAATCAGGTCATAATGTTTTTCTGATAGATGAAACTTTATCTCAAAAAATTAATTTCAGCCAGGCTCTCAATGGATCAAAAGCTTCTCTTGGTATTTTGATGGGATATATTTATCGAAAATCTAGTGGACGAAGTTGGAAATTAAGAAAAAGAAGTATGGAGCTTTGGCCAAATTTAATTGATGAAATAAAATTGAGCAAAAATTCATTAGATCTTAAAAGGCCTCTCATTCAATTAGCAGCCTCAGAAGAAGAAATGAAAATATTAGAAAAATTAGTTTCTAAAAAAAATATCTATGGATTGGAATTAATTGATCAAGAGCTTAAAAAATACTTTTCAAACATAATGAATATGAATATATATGGAGGAATTATTTCTACTAAAGATGGCAGAATAGATCCATTAATCCTTCTTAAACATCTATTGCTAGCATTAAATAATTATCAAGTTAATATCTTAATAAATAGAGTAGATAATATCAAAAGAAAATATTCTAATGGTAAAACATACTGGGAAATTATTTTATGTGATAAGAATTTAATTGGAGTAGATATTATAATAATGTGTGCTGCTCTAGGGAGTCAAGAATTACTAAAAAATTTAGGTCATACGATTGAATTAGAACCTATTCTTGGACAAGCAATAGAAATGAATAATATCACACAAATACAATTAGATTCTTTACCAGCGGTTCTTAATATTCAAGGAATCAATCTTATCCCAACAAAAAATAATACGCTTCTAATTGGATCTACTTTAGAAAAAGGAACTATACCTAATATTAGCTCTTTAAATGAAATGTTAATGCAAAGTAAAAATAATTTTTTGAAAAATGCTGATATTGTAAAAACCTGGTATGGAATTCGCGCAAAACCTATAGGCCAACCTGCACCAATTCTAGAAAAGCTTGAAGCAGGACTTATTATCAATACGGGGCACTATAGAAATGGCATTCTATTAGCTCCAGCATGTGCTGAATGGGTCTCTAAACAAATAGATGATTATTAGTAAAATTAATAAGAATAATTGTAAATCTTATCCAGTTATAATTATTTAGACTCTGTAAATTCAGCATCGATTACATCATCACCATCATTAGAACCACTATTAGTATTGCCATTAGCAGGGTCTGCAGTTGATTGAGATGCTGCATTGGCTTGTTGATACACGGATGCGCCTAGTGAATAAAGCTCTTTTTGTAAGTCTTCAAGAAGAGTCTTCATGGTTTCATAATCATCTTTCTCAGTGGCTTCCTTCAATTTAAGACGCTTTTCTTCTACTTTTGATTTAGCTTCTGCTTCAACTTTATCTCCTAATTCAGTTAATTGTTTTTCTGCTTGATAAACCAGGGTTTCTGCTTGATTTTTAACATCTATTCGATCTCTCTTTTCCTTATCAGCAGATGCATTAACTTCTGCATCCTTAACCATTTTGTCTACTTCGTTATCAGAAAGAGTGGAAGCTCCTGTAATAGAAATGCTTTGCTCCTTACCACTCCCTTTGTCCTTAGCATTAACACTTAAAATTCCATTAGCATCAATATCAAAAGTAACTTCTATTTGAGGAACACCTCTTGGTGCTGGGGGAATTCCATCTAATCTAAAAGTCCCTAGGCTTTTGTTATCAGAAGCCATTTCACGCTCTCCTTGGAGAACATGAATTTCTACATTTGTTTGACCATCTACAGCAGTTGAATAAGTTTCTGTTTTTTTAGTAGGGACAGTTGTATTTCTAGTAATCATTTTTGTCATGACTCCACCAAGAGTCTCAACTCCTAATGAAAGTGGAGTTACGTCAAGAAGCAAAATATCTTTAACTTCACCTGCCAAAACTCCACCTTGAATTGCAGCACCTACAGCTACAACCTCATCAGGATTAACAGTCTGATTAGGATCCTTTCCTGTAATTCGTTTAACTAACTCTTTTACCGCTGGCATTCTTGTTGAACCGCCAACCATAACTATTTCATCAATTTCGCTAGTGGATAATTTTGCATCTTTCAAAGCCTGTTCAACTGGAACCCTAGAGCGATCAATAAGATTGGAAGCGAGCTCTTCAAATTTTGCCCTTGTAAGAGTTAAATCAAGATGTTTTGGCCCTTCTGGAGTAGCAGTAATAAATGGAAGATTGATTTCGCTTTGCGTTGCATTAGATAATTCAATTTTTGCTTTCTCAGCAGCTTCAGTCAATCTTTGAAGAGCTTGTTTATCCTGACGCAAATCAATCCCTTCATTACTTTTAAATGTCGCAGCTAAATGATCAACAATAACTTTGTCAAAATCATCTCCTCCTAAATGAGTATCTCCAGAAGTAGAAAGAACTTCAAAAACACCATCTCCAACTTCTAAAACAGAAACATCAAATGTTCCTCCACCTAAATCAAAGACTAAAATTCGTTCATTGCTTTTTTTATCCAATCCATAGGCAAGTGCAGCAGCTGTGGGTTCATTAATAATTCTAAGAACTTCTA
>CETG01102837.1_pt1 | contig 10472 bp, 8 predicted proteins | sample 361471 | NCBI WGS metagenome assembly CETG01 (sample SAMEA2622696, study PRJEB7988) | marine metagenome | isolation source: saline water (ENVO:00002010), including | reverse complement strand
CTTAGCGCCATGCCCATCTTCTGGTATCATTCTGCATGGTGAGGATGATAAGGTAGTTCCAAAAGATGATATCTTGAGATTGGTTGAAAAACTTCAAACACAGAGGAACATCAATATAGATTATAAAAATATAGCAGGAGCTAATCATTTTTTTGAAAACAAGACAGAGAAGCTTATAAACGAAGTTAGTAAATATCTTGACTCCCGCTTGATTGGACCCGACTTTTAAAACAAAAAAATTTAAGAGAAAAAATGAGTAAATATAAATCTGATTTTCTAAACCATATAAATGAGAGAGGTTTCATTTACCAAATCAGTGACGCGGATAAATTGGATAAAATCTTCTCAGAAAAGAAAGTAACAGCATATATAGGTTTTGATTGCACCGCACCAAATCTGCACATTGGGTCTTTAATGCAAATACTTTTACTTAAGAAGTTACAAGATTTTGGACATTCACCTATTGTACTTATTGGAGGAGCCACAAGTAAAATAGGAGATCCTTCATTAAAAGATAAATCTCGAAAAATGCTAACTTATGAGGATATAAACAAAAATGTTAAGGGTATAAAAAGTGTTTTTGAGAAATTTTTAGATATAAATAAAATTGAAGTTATTGATAACAGTAAATGGCTAGAAGAATTAAATTATATTGATTTTCTCAGAGAGATTGGGAGTCATTTTTCAGTCAACAGAATGCTTTCTTTTGACTCAGTTAAATTACGACTTGAAAGAGAGCAAAATCTCTCGTTTTTAGAATTTAATTATATGATACTTCAGGGTTACGACTTTTATAAACTCAATTTGGATCATAATTGTACTCTTCAAATGGGTGGCTCTGATCAATGGGGAAATATAATTTGTGGAATAGATTTATCAAGAAGGCTCACAGGTAATGAGCTTTATGGCTTAACAACTCCACTATTAACAACATCATCAGGTCAAAAAATGGGAAAAACTGAAGATGGTGCAATTTGGCTTAATTTTATCTCTGATAAAGATAACTACTCTACCCATCCAAGAGATTTTTGGAATTATTGGAGAGACAAAACAGAAAACGAAGATGTCGGAAAATTTCTTAGATTATTTACTGATCTGCCTTTAAACGAAATCGATGATATAGAAAAATTAGAAAATGAAGATATCGAAAAAGGAAAAGAATTATTGGCAACTAAAGTAACTGAGCTTGTTCACGGAAAAGACTCTGATTGGAACAGTAAAAAAACAATTACATTCAATAAAGATAATTTTGAGAATGGATATGGTTTACTAAGTTTGCTATCTCACGATGATTTAGGTTTAGCAAAATCAAATAGTGAAGCAAGAAGATTTATTCAATCAAAAGCAATCAAATTAAATGGCGAATTAATTACTGATGAGAAATATAGTGTAACACTGGATAATTTCAAAGACTCAAAAGAAATCGAAATCTCACTTGGAAAAAAGAAAAATATAATTATTGGTATTAATTAATCAAATATCCTCTGTAAAAAACCAGGAGTTAAAACAGATAAAGGATTGGTTTCAATTTTAACCTCCTCTCCATTTTCAGAATAAATTCTAAATTTTATACCAATCAATCCCTCTCCTTCTTTACTTCCTGAAAATAATTCCCCTAAAATTGGTACATTAGATGGTAAGTTATTTAACCAGGATACTGGAACAACTGTCCCATTAAAATCTATTAATTTTTCGACAAAAAAATACTTACCGGAAATTGATAATCCTAAAGTATTGCCAACAACTGGAAGATTGCTCTCGGGCTTTAGTATGCCATCAATAATATTTATACTTTGATTTGAAAGCTCGACATTAAAATTAGAAGCACCAAAAGTAATATCCCTACCACCATCACTAATATTACTCAGACCAGGTATCGAAACATCTAGAATTTGTGCAAAAACTGGTAATTCAAGAATTTTTATACTCTTCGCTTTTATGGCTCCTTTGAACAATCTAGCTTCATTAATATCATAATCTAGAATTAATAAAGCTGAGTCGCCAATAATACTTACATTTTTATTTTTGTTATAAATTTTAATCTCTTCAACCTCCAAATTTATATTGGTTTTAGTTTCAGAAAACTTAATTGAATTTTTGAGAGGAAAATCAAATTGAAGTTTAAGTTTGCTCTCGCCGAATAAGTTATCTCTATTTAACTTTACTAATTTTGAAATATAATCATGTTTACTTAGTAAGTTAAAAAAGTCCCCTGCATTTGAGGAGGCATTAATAAGTATTTGTCCTGGACCATGTCTCTTTTTAATATCAAATGCATTAAACTTACCGTTATCAATATAGATCCTTGTTCCGTCATCTAAGTTAATACGACCATCAATCAAATTTATACGGAATTTATTAAAATCCAAATGTCCTGTTCCAAGAGTATCAGTCATGGGTGGCATACCCTTCAGATAATAGGTATTTATATCATTAAAATTAAAATCAAGATTTATGGCTGGATCATATAAAAGTTTCCCATTTTTTTTTAAAACAAATTCAGAATTAAACTCTAAATTCGAAATTATACCTTCAAATAACGATCTATTTGTCCATGCCCTAGCCCCTTTTCCTAAATTTTCAGGCCAAAGGTCTTTAACAAAAATCAAAGGAAGGTCCTTTGCAGACCCTTTAATTTTAATCACATCGGTATTTTTTAAACTATTTAGACTACCATAAAAATTAAAATCACTAATTGCTCCATCTTCTTTTTTTTCAATAGAAGATACTGTGAATGTGAATATTTTTTTCTCAAGAATATTTAGCAATACATTTATTTTTAATTCAGTACGAACAAACAACATCCATTCACTGGTATTAATTTTATTTTTTAATGCACTATCTATTGTAAAAATTAACTCATTATTATTTTTATCAAATTTGAGATTAATATAATTGATATCAAAATCTGTTCTTGTTAAATATTTTTCTACATAATTTGTTTTAATAATAGGATTTAATGGTTGTAGATTTAGAGTTTCAAATTGAAGAAAAAGTAGTAAAAAAATAACACTAAAAATTGTGAAACTTAATACTTTTGAAATTATTAAAAAAAGATATTTTAATATTTTATTCATTAAGATCATTTATAAGGAAAAAAAATGAAAAAAAAATGTAAAATTGGAGATAAGATTCCTAACTTCAAAATACCTTTATCAGATGGAAATAATTTAGATAGTAAAGATATAAAGGATAAGAAGTATGTATTATATTTTTACCCTAAAGATAATACACCTGGCTGTACGACTGAGGCAAAAGATTTTAGTAGCAAAATAAGAGAATTTAAGAAATTAAATACTGAGGTCATTGGAATTTCTAAAGACAGTATAGAAACTCATCTTAAATTTATTAATAAGCAAGAACTAAAGATAACGCTAGCATCAGATGAAGATGGCAAAGTAATTGAAAAATTTGGCGTTTGGGTAGAAAAAAATATGTATGGAAGAAAATATATGGGTATTCAACGATCAACTTTCCTAATAAATGAACAGTCTAAAATTGAATATATTTGGGATAAGGTCAGAGTAAAAGGACATGTTGAAGATGTTATTGATAAAATAAAAACTTCTTAAGTTATTTTTCTAGAAAGCGCACTTGTCAAGAACTTGTCAATTCTTCCATCTAAAACTGCTTGAGCGTTACCATCCTCAACATCTGTTCTTAAGTCTTTAACCATCTGATATGGTTGTAATACATAAGACCTAATTTGATGTCCCCATCCAATTTCGGATTTTGCATCAAGAATTTCTTGAGCTTTCTCCTCCTTTTTTTGAAGTTCCAGTTCATAAAGTCTTGCCCTCAACATAGACAAGGCTGTACTTTTATTTTTGTGCTGTGACCTTTGAGATTGACATTGAACTACTATGTTTGAAGGGATATGGGTAATTCTTACTGCACTATCTGTTGTATTAACATGCTGGCCTCCAGCTCCAGACGATCTATAGGTATCAATTCTACAATCTGACTCTTGTAATTCAACTTCAATATTATCATCTATCTCAGGATATACCCATACACTCGCAAAACTAGTATGTCTTCTTTTCTGTGAGTCAAATGGAGATATTCTAACTAATCTATGTATACCAGATTCAGTTTTTAACCAACCATAAGCATTTTTTCCAATCACTTTCAGGGTTGCACTTTTTATACCAGCTTCTTCACCAGCACTATATTCTATTATTTCAATTTTATATCCCTTACTTTCTCCCCATCTGGAATACATACGAGATAACATTTGTGCCCAATCTTGACTTTCTGTTCCTCCAGCCCCAGGATGGAATTCTAAATATGCTGAATTAGAGTCTGCTTCACCAGATAACATTGACTCCAGTAAAGCGAGATCAGCTTTTTCAGATAAATTCGCTAAAGAGAGCAAAATATCTTCTTCAAATTCTTCAGATGTTTGATCTTCTTTGGTGTATAATTCTAATAATTCAGAAATTTCAACAAATTCATTATTTAATTTCGAAAAAATATTTAGAGAATTTTCTAAATTTGATCTTTCTTGCATTATCGACTGCGCTTCCTTTTGGTCGTCCCAAATATCGCCACTTTCAATTAAAATGTTAAGATGATCTAATCTATTTTTAGAGGCGTCCCAGTCAAAGATACCCCCTTAACAAATTTATGTTCTTCTTGATATTCTCTATATATTTAATAAAGTCATTTCGCATAGGTTCATTTTATTTAAAATATTCATTAATAGCACTAACAAATTGACTTGAAATTGTTTGCAGCCAATTTCCGCTTCTTAAATTCTTCCTGTCAAATTCATTTGTTACAAAACCCAGCTCAACTAGGACACTTGGAAATTCGTCTGATTTTAAAACCGCAAAGCCAGCAGAACGGAGAGGATTATTCAGGAGAGGTGTCTTAGACTTAACTCTGCTTGTTAATGTGCTGGCAAATTTTGTTGATTTAAAACGATTATTTTTTAATTTTCTTTGGTAGTTAACGAAATCACTCGGATTTCTGGCATTCCTGAGATAATTGGAATTATATCTTGAGTTGGCCATAGCATAAGAATTTTCTATAGCAGCAAGTTTTTCTGCCTCTTTATCCAAACCTTTATCTGATAGTGTATAAACAGAAAAACCTTTTGTCGAAGAGGAGCTTGAGGCATCAGCATGAATGGATATAAATAAGTCAGCATTTTTACTTTTGGCAAAATTAACTCTATCTATTAAAGATACAAATCTATCATCTTCTCTTGTCAGAAAAATGCGATAATTATTATTTCTAGATAAATGTTTCTTTAATATTCTTGAAAAACGCAAAACAATATCTTTTTCAGAAACAACTTTAGGGAAAGAGGTGCCCGGATCTTTACCTCCATGCCCTGGGTCAATGATTATTGTTTTTCTGAGATTATAATTTTTTTTGCTATTCCTTTTTTTGATCTCAATATTTTTTTTATCAGAAATAATGTCGAAACTTAAGCGCCTTATAGAACCAGAACTTGGTTTTAAGACTCTTACATTTTTTATATTAGGCGATCCATTTAAATCAAATACAATTCTTGATGTTTCACTATTAAACTCAGAGTATCTTATGGCATCAATAATACCAATCGGCTGAGGAAATGAAAAATCATCACTGAATTTAACATTAAATAAGTCAACAGCTATTCTTGAAGGATTATTATAGGCGGATATCTCATGTTTAGATAGATTGTTAATGTCAATGATAACTCTTAAGGAGTCACTGTTTCCAGAAAACCTTATTTTTGAAATAGAGGCTTTTTCATTAGAATATACATTATGTGTTGCAAAAATAGCACAAAATAACAAAATTAGTCTTATTTTTTTGTTCAAAAATATCATTTTTCAAGAATAATCTATTAGAAGCTTGTCAAACTTCGATTATTTAATATAAAGGAGTCTTAGATATGGTTAAATATATTTTTAATTTAATTATATAAAAAAAGGAATTTATATAGAGGGCTTAAGTTCCTCTGTAAATAAACAGAGCCATGAATATTTCAATTACATCTGATAATAAAATGAAAATTAGATTTTCATTAGGAAAATATTTGTTGGCATTCGGAGATTATTTAAATGACAAACGAAATTTTAATAGATGCAGTCCACCAGGAAGAAACAAGGATTGCAATAATAAAAGACAAAAGATTAGAAGATTATGATTACGAATTCGATGCTAAAAAGCCAATTAGAGGAAATATTTATCTTGCAAAGGTAATAAGGGTCGAACCATCACTTCAAGCAGCATTTCTTGATTACGGAGGAAATAAAAATGCATTTCTTCCCTTTTCAGAAATAAATCCAGATTATTATCAAATCCCTCAGGCTGATAAAGAGGAAATTAAGAGTTTAGATAGAGAAGATAAAGATGATGAAAATCAAATTGCTTCTAAAGAAGAGGAATCGGATCAACCTGACGATATTGGTGGTGATGAACTTGAAGAAATAGAGTCAGACAATAAGAAAAGAAAAGCCGTAAAATACAAAATTCAAGAAGTAATAAAAAAAAATCAGGTTATTCTTTTACAAATTTCTAAAGAGGAAAGAGGTAACAAAGGGGCTGCTGCAACAACATATATATCTATACCAGGAAGATACTGTGTTTTGATGCCAAATACACTCAAGGGAGGCGGTATTAGTAGGAGGATCAATAATCCAAAAGAACGTAAAAAATTAAAGACTATCTTGGATAAGCTAGAAGTTTCCGATGATATGGGTTTAATAATAAGGACTGCTGGAAGTAAAACGACTTCAGGTGAAATTAAAAAAGATTATAACTTTCTCATCAAGAGCTGGAATAAAGTCAGAGAAGATACATTATCTGCTAATGCTCCGTCTTTAATTTTTGAAAATGGTAGTGTTATTCACAGAACATTGAGAGATATGTATTCCAAGGACATAGACAAAATTTATGTGGAAGGAGAAGAAAAGTATAAAGTTACAAAAGACTTAATGAAAATGATGCTGCCCAGCCATGCCAAAAAAGTTCAAAAATGGCGTGAAGCAAAACCAATTTTTCAAAAAGATAATATTCAAGATCAGCTTAGTTCAATTTATGCAGAAAATGTACCTTTAAGGTCTGGTGGTTCTCTTGTGATTGATCAAACTGAAGCTTTAGTTGCTATAGATGTTAACTCAGGCACATCAAAAAAAGATTACAATATAGAAGATACAGCACTGAGAACTAATCTTGAAGCATCTGTTGAGATTGCAAGACAATTAAAATTAAGAGACATGGCAGGTTTAATTGTAATTGATTTTATTGATATGGAAAAATTTGCAAATCGAAGAACAATAGAAAAAAAATTAAAGGAGTCACTAAGATCAGATAGGTCAAGAATTCAAGTTGGTAGAATAAGCTCTTTTGGTTTACTTGAAATGTCACGTCAAAGAATAAGATCAAGTATCCAAGAAAATTCTTATGAAGTTTGTCCTCATTGCGATGGAAAAGGGTCTTTAAGGACAACTGAGTCTATTGCATTAGAAATATTAAGAGAAATTAGCGACTCTACAAATGATAAACGAGCATCAATAGTCCAGGCTGAAGTATCATTAGAGATTTTAAATTTTATTGTTAATAATAAGCGTGACGAACTTTCTAAACTTGAAAATGCTTCTGATATTAGTTTTAAATTAATTGGCAATAATAATTTCAGAGGAAAAGAGTGTAAAATACTTGCCTTTGACTCAAAATCTAACATTCTAAGTAAAAAGAAAGGTGCTAAAGATAAGAAAACTCAAAATAAAAATCAAAAAAAACCTAATTCAAGCACTAAAAATACTTCAAAAAAGAACAAAACATCTAATAAAAATCAAAAAAATGAGGAGAAAAATGATATTTCTCAAAAAAAAGAAATAAAAAAGAAAAAGCAAGAGAAAACTAAGGGAATAGATAAAGGTTATTTAAGTAAAAATAATAAAGAAAAAAATAAAAATATTAATAAACAAACTGAAGAGGTTGATAAAACTGAAGACCCCAGAAATGAAAATTATATTGGAGCACCAGTTGCAGAGTCAAAAAAAATAAAAGATAAAAAAACAGGATGGTGGAATAAGTAAAGACTATAAATGATAAAAAAAAATACAATATTTTCATTATTATATAATTTTCTTTTAATAATTTTTATAACCTCTGATCTAAGCGCAAGAGGTATAGCAAGAGATGCAGAAACTGAAATTTTCTTATCAGAAATGACAACCCCAATCGTAAATGTAGCAAATCTAAATGCTTCATCAGTAGACCTATATTTATTCAATGATAATAGTGTTAATGCCTTCGTAACATGTGGTCAGAAAATTTTTGTTAATACAGGGCTAATAATGGAGTTTGATGATCCTTCTATGCTTAGAGGGGTTTTAGCACACGAAACTGGTCATATAGCTGGCGCACATCTGGCAAGATCTGATATTGCTCTAAAAAAAGCACAAGCACCTATGATCATTGGCTTACTTCTTGGTATCGGTGCAGCTGTTGCTGGTGGTGACAGTGATGCTGTACAAGGTATATTATTAGGAAGCCAACAGATTGCTCAGGGTATGGTAGCAAAATATTCTCGTGGACAAGAGGCTGCGGCTGATCAGGCGGCATTCAAATATCTTGAAAGTCTTGGTTTATCCTCAAAAGGAATGATTGATGTATTATATAATTTTGCTGATCAAGAGGCGCTAAGTTCAAAGAATCAAAGTAGCAGAGTACGCAGTCATCCTATCTCCCGTCAAAGAATAATGGCTTTAGAAAACCAAGCAGTAAATTCAAAATATTATAAAAAACAGGATTCGCCTGAAGTTATCTATAGATATAATATGATTAGAGCAAAACTCGAGGGATTCTTAAAGAGACCAGATGATGTAATAAGAAAATATAAAAATAATAACTCTGATTTTGCTCATTATGCATCTTCAGTTGCTCTGTACAGAAAAGCATTGACTGATCAAGCAATTGAAAAAATTAATTTATTAATTGATAAATACCCAAATAACCCTTGGTTTTATGAATTAAAAGGGCAAATTTTATATGAGTCAGGAAAGATAAACCTATCAATTGGCCCATATGAAAAAGCTGTAAAACTCTCAAAAGGTAATTCACTACTTAATGTTGCTCTTGCTTCAGCTTATCTTGCTTTAAATGATAATGAATTTGACACAAGGGCCCAATATCTTCTCAACCAAGTTATTAAACTGGATAAGAAGAATTCTTATGCTTGGTTTCAATTAGCAATTGCAGAGGCAAGACTTGGTAATATTGGTAAAGCAGACCTGTATTCCGCAGAAAGATACTTTGTTCTCGGAGATACAAATTTAGCTTCTTTTCACGCTAAAAGATCAAAAAATAACCTAAAAGATAATGGACCTTTACTTATGAGGGCTGAAGATATAATTATCGACTCTGAAAATAAACAAAAATGGAAAAGAAGATGTCCAGTTTAATAAAATTCGTTTGTGGTTTGATAACGGGATTAATTCTTTCAGCCATAATAATATTTGTATTTAATCCTCAAATAACTGAGGTAAAAATTAGCAATTACTTAGATAAAAACCCTGAAAAAATTGACGATTTTTCAGATATTGTCGATCAATCAAGAAAATACTTAATAAGAAAACAAAACCTAGAAATTATCAAAGAAAATCATTCTTTTTTTGAAAATCAAAAATTTTATATTGGGAACCCTGAAGGTAGTAAAATAATTTATGAATTCTTTGATTACAATTGCGGTTTTTGTAAGAGAGTTTTCTCTGACTTAATGGATTTAGCCTCTGAAAATAAAGATGTAAAAATTGTTTTTATTGAACTACCAGTTTTGGGACAGAGTTCGTTGCTAGCTTCTAAAGCTGCATATGAAGCCTTTAATAGAGGAAAGTACTTTGAAATGCACCAAAAGCTAATTAATCACCGAGGAAAAATTACTATTGAAGATATTAATGTTTTTGCTGAGGAAATAAATATTGATCCAGACTTATTAATTAAAAACATTAATAATTTAGATACTAGCTTTATTAAAGAAAACTATAGAATAGCGGATAAATTAAATATAAATGGGACCCCAACTTTTATTATTGGGGATGAAATCATACCTGGGGCAATTGATAAAGCTTTAATGGTTCAATTAATCTCTTCATATTGACATATATGATTTTTTCAAAGTATTGACGCTATAACTAACAAAAGGTTAGATACCTATGTGAGTCGAAAAAAATAATGTCTAAAATAAAAAAAATATATGTTTTGAATGGCCCTAACCTAAATCTCCTTGGAGAAAGAGAGCCGGACATTTATGGAAATTTATCTTTGAAAGATATAGAAAAAAATCTCGCGGATTATGCTAAGATGCATAATGTTGAAATTTATTTTAAACAATCAAATCACGAGGGGGAGCTCATAGAGTTAGTTCAGGAAGCTTCAAAAAAAGCAAATGCAATAATTATTAACCCTGCTGGATACTCGCATACATCTGTGGCGTTATTAGATGCCCTTTTAGCTTCTAAAATACCTGT
>CETG01430776.1_pt1 | contig 10473 bp, 9 predicted proteins | sample 361471 | NCBI WGS metagenome assembly CETG01 (sample SAMEA2622696, study PRJEB7988) | marine metagenome | isolation source: saline water (ENVO:00002010), including | reverse complement strand
ACCGTACCTTCGTGGACAACTTTATGACAATTCATACAAACATTTAAAGAAGGAATACCAGCATGTTTGGATTTCACTGCAGAATGATGACAATATTTACAATCTATATCCATCTGACCAGCATGCAATTTGTGAGAGTAGGCAATTGTTTGTGAAGGTTGATAGTCATCAAAAACACCTATTTTATAGGCTCTATTTCCCAATTCAACTCCAGACGTAATTAACACGGTAACCAATAAAAGAACAAAAACAAACCAATTTCTAACCATCCAAGATTGAATAAGCATACCAGTTGAAATGTTGGGGTCTTTGGGGGATCCTTCTTTTTCCGCTAATGCATAAGAAAGCTGACGTCTAATGCCACCAACTGTAACAATAATAATCAGCAATAAACCAGCAATTACCCACCATATAGCACTTGAGCTTTCCTCTTTAGAACTTGAAACCACAGCAACATCACCACCAGTTGGTAGTGTTGGAGCTGTATAGGCATCAACATAAGCAAAAATAGCATCTATTTCTTCATTAGATAAATGACCTTGGGCAGTCATTGCCGTTGGAGAGTAATTCCATATAGCCTTAGCTTGTTGAGATTTTCCACTTCCATAAAGACCGGCTGGGTTTTTTACCCATTCATACAACAAATCACCCTCTCCAGCATTTATCCATTTTTCTTTAACTCCTTGAAGTTTTGGACCAGTAGCATTTTTAATAGGGTTGTGACAAGAGGCACAATTGGCTTTAAAAAGTTTCTTGCCATCTTGAGCAAAAACAACAGAACTAATGAAAATGAACAACAAAAATGAAAGGCTAAAATAGATACCCTTTCTAAACCAATTGTTTTTAATCTTCATGTTTTTGTAGATAGCTTGGTGTTTTTTTAACAGGAACAAATGTAACACCTGAATTTCTTATATACATAATTTGTTGACACAATTGTCTTTGTTTTGTCTTAATTTAGAATGCTTCTAAATAAATTTCAATACAAAACACCAATTACTTAATGTAAACAAAAAATTATGGCTAATTGGCATAAAATTAGCTTGTATATGTCTAATTTTGATTATGAACAAATTTTATTCAACCGCTTTTTTAGCTCTTTCTTTAACTGCTGGATTTTGTCAGAATTCCTGGACAACTTATCCTCAAAAAAAAGACTCTTTAAACGATAATATTTCTAGTATACAGGTTGACACCAACATTAGAAAATTAAATTATAATTCACCATTAGGTAATGCAGAAATAAATAAAGATAGCCGAATAGAACTTATTGAAAACACCCTAAGTGAGGAGAAAAAGATAAATGGTTATACTGTTCAAATTGAAGTAAGCCAACAAAACAATATTATTAAAGACTCTAAACTAAAGTTCATTAAAGCATTTCCTGATGAACCTATTTTTGATGAATACATTGCTCCAAACACCTATTTATTTGTAGGTAGATATTTTGATAAAAATGACGCCCTTACGTTTCAAAATAAGATTAAAGATATTTTTCCAAATACAATGGTTATCAAAAAATCAATAGACCCGCCTGTACTTAAAGAATAAGGCACAAAAAAAAGGGAGCAAATACTTACTCCCTTAATTCTATTAAAAAATAATTTTAATAAATTAGAAAATCGCTAGGAAATCAGCATTCTCAAAAAACTGAATAAACTCTCTATCTCTTTTAGCTTTAGCTTTTAAATCACCATCTTTTTCAAATGCCGTTTTAAGGTTATCTAAAAGCATTTCTGAATTATTGGTTCTTGCACCAACAATAGCTTTTAAGTAATATGCCATTGCTTCATCACTAGATGCGCTTTGATCGATAGCTTGAGAAGCACCGTCAGCATCTCCAGCTAATAAATTAGCAAGAGCTGAATTAAAAGTGTTGTATTTACCCATGTTTGTAACTGCATCATCATAAAGGCCTTGTTGTATATTTAAAAGCCCCATGTTGTAGTTTGTTTCATCAGAAGATCCTGCCGCAGTAAATAACTCCATAGCTCTTTCTAAATCACCTTTCATATGAGCGACAGCACCAATGTTATTTTTAACGGTTGCATTTTCACTAGATTCTCCTGCCTTTTCAAAATTTGTACCAGCAGCTTCTAAATCTCCTTGAAGATATTGAACATATCCAACATTGTTAGAAGTCCTCCAATCATTTGGGAATAATCTCTGAGCCTCTTTGTATACTCTTAACTGTTCAGATAAATCATTGTATAGTGTAGCTGTAAACAATAGCTCTTCAACATTAAGTGTATCAGGATTAGTTTTTGAAAGTTCCTTTAACTCATCATCACTAAACCCAACCTTATCATAAGATAACGTCAATTGTGATCTTCTTAGCTGAGGAAGAACTTCTTTTTCAAGAAAAGTATATGTTTTAGCCATATTTCTTATTTCTTGTTCTCTTTTATTTAAGTCTGTAGTCATTTGAAGAACTCTCAAAATCAATTCTTTATCTTCATGAGATGTTTTTTCAACTTCTGCCTTAAATCCAGACCAATCTTCACCTTTAGGATCTAAAGAATAGAAAGCATCCGCTTGACCAGCCTCATATTTCATTTTCTTCATCCTTTTTACAACGGCAGCTTTTGCACTTTCAGCTCTATCTTTAGCTAAGTTTTCATTTTTGTCAATCTCACCTTCAGGAGAAGCATAAGACTGAACACTCATTGACTTCATCTCTCTTCTTATATTTGTAGTAGCATCTAAAACAAAATCCATTAAATCGACTACATCTTGATCCTTAAGCTCACTTGACTTAACATTAAACTTCCCTTTATTAAAGTTGATTACAGCACCTGTTTGATGAGATGTAATTCTCTGAAAATCATCTGTTGCCATAACAACTTTGTCATCCAATTGAATTAAGTAAGGTGTTATAACAGTACCGTCAGCAATTTTTTCAGTTAACGGTAGCTCTTCTTCTTTGCTTCCTTTTTTGGTTACAATTCTTACTTTAACCACTCCTTCTTCCATACACTTCTGATATGGAATAGTGCTTTCATAAGAAAAAGATGTTCCTTCTTTAGGAACAACCTTTCCATTTCCGGCAGCTTTAGGACCTTGAAAAATTTCAGTTGAAAAAGCAATCTCTGTTCCATCATTACAAATGAATAAAGGAGTTACCTCAGCAATAGCTTTGGCATTTAATCCTTTTTCAACAAATTTGCCGTTAATCTGTAATGTTACATCATCTGCATGCATCTGAAGCGGGTTTTCAGTAACATTATACTCAAGCTCTTTAATTGTTGTACAGCTGTTAAGAAAAGAAACAACTGATAAAACCATCATTAAAAAACCACCTTTTAATACTATCTTTTTCATTATAAAAAATTAATAAGTTTCAATTTTAAAATTTCGTGCAAGTATAAGTACTATTTTTTACTTATAAAAACGTTTTTCAACTATATGTAAATATTAGGACCAGTACTTTCAAATAATATTAACTTTAATCAACCAACTTTCATCAACTCACTAAGGTTGATTTTTACTTCGTTTTGTAAATATTTTTCACTTAGAATTGAATAAAAAGAATTGATTAACTGCTCAGGCTTAGTCATGTCAATTTGATTGGCTCTTATTCTTAAAACAGGTTGATTTAACTGCTTAATCCAGTTTTCATATCCATCCATAATAGACGTAATGTATTTTTCATTTATCTGCTGCTCGAAGGATCTGCCCCTTTTGTAAATATTCTCAATCAAATCCTCTACATCTCTTTCAATAAAAAGAATTAAGTCAGGAGATTTAAATGGACGATACAATATCTTAGTTAACGTATCAACCACCTCAAATTGGGTCTTGGTAAGGTTAATCTTTGAAAAAATTAGACTTTTTTGAGGAACATAATCTGAAAAAATTAAAGCGTGTTTTTTTGAAAAAAACTCCGCCAACTGACGACTCCTGTCTAGTATAAATTGTAGTTCTGAATGAATAGCGAAATCCTCTCCCTGATAAAAAGCTTTGAGAAATTGATTGTCTTCAAACTCCTCCAATAAAAGAGAACCTTTTAAATTGGTGGAAAGAAACTTGGCTAACGTAGTTTTTCCAGCCCCAATATTTCCTTCAATAGCTATGTATTTATATTTTAATTCAGACATATTACATTAGAATCATCTTCACACATTGAAAGTAATTGATTTATAGTTTTGTTCAACCCTGGAACAAAATAATTTGGAATTATTTCATTTAAAGGGACCAAGCAAAACCTTCTTTTGTGCATCCTAGGATGAGGAATAATGAGATTATCTTTTTGAATTAATTGATCGCCAAACAATATAATATCAATGTCAATGCAACGATCTTGATAACCCTGAAATTTAGTTCTTGTTCTTCCTAAAGATTTTTCAATTAAAAGCAATTCATTCAAAAGCGTTTCTGCAGAACTAGCACACTCAACAACAAGCCCAATATTTATAAATTCATTTTCTGAAGAATATCCCCATGATGGAGAGCTATAAATAGCTGATTTTTTTACAAGCTGAAATTTTTTTGAAATCTCTTCCAAAGCTAAAACAATAAATTGCTCCTTTTTACTACAATTACTTCCCAATAAAAGGACTGCCTGAATCTTCATTTGGTAAAATTAATGCATTAATTAGATTCCCTAATAAAGATGTTGTAATTTAAAATATAACATTTATCACCAATTATAACCACCCATGTAAGTTCTATAATATCCCTTTCAAATAATCTATACTTTTGAAAAAAACACAACTATGAAACCATTCTGGAGAACCTTTTGGGCGTCATCATTATCGACCCTAGTAATTGGAATTACCTTGTTCCTATTTTTTATAAGTATTGTTATTGGAATAGCCTCTAGCTTTGACAGCAAACCTTTTAAAGTTGACGAAAATGCTATTCTTCATTTGAAATTAGATAACCCAATATCTGAAGTTTCCTATGCAGACTTCAACCCCAACTCACCAGGGCTCCTCTCCAAACAATTTGGTTTAAATGAACTAAAGCTTGGCCTTAAAGAAGCTATTAATGACCCTAATATAAAAGGAATTCTTCTTAATGTAGATGATCTATCTGCAGGTATGGCATCTATCGAAGAAATTCGAAACTCATTACTTGAATTCAAAGAAAAATCTGGAAAATTCATTTATTCCTATTCAGAAACATATAGTCAAAGTTCTTATTACCTGTCGTCTATTTCGGACGAAGTGTTTTTATACCCTACAGGAATGCTAGACTTCAGAGGACTAGGAGTCGAATTAATGTTTTTTAAAGGCGCTATTGACAAACTTGGAATTGACATGCAAATTATTCGAGGTTCAAACAATAAGTTTAAAAGTGCTGTTGAACCTTTTATCTACAAACAAATGAGTGAAGAAAATAGAGAACAAGTCATGACCTATCTAAACTCACTTTGGGACAATATGCTTACTAACATTAAATCTTCTCGAAATATTTCAATTGAGCAAATGAATGAAATTGCGGATTCTATATTTGTGAGAAACGCCCCATCTTCTGTTGAATATAAGTTAGTAGACCGTCTTGTTTATGAAGATGAATTACATGACTTTTTAAAATCTAAAACTGAAACTCCTGATGATGACGAGCTAAACCTTGTGTCATTTAGCAAATACTGTAGCTCTAAATCGAAACTAAAGAAACTGGATTTTGGAGAGCTAGGAAAGTCAGGAAATATTGCGATAGTTAATGCGGTAGGTGAAATTGTTAGTGGCAATGGCGAAAGAAATCAAATTGGTTCTGAAAAAATTGCTGGAGCAGTTAAAGAAGCTCGATTAAATAGTGACGTTAAAGCTATTGTTCTAAGAGTAAATTCTCCTGGTGGAAGTGCATTAGCATCAGATGTTATTTGGCGTGAGATAATTTTAGCCAAAGAAGCTAAACCAGTAATCGTATCAATGGGGGATGTTGCTGCTTCTGGGGGTTACTATATATCTTGTGCCGCTGATTGGATTTTTGCTCAACCTAACACCATCACTGGATCAATTGGTGTATTTGGGATGATTCCTAATGTTGGACCTATGATGGAAGACAAACTTGGAATCACTTTTGACAGAGCGCAAACCAACAATCATTCGGTATTGTCTCTAACAAAAGGATTATCCGAAAAAGAAAAATCAATCATTCAAAATGAAGTAGATATTATTTACAATGATTTTATTACAAAAGTTGCTGACGGAAGAGATGGGCTTAAAGTTGAAGATGTTGACGCCATAGGACAAGGAAGAGTTTGGTCTGGGACTGATGCCATAAGATTAGGTTTAGTAGATGAACTAGGTGGGATTGATGATGCAATTTTCTATGCTGCTGAAAAAGCTGGAATTGAAAAAGAAGAAATTAAAACTCTTTCTCTTCCAAGTTATAAAGAAGATGAATTTATGGCTATAATTGAACTTCTTGATGAAAATGAAGCTACAATTCAAACAAATCAAACAAAAGTTTACAACCAAATTAAAGCTCAATTAGACTTCTTAAACAATTACAAAAGTGCAGATAGAATACAGGCTAGGCTTCCATTTGAGCTAATTATAAAATAATTGAATTAACTCAGCGTTACTCTCTACAACCGTAATTTTTAAAAACATGCGAGTCTATTTAATTTACGTAGTTATCCTTTGGGGATTATTAAGTTGTACTAAGAATGAAGATTGTGGGAAAATAATTTCTGCTAATCCATGTTTCGATGCAGCTCAAGTTGACACAAATGGGGTGTGTACAGAAGAATATAATCCAGTTTGCGGTTGCGATGGAAACACCTATTCCAACTCTTGCCACGCTTCTATAAATGGAATAACAAGTTGGTCAATGGGAGAGTGTTGTAATTAAAAAATCTATAAGTAGGTGATCGTCTAAAATTTCTAAAAATTTATCTTTACTTTTGTAAAAAACAAGTTAAAATGTCGGATAGAAATTTTCATGGTAATACAGGTATAATTGGTTACATCTATGTTTCAATTGCTTTAATTATAATTTTTGGCCTGGTTCTTTTTGGGTAAAATCATTTTATCAGGATTATTTCTTTTAGTTAATGGCTAAGAAGATCCAAAATCCCTTTAACCCCATCTTTTCTTGGTACATTAAGAAAAGACTACATCAAATTGACTTATTTATAAAGTACCCATTTGAGGTCCAAGAAGAAACACTTTTTAAATTACTAAAATACGCCAGCAATACCGAAATTGGGCTAAAACACAATTTTAGCTCTATAAAGTCAATTAACGATTATAAAAACAGGGTCCCCATTTCTCATTATGAAGACATTGAACCTACAATTCAAAAAATAAAAAAAGGGCAACAAAATTTAGTTTGGCCATCTGAAATAAAATGGTTTGCAAAATCATCTGGAACATCTACAGGTAAAAGCAAATATATTCCTGTCAGCAAAGAGGCTATAGAAAATTGTCACTATAAAGGGGGTAAAGATTTATTGGCATTGTATTACAAAAATCACCCAAAAACAAAACTATTCAAAGGTAAGCACCTTATAATTGGTGGAAGCTCTAACTTAAACTACATTAATAAAGATGCCTATTTTGGAGATTTATCGGCAATAATTGTTGAAAATCTACCATGGTGGTGTGAATGGAGAAGAACACCAAAAAAAGAAATCACACTTTTAGAAAATTGGGAGAAAAAAATCGTTGCTATGGCAAATACAACGGTAGATGAAGATGTTCACATCCTAGCTGGAGTTCCTTCTTGGACACTGGTTTTATTAAATAAAATACTACAAAATTCAAATGGAAAAACCATTGCAGATATATGGCCAAATCTGGAACTATACATGCATGGTGGTGTAAGCTTTAAACCTTATAAATCACAGTTTAATAAGGTCTTAAATTTTCCGAACATGAATTATGTTCAAACCTACAATGCAAGTGAAGGGTTTTTTGGGATTCAAGATGAAAAATCATCTGATAGCATGCTAATGATGCTTGATTATGGGGTGTTTTTTGAATTTGTACCCATAAAAGACATTAACAACAAGCAACCTAAAACGCTGACTCTTGATCAGGTTGAACTTAACAAAAGCTATGCTTTAGTTATAACAACAAATAGCGGGTTATGGCGTTACTTTATTGGGGACACCATTAAGTTTACTTCATTAAATCCATTCCGATTTAAAATAACAGGTAGAACAAAAAATTTCATCAATGCTTTTGGCGAAGAGTTAGTTATTGAAAATGCAGAAAGCGCTATTACATATGCGTGCAAAAAAACCAACTCTACTATTGCAGACTATACTGCCGGACCTGTATTTATGCAAGATGGCAATCAAGGGACTCATGAATGGCTAATCGAATTTAAAGCGCCTCCAAAGAACATTGAAAGTTTTAAGCATATTCTAGATAAAAAGCTTCAAGAACTTAATTCTGATTACCAAGCAAAAAGAAGCGGAAATTTAAACATGTCTATGCCTATAGTACGATCAATGAAAAAAAACACTTTCTATGAATGGTTTAAAAATAATGGTAAATTAGGAGGACAACACAAAGTACCAAGGCTATCAAACGACAGAAAAATACTAGATGCTATAATCCAACTATCTTGATTCGAACCCTACTATTTAATTTAACTTACTTTTTAATTGGTTTTATTTCCAGCTATGCTCAAGAAATTAACCTTACCGTTTCTTCTTCATTCTCTTTAGAAAAACCCGTTAACTTTTTTGAAGTAGATCAAATCGGAAATATTTATTGTGTAACTAACAATGAAATAATTAAGCTAACCCAAAAGGGCTTATTACAATACAGATACAGTAACATGACCTATGGAAATATTACTAAACTTGACGTGCAAAACTCATTAAGGCCACTTGTTTTTTATCGACAGCAATCCAAAATAGTTGTTTTAGACAACACCCTTTCTGAACAAAGTAATTATTGTTTAAATCTAGATCAGCTTGGTCTTTACAACACCCTCACTATAGCCAACAGTAACTTAGATAATGGTGTTTGGATTTATGAATTGGACTTCAAGCAATTAATTAAAGTAAACACGAAACTTGGAATTGTTCAACAATCTGGGAACCTAGCAGTTTTACTAGGCAAAGACAGCTTAATGCCCATAAAAATTTTGGAAAAAAATGGTCGACTATACATGAGCACTAAAAATGATGGCGTTTTAATATTTGATGTATACTGTAGCTATATCCACTCTTTAAATATTACCAACACTGAAGACATTCAAGTTAACGAAGAGCATATTTTTATCAATAGTAAAAATGCTTTTGTCTCTTACAATAGCATTAATCATGAAATAACGAACTATATAGCTCCAAAAAATTATATAAAGATTTCTCCTTTTAAATCGTTTTTCATTGGGTTAAATTTAGATGGAAAAACCTTTGATCTGTTATCTTCAGAATAGCTTTTTAGTTACGCTTAGCGGCTAAATTTTAACGGAAAGTTATTAACAAAATTGAGGTTCCTTAGATGTTTTTTTCTACTTTAGAATTTCATTAAATTTCATCATTATGCACATAGCAGTAGCTGGAAATATTGGGGCTGGAAAAACAACACTAACCACTTTACTTGCCAAACATTATGGCTGGGAAACTCATTTTGAAGATGTAGATGAAAACCCTTATTTATTGGATTTTTATGATGAGATGCAACGTTGGTCATTTAATCTTCAAATCTATTATCTAAACAGTAGGTTTACCCAGATTCAAGATATAAGACAAAATTCTAAAACTGTTATTCAGGATAGAACTATTTATGAAGATGCTTATATTTTTGCTCCTAATCTTCATTCAATGGGCTTAATGACTTCCCGAGATTTTGAAAATTACTTTAGCCTTTTTAACCTTCTTGAATCATTTATTTCTGCTCCAGATTTACTCATCTATTTAAGAGCAAGTGTTCCTAAGCTTGTTCAAAACATCCAAAAAAGAGGAAGAGAGTATGAAGAAAGTATTCGCCTAGACTATCTTAAAAGACTTAACGAACGTTATGAAGCCTGGATATCTACTTACGATAGAGGTAATTTATTAGTGATAGATATTGACAACAACTCCTTTAATGAAAAACAAGAAGATCTTGGGAAAATCATTTCAAACATTGATGCTGAACTTCACGGACTATTTATGGAAAAATAATTATTAGCTTACTCTTTAATAATGAGTTTTAGTTTAATAATATTGGCTGGGGGGAAGAGTAGTCGAATGGGAACAGACAAGGGATTACTTTCTTTTAAGGGCAAACCAATGATTCAACATGTTATTGATAACCTAGCTTCAAAATTTCAGGAAACTATTATTGTATCTAACAACAAAAATTACGACCAATTTAAAAAAATTCGGGTTGCCGATAATCATACATCAATTGGTCCTTTGGGGGGCATTGAAGCGGGTCTCTTTGCCTCTTCAACCATCAACAACATTATTGTTAGTTGTGATTCACCATTTACATCAATTGATTTAACCAATTTCATTGTTGAGCACCACAAACATAAAGATGTTATTTTTTTAGAAAACAATGGGCTTCATCCTTT
>CETG01023396.1_pt1 | contig 10473 bp, 9 predicted proteins | sample 361471 | NCBI WGS metagenome assembly CETG01 (sample SAMEA2622696, study PRJEB7988) | marine metagenome | isolation source: saline water (ENVO:00002010), including | reverse complement strand
GTACCTAACTCAAGCCATGGAGTCAGAGGGGGTGAATCCATGATATCACTGGGGCAACTGACCTTGGACTCAGACACGGCATTCACCTTATTGCCAGAACTGGTAATGCTGGCAGGAGTCTTAGCAATAATCTTGATTCCAAACCTCGGGGATGCATCTTTCAGGCTCCCATTGACCAAACTAAGAGTCCCAATCCTTGTTGGAGGATCCAGATTCGAAGCCACCAATGACCCACGACTGCCCAATAGAATCGCCACCCTCACTTTCTCAGTCGCATTCGCAGCCTCACTACTGATGATTGACAGCAGCTCAGAGGAAGTAGGCGGCATACTTAGGTCAGATGCGTTTAGCCGATTGTTCTCGGCCATGTTCATCGGCGCATTATTGCTGGTTTCAGCAGCATCAGCGCACAGAATCCCCGCTAAGCATAACGCAAGAGTGCCAACCGACCAGGACTCCGAGACGATCGCTTCGAGGAAGATTTCGGTTCTGATGGACAATAGGAGGCAAGTCGACTTCCACATTCTGCTAATCATGGTCGGTCTCGGAATGAGCCTGATGGCCATGTCAACCAATTTGTTCATGCTCGTGGTATGCATCGAACTCGCTTCGCTTTCCACCTACGTGTTAGTCGCATTCCACAAGGAAGAGGACGTGGGCGGAGAGGCGGGAGCGAAGTACTTCATAGTGGGATCAGCTGCCTCTGCAGTCGGGATTTACGGCATGTCCCTTCTCTACCTATGGTCAGGCGACCTAGCACTCGAATCACTAGCAACAAAGTGGTCAGAAATGGAAGGAATCGATCCATTCGCCGCTTTTGGAGTGGGCTTGATGATGGTCGCATTTGGCTTCAAGGTAAGCGCGGCGCCATTCCATCTTGCCGCACCAGACGCATATTCCGGGGCATCATCCCCGATCTCTGGCCTACTTGCCACCGCTTCTAAGGCGATGGGATTCGTTGCATTGTTCAGGGTCTTGGTGATGATCACTGTGCCAGACTACGGCGAACAGGCATTCTGGTTCATGATGCTGGCCATTATCGCTGTAATCACGATGACATGGGGGAACCTGGCGGCACTGACTAGTGAGAATCCAAAGAGGATGCTAGCATACTCTAGCGTGGCCCACGCAGGTTACATGCTCGCAGCCATCTCAGTGGTGGGAAGCGGTCTAGCAGGAGAGGAAGGTACCAGGCTAATCCTAATCGCGATAACATTCCACTTGGCGGTGCTAGTTCTATTCAAACTCGGCGCTTTTCTGGTTCTGTCCCTCCTTGAGACAGATGGAGCAGGTCACCGGATGGAGGACCTCCACGGCCTAGGAAAGAGAGAGCCACTGATTGCGGGATCCATGTTCCTGTTCATGCTGTCATTAGCCGGGGTCCCTCCCCTGTCCGGGTTCCTCTCCAAGCTGCTGATGGTAAACGGGATAGTCTCTTCCTCGGCTGAAACCGGAAGCTCCTCCGCGACCGATGTCTACTCTTGGATGGACTCAGTCGACCCCATATTCTGGTTAGCAGCAGCTATAGTTGTGAATAGCGCCCTCTCGCTGTTCTACTACCTCAGACTCAGCTTGGTGATGTTCTTCGAAGATCCGGGGAGCTCATCAAGCCTCAAGTCAGCCTCATCCCTGAGGATGGCAATAATGGCTTGTGCAGTACTCACGGTACTGTGTGGGATAGGCCCCGTCAGCGAATGGCTAGTATCTCTAGTCAGTACTTCTATCGACTCCTTGATGGCCTGATATTTCAGGCTCAACTTCACATAGGGGACTCTCGACGGAGACCCAGTGGCACGCAGAGAGGAGAAGGTAGATTTCGAGCGCCTAGCACAACTCGAGTCGGGAAGCGGGGACCGTATCAGGGTCCCCCTGCCAAACCGGAAGGTGAATGAAATGTTCGCCATAGCCGATGAAATTCTCGGTGGCAGGAGGATAAGGGCAGTCTGCGAGGATGGCCTTAGTAGGATTTCCAGAATCCCTGGAAAGATGAGGAGGCGTCAATGGGTCAGAGAGGGTGACCTGATAGTGGTACAGCCATGGGACTTCCAGGATGAGAAAGCCAACGTCTGCATGAGGTATACAAAGACCCAATCACTGTACCTGTCGAGAAAGGGAGTCCTACCCGAGATAGTCGACCTTTTCGGCCTTTCTTCGGAGGACGAAATAGAAGAATCCATCGAGGAACAAGTCGAAACGTTGGAGCCGATAGATGAGGACTCTCCTGAACCAGTCGCACAAGAGAGGCAGGAAACGGTCGCAGAGCCCGCTTCTCAGGATGACGACATCGACTCATTCTTTGGGTGAGCTAATGTCTAGCGAAGAGGTCTGGGAAGAGGAAGATCCCGATGCCCTGATGAGGGCACAGAAGAAGCATGACTGGATGTCCGAACCACGCTTCAAGAAAATCTTCAACGAGATTGAGGATGGACTACAAGGAGTCCTCGGGAAGGGCCCTTTTGAGTGGGTAGACAGAAGGGTTTTCGACGCTGTCTTTGATCGCTCGACATTGCTTTCCATACACAAGCTGATGGAGAAGGGTGATATTGACACCGTAAACTACCCAATAGCCAGGGGCAAGGAGGCTCATGTTTTCCATGCCACGTCAATAAACGGTCCAGTCGCAGTGAAGATATTCCACACAACCAACGCCGTTTTCAAGGGACTAGCGAAGTACATAGACGGAGATCCAAGATTCGAGGGCCTTTCTGGTAGGCACAGGGAGCTGGTCAACATCTGGGTAAAGAAGGAGTTCAGGAACCTACGAAGACTACGAAAGCACGGAATAAGGGTGCCCAGGCCAATTTCTTATCACAAAAACGTCCTTGTCATGGAGCTTATCGGTGAAAGTGAAGCCAGTCCAAGGCTACGTGACGTGATTATTGACGAACCATACGAGGTCTTCCTAGATCTTCTGGAAATGGTAGCAGTCTCATGGCAGAAGGCAAACCTCGTTCATGCTGACCTGAGCGAGTACAATATTCTCTGGAATGATGGCGAGCCATGGTTGATCGACGTAGGACAGGGAGTTACCCATCAGCACCCACATGCAGAGGAGTTCTTGGTCAGAGACGTAACAAGGATGGTGAACTGGATCAACAAGCAGGGATTCGACGCTGATCTCGCGGATTGCATGCTCAGAGTGCTCGATGAGCCCGTACCAGAACTTCCACAACTCCCGGGCGGGGATTAAAACTGGGAGGCTGGTCGGCCGCAGCCGTGGAGACCGTTGCACGCATACCCAAGGATAGAATTGCCGTGCTGATAGGCAAGGCTGGCTCAACTAGGAAGATGCTAGAGGAGGCCTGTGGCGGAGAACTAGAGATAGACTCCCAATCCGGTGAAGTGAGGGTCTCGTGGGGGGACTCAGAAGTAGACCCAATTGTCAAGATGAAAACCCCCGACGTCATTCTCGCCATAGGCAGGGGGCTGGCCCCTTCGAGAGCCGTCCAGCTTCTCGAGGACGAGGTCCACCTCTTCATGTTCGACATCAGGGAGTGGGTTGGTAGGCAACCAAACCAAATTCGTAGAATGAGGAGCCGACTGATTGGAAGAAACGGCATGATCCGCAGTAGGATAGAAGAGCTAACAAGAACTGAAATAGCGATTTACGGCTCCACAGTTATTGTGATCGGTGATGACATGGGCCTGGAGATTGCAAAGCCGGCCATAGAGTCCATACTAAGGGGGGCTGAGCATGGAAATGTTCTCCACGGACTTGAGAAGGATCGAAAGAGGCAGAGAATGAGGTCCAGAAGTCTAGAATCTTACCAAGAGAGGAGGGACGAAGTCGGTGGCGCCTTTGAAACCCTGGTCCCCGGGCTTTCAGCAGCAAGGAGAAGGAGGGAGAGGAGGCTGAAGGAATCCCAAGTGGATCCCGAGGACGAATCCGCAGTCCGAGAAATGCTAGAACTATCGGAAGATGAGGAAATCCTGTACGAAGAGGAATGATGGTATCCGCCATACCTAAGCGTAGGAGTCTTCTGGTACCCTCATGAGCGACTCATGGGCAGAGTTGTACGACTACGAAAAGTGGTCGATTTACGCATTGATTGCGACCACATCGTTTTTTTTCGCGGCTCTAGCCCTGAACTCCCTGGAAATTGAAAACCCATTGACTAGAATGGTCATGGAGTTCTACATAGATCCGGTTCTCGATGACGCAGGAAGCGACGCAGGATATAACGAAGTAAACACCATCACATATGCCGTAGTTCTCGCTCTGTTCGTAGCTGCATTAAGTGCATGGCTAAGGATATTGGAGATAGACCCTAGCGAGGCAACTATACTGGCACTATTGCCCTACGTCCTTTGGGCATCCCTAGGAGAGGTTGTAGAGGATGCAGAGATGTTTGACTCAACCTTAACTGCATTCTTCGTTAGTCCCGGAATACACTTCCAGACAGCAATTTGGGTAGTCATCGCAGGAGCCATTGGATATTCTATTTCTAACAGGGAAATGTTCCCGGAGGACAAGGATAACTCAGTGGAGGTAACATCATCCGTTCTGATACTGATCCAATTTGTCCTCTACGGGGCCTCCATTTCCAACAGCGAGGTGGTAGCAGAGGGCATTGATCTGGCCCCCTTCGCCGTGATAGGCCTCTCAGCAGCATGTCTCCCATGGTTCTTCAGAGAGTCAACAAGATATTTCACTCACGTCCAGAGGGTGGTATACTTCGTGGGACTGGGAGGCTCCATGATATTCTTCGGTGCACTCTCGTCGTATGCAGCTAGCGTACCAGAGGACCAACTCGTCCTATGGCCTCTGGTTGTGGTGATAGGAGTTCCAGTTATGATTTGCATGGCCATGTACCGCCGTGGCATTGAAGCAGCATCCGCACTTTCCTCTCAGGGTTTGGTGGCTGGCATACTTCCTCCCGGAATGACTGAGGATGAATATCTCGAACTTCCGGAATTCTTCCCGGAGAAGGAGCTTCTTGAGAAATACAGGAACTCTGCGGCTATGGCCTATCCGGTAGTCTTCCTAGCCGTCTCAGGACAGGTACTAGACGGCCTCGCTACATGGATAGGAATAGACTACTTCGGTTACCAGGAGAAGCACCTCCTCTCTGCAAAGATAATCGAAGTATTTGGGTCCCCATTCGGATTCACATTGCTCAAAGCAGGTCTTGGGGCAGTGATCTGGTACTTCTTCGCTATAGCCAATTTCGAAAACAAGCAACAGCACCTCAGGCTGTTGGTCGGATTGATGATGCTCGTGGTCGGCATGGCACCCGGTCTTCGTGATGTCGGCAGACTGGTCATTGGCGTCTGAAGCCCGATATCTACGATATCGACCCCATTCAATTGAAGTCCCACACACCCTCTGCGTGCTGAGAGAAATGGACAGGCTGCCAACCATGGTCGACTTAGGAAGCGACGAATTCGCCTCCAGGAAGGCCCACAACACCTCCCTGTTGGATGAACTTAGAATTAGGATTGATGATGCCAAAGAGGGAGGAGGTGGAAAGTACGTAGACAGGCACAGGGAACGAGGAAAGAAGATGGCCCGAGAGAGAATTTCTGAGATTTGCGACCCCGGCTCCCCCTTCTTGGAACTATCAACGCTCGCAGCTTTCGGGATGTATGACGGAAGGGCGCACTCCGCTGGAGTGGTCACAGGAATTGGGACGGTTCATGGCAAGGAATGTGTCTTTGTCGCCAATGATGCCACGGTGAAGGGAGGCTCCTACTACCCGATGACTGTAAAGAAGCACGTTAGGGCCCAGGAGATCGCAGAGTCAAACAACCTCCCTTGCATCTACCTTGTCGACTCGGGCGGAGCATTCCTCCCCTTGCAGGATCAGGTTTTCCCGGATAAGGGCCACTTCGGGAGGATTTTTAGAAATCAGGCAATCCTCTCAAGCAAGGGGATCCCTCAGGTAGCTGCTGTTCTCGGCTCATGCACTGCCGGTGGGGCATACATCCCTGCAATGAGTGACGAATCAATAATTGTCAAGGATAACGGAACCATTTTCCTCGCTGGGCCCCCACTAGTCAAGGCAGCCACGGGGGAGGAGGTTAGTTCCCAGGACCTCGGGGGGGCGGATGTTCACACCAGAGAGTCAGGGGTTGCAGACCACTTTGCCGAAGACGAGCCACAGGCGCTTGACATGGTTCGCAACATCGTCGAGAATCTGAACATAGATCCTAAGCAACGACTCGATGTACAGGCTGCCGAGGAACCAGCCCACGACCCAAACGATCTGATGGGAATAATTCCAACAGACAATAGGACCCCGTATGATGTAAGAGAGGTAATCTCCAGAATCGTCGATGGCAGCAGATTCCACGAATTCAAGCAAAGATATGGCAACTCCTTGGTCTGTGGCTTTGCAAGGATCCATGGATATCCAGTAGGAATAGTTGCCAACAATGGAATATTGTTCTCGGAATCATCACTTAAGGGGGCCCATTTTGTTGAGTTGTGTGGCCAAAGGGGAATCCCTCTCGTCTTCCTTCAGAACATTATGGGGTTCATGGTCGGCAGGGATGCCGAGGCCGGTGGAATAGCAAAGGACGGAGCCAAGCTAGTCACTGCAGTGTCTTGCGTTCCGGTGCCAAAGTTCACGGTAATTATCGGAGGCTCCCACGGAGCTGGAAACTACGGCATGTGTGGTAGGGCTTACGACCCAAGATTCCTGTTTATGTGGCCTAACGCTAGGATCTCAGTAATGGGAGGGGAGCAGGCAGCAAGCGTCCTCTCCACCGTCGGAAACGCCGACCCCGAAGAGATCAGAGCAAAGTATGAGAGTGAGAGCAACCCGTACTACTCAACCGCCAGATTATGGGATGATGGAGTAATTGACCCAAGGGACACAAGGGACATACTGGGTCTATGCATCTCTGCTAGCCTCAACGCACCAATGCCGGACCAAGGCTATGGAGTATTCAGGATGTGATTAGATGGACGTGAAAATTAGTGATGAGATTCCTAAGACCGAACTATGCAGGCTGTCAATAGACGGTTGTGTGGCAAACGTCACAATGGCCAGGAGCGAAGTCCACAATGCCCTGAACATACAGCTTATTTCGGAGCTCAATGAGATAATCGAGTGGACCGCCAAGAGGTCAGTGGGCAATACGGGGTCTCTAAGCGACTCTTCTGGCAATCCCTATCTGAGGGCATTCGTGCTAAGAAGCGAGGGGAGGCACTTCTGCGCCGGTGCAGATATCAACATGATGAGGGATGCTGGGGCCGCCACTCTCGAGGAAAACAGAAGAGACTCAGAGCGTTTGGACAGGCTGTTTTACTCTCTGTGGGCACACCCCTGCTTCACCATAGGATGCGTTCAGGGCGTGGCATTGGGCGGAGGCGCCGGTTTGGTTGCGTGTCTGGACCATGTCATAGCAGGGCCAGAAACCAGGATAGCCCTCTCCGAGGGCAAACTAGGGATACTGCCAGCAGTTATCGGGCCATACGTCTACAGAAAAATCGGAAGCTCTCAGTTCCGCAGACTATCTATGCTAGCGAGCAGGGTCGGGTCCGATGAGGCCCTCAGAATCGGGTGGGTTAACGAGATAGCGGAGGCTCCCGAATCCTTCGAGGAATCAGTATCCTCGATTATTTCGGATCTGTTAAGCACAGGTCCCATGGCAGTATACGAATCGAAGAAGCTGACAATGGAATTCGATCGATGGACGGGCTCAGACGAAGAGTTGCGAATCTGGACCATGGACAAAACCAGTGAGATGAGGGGGTCTAGGGAGGGTCAAGAAGGGCTTTCCGCATTCCTCGACCGAAGACTTCCCGATTGGTCACCCGATGAAGAGGATTGAGGTCTGCAGATGTTTCCGGATTGGATGCAAGGGGCCCCCAACCAATTCGACACCGTTTTGGTCGCCAACAGGGGCGAGATAGCGGTCAGGGTACTCAGAGCCGTCAAGGAGGCAGGCCTCAGGGCCGTAGCCGTATATTCGGAACCAGACTCGGAGTCCTTGCACGTAGAAATTGCAGACGAGGCGATTCTACTGCCAGAAGGCCCACTATCTGAAAACTATCTCAATCAGGAAGCAATCATCGAAGCAGCCAAGTCCTCCGGATCCGATGCGATTCACCCCGGTTATGGCTTCCTCTCAGAGAGAGCAGATTTCGCTAGAGCGGTTTCTGCCAACGACATCGTGTGGGTGGGACCGGAAGCGGAATCAATAGAGGTGATGGGAGACAAGATTTCCGCCAGATCCAGGATGATTTCCTCTGGCGTCCCAGTAATTCCTGGTGACGAGGTATCCATTCCTGAGGACGGAGCGCATCTCGGCCCGCTCGCAGTAGCTGCTGCCAAGGTCGGATATCCCTTGTTGCTGAAGGCCAGTGCTGGGGGAGGAGGAAAGGGAATGAGGGTGGTTCGTGAGCCAAAGATGCTCAGGACCGAGTACGAAGCCGCAGCCAGAGAGGCAGCAGCAGCCTTCGGAGACGGTACGGTATACGTGGAAAGGCTACTGACCGGTGCAAGACACGTGGAAATACAAGTCCTGGCCGACTCCAATGGTAACTGTATCCACCTAAACGAGAGGGACTGCTCACTGCAGAGGAGGCACCAGAAGGTAATCGAAGAGGCACCATCCCCCGCAGTCAGCAGCTCTGTAAGGGAATCCATGGGAAAGGCCGCGGTAATGGCAGCGAAGGCTGTAAATTACGTAGGCGCGGGAACTGTGGAGTTCCTGCTTTCCAGCAAGGGGGAGTTCTATTTCTTGGAGATGAACACTCGGCTCCAAGTCGAACACCCTGTTACTGAGATGATTACAGGAGTCGATCTAGTGCAGAAGCAGTTGGAGATTGCTGCCGGCCTGGATATGGGCATTTCCCAAGAAGAGGTGACAATATCCGGTCATGCAATAGAGGCTAGGATTTACGCAGAAGATGCAACGAGAGGTTTCCTACCTGCGATTGGAAAACTCTCGACTTGGATAGCCCCATCAGGCCCGGGTATCAGAGTAGACTCAGGCGTCAGACAGGGAGACGAAGTAACGGTCAATTTTGACCCCATGCTGGCTAAGCTCGTAGTCCACGCCCCGACCAGGAAGGCGGCAATAAGGAGACTCGACTCGGCTCTGTCAAATTTCGTAGCACTGGGCGTGGTCACCAACATCAGCTTCCTCCGCAACGCGGCTTCGCACTCATCATTCATATCAGGAAACGTCACTACTGATCTTTTGGATTCTTCAGACATCTCTGAATTCTGCGACCCCGAACCTCCCGCTCAGACACTTGTTTCGATAGCAGAGGCAGCACTAAGGATGGGCTTGGATAAGGCTCATACTGGGATCTCCGGCAACCCAGTAGACGAGCACACAGGACATTCAGGAGATCCTTTCAGGACCCTCTCGAGGAGTTACCCTTAGGTGATGTTATGAAATGGTCAATTGGTGATAATCCGGAGAGATTCTCGGTGGTCATGTCAAACGAGGGCGAATCCATGTCCCTTTCTTCTCTCTCATCTGATGGCAACGAAGTTGCAGCCCCCAAGATCCAGATATCATCCGACGACTTCCCTGGTAGGCTAGTCGTAGTGACCGAGGGGACTCCGAAGTTTGCCCACGTTGCAAGGGTGGGCGATGACTGGTGGATACACCTAGATGGAAGGGCCCACCTAGTCAGGGGTCACGAGAAAGGGAGCACAAAGGGCCAAGAGTCTGGTTCCGGTTTGACAGCTCCTATGCCTGGAACGATCCAGGAAGTATTGGTGAGCGAGGGGCAGAGGGTCCGCGAGGGACAGACCCTCATGGTAATGGAGGCCATGAAGATGGAGCACAAGATCCAAGCCCCCAGAGGCGGCGAGGTATCCCTGATTCACTTCGAAGAGGGTGACAGAGTTGACATGGGCTCCGTTTTGATAGAACTAGCAGACTAATTCCGGGTCCGGATTAATATCACCCCTCCCCTTCCGATAAATCGTGGACGAGGCTGGAGTCATAATTGCTGCATTCATGGGAATCAGCCTTGCAGCAGCCTCTGGATTCAGGGTGTTCCTCCCGCCCTTCATCATGTCACTGGCAGTGAGGGTCGATTTCATCGAGATTGACCTCATCGGCTCGCAATTCGAATTCTTCACATCCACTCCCGCTATCATCCTCCTCGGAATAGCCACAGTAGCAGAGTTCGCAGCATATTACGTCCCTTGGATAGACAATCTCCTGGACACAATAGCCACTCCCGCCGCAGTTCTCGCTGGGATAGGAGTCACCGCAATATCCCTAGAGGGCAGTGAGCCGATCGTCCAGTGGGCAATCGCAATAATCGCCGGAGGGGGAATGTCAGCCACCATACAGACAGCCACGGTTGCAACTCGTGGAATCAGCTCTACCTTCACATTGGGGGTCGCCAATCCAGTAGTCGCGACGAGCGAGAACATCGCCAGCGTGGCACTCACAATTATTGCAATCTTGTTCCCGATCCTTGCAATAGTGTTCGCATTGCTCCTCGCCCTGCTGCTCCTAAGGCTAAGAATCACAAAGAATCGAGAAACGACGGCA
>CETG01022211.1_pt1 | contig 10483 bp, 8 predicted proteins | sample 361471 | NCBI WGS metagenome assembly CETG01 (sample SAMEA2622696, study PRJEB7988) | marine metagenome | isolation source: saline water (ENVO:00002010), including | reverse complement strand
AAAGATTTTAGGTCCTCATTTTTATGAGGGTCAATGGGTAATTAGGATATGGATGCCTGGGGCAGATACTGTTAATTTAACTTTTCAAAATAAAAAATACATAACAACTAATCCAAATCACAAATGGCTTTTTGAAGTTATTCTGCCCGAAGACCCTAAATCAGATTACACAGTAAACGTATCCAGAGCAGGGATAAATCATACTCAAACTGACCCATGGGCTTTCAAAGATGAGTGGATGGGAGAGGTTGATAGGCATCTTTTTGCAGAAGGGAATCACCATCATATTTGGAAAAAAATGGGCGCACATCTAACCTCTCTAAAGGATACAAAAGGTGTAATGTTTTGCATCTGGGCCCCAAATGCAAAAAGCATTTCAATTATTGGTGATTTTAATTCATGGGATGGTAGAAATCATCCTATGCAAAAACGTCTTGGAGGTATCTGGGAGCTATTCATCCCAATAATTGAAGAAGGAGAAATTTACAAATTTGAGATACGGACTCAACAGGGTCATATTTATGAAAAAGCTGATCCTTATGGTTTTTCACATGAAGTGAGACCCCAAAATGGATCAATAGTTTCAAAATTAGGCAATTTTGATTGGGAAGATAAAGAATGGATTAAGAATAGAGATGCATCTTCACAAATAAATAAACCTATTTCTGTTTATGAAATGCATTTAGGTAGCTGGCTTCATGAATCAAGTGATAAACCTTTTATAGATAAATACGGTAAAAAGAGAGAACCTGTTCCAGCTGCCGATTTAAAACCTAATACAAGGTTATTGACCTATAAAGAACTAACTGAGAAATTAATCCCTTATGTAAAAGAAAGAGGATTTACTCATATTGAATTAATGCCTATTTCAGAGCATCCTTTTGATGGGTCATGGGGATATCAAGTTACTGGATGGTATGCTCCTACTAGTAGATATGGAACTCCTAATGAATTTAAAGAGTTCATTAATAAATGCCATGAGGAAGGTATTGGAGTCATTCTTGATTGGGTCCCTGGACATTTTCCAAAAGATAAGCATGGATTAGCTTTCTTCGACGGTTGTCATCTTTATGAGCATGCAGATCCTCGTATAGGAGAACACAAGGAATGGGGTACTTTAATCTTTAATTACAGCAGAAATGAAGTAAGAAATTTCTTAGTTGCTAATCTTGTTTATTGGTTTGAAGAATTTCATATTGATGGTATTAGAGTAGATGCTGTAGCTTCAATGCTATATAGAGACTACTTAAGGCCAGAAGGAGAATGGATTCCTAATCCTAATGGAGGGAATGAAAATATTGAAGCTGTTCAATTCTTACAACAAGCTAATCATGTCCTTTTTCAAAATTTCCCAGGGGCTCTATCAATAGCTGAAGAATCTACAACATGGCCAATGGTAACGAAACCAACAGATATGGGCGGATTAGGATTTAATTTAAAATGGAATATGGGATGGATGCATGATATGCTCGACTACTTTGAAATTGATCCATGGTTTAGACAATTTCATCAGGATAGCGTTACTTTCTCGATCACATATAATTACACAGAAAATTTCATGCTTGCATTAAGTCATGATGAAGTTGTTCATGGGAAAAGTCATTTATTACATAAGATGCCAGGTGATGATTGGAAAAAATATGCAAATACGCGTGCACTCCTAACTTATATGTGGACACATCCCGGGAAAAAAACTATTTTCATGGGGATGGAATTTGGACAAAGACAAGAATGGAACGTTTGGGATGATCTTCAGTGGGAACTCCTTGAATTTAGTCCTCACATAGGCATAAGAAATCTAGTTGATGATTTAAATAAACTTTATAAAGAACAACCTGCTCTCTGGAAAAATGATTTCGATCCTTACGGATTTCAATGGATCGATTGTAATGATAGATCTAATTCAGTTATTAGTTTTATGAGGAGAGAAAGCGATAGCGATGAATGGCTCATTGTAATAGCCAACTTTACTCCCACACTTCATGACTCATACAAAATTGGAGTGCCATTAGAAGGTTTCTATGAGGAAATCTTTAATTCTGATTCTGAAAAATATGGAGGCAGTAATAAAGGTAATATGGGTGGCAAGAACTCAATTAGATTTAATATACATAATTATGAAAATGCACTTGATCTTGCTCTACCCCCTTTAAGTGTAAGCATTTTTAAATATCTTTCTAAGAGAAAATAATTTAAAGATATTTGCAATAGTATTTCATTTAATTGTATAAGTACTCAATTTGAACATGATTTCGTTGTAGTATCTTTAAGTTAAAGATTTTTATTTATAAAATCATTTTTGCAATTTTAAAATGGGTGAAAATTTACCATTACTTCTAAGTGCCGCATTAGGTAATAAAGTTGAAAGGCCGCCAGTATGGATGATGAGACAAGCCGGTAGATATATGAGAATTTACAGGAATCTCCGAGATAAGTACCCAAGTTTTAGAGAAAGATCAGAGAATCCTGCTCTGTCTTATGAGATTTCCATGCAACCATTCCATTCATTTAAACCAGATGGTGTAATACTGTTTTCAGATATTCTTACTCCTTTACCTGGTATGGGTATTAATTTCGAAATAATAGAAAGTAAAGGCCCTATAATCGAAAATCCGATTAGGAATCTTGATCAAATCAGAAATTTAAATAAGCTAATTCCTCATGAGAGCCTATCTTTTGTAGGTGAAGTACTAACAGAATTAAGAAAAGATATAAAAAATGAAGCTACACTTTTAGGATTTGTAGGGGCACCATGGACTCTTGCTGCATATGTAGTAGAAGGTAAAAGCAGCAAAAATTACTCCATAATAAAATCAATGGCATTTAAAGAACCTGATTTACTTCATAAGCTTCTAGACCATTTTGCAACCTCTATCGGTGAATATTTAAAATATCAAATCAAATCTGGAGCTCAGGTAGTTCAAATATTTGATTCATGGGCTGGTCAGTTAAGTCCCGAAGATTATGATATATTTGCTGGACCATATCAAAAGAAAGTTATTGATTTAGTTAAAAAAGATTTTCCTAATACTCCTATAATCCTTTACATCTCTGGTAGTGCTGGGGTTCTTGAAAGAATGGCTAAAACTGGAGTTGATATAATATCTGTAGATTGGACGGTTGATCTCGAAGATGCTTGCAAAAGAATACCTAAACATATTGGTATTCAAGGGAATGTAGATCCAGGCATATTATTTGGTGATAGAGAAAAAATTATAAAACGAATAGATGAAACTTTTGCAAAAAGTAAAGGGAGAAAATATATACTTAATTTAGGTCATGGGATCCTCCCAGGGACCCCGGAAGAGAATGCTAAATCTTTCTTTGAATATGGGAAAAGTTTAACTTACTAAGGAACCAACCTTGACAAATAAAAATATTTTAATAACTGGTTCAAATGGTTGTGTAGGGCAATATTTAACGGATTGGTTTTTAAAAAATACAAAATTAAAACTCTTCCTTATGGTAAGAGATCCAGATAAATTGGACAGTTCCGTCAAAATTAATAAACGCGTAAAGATATTAACTTGTGATATTAGAGACTGTTCTAAATATAAAGAACAAATTAGCTCTATAAATTTTCTTATTCATACAGCAACTGCCTGGGGAGATCCAAAAAGGGCTTATCAGGTAAATATACAAGCCTTTGAAGAACTTTTAGGCTTTCTTGATGAGAAAAGATTGGAGAGAATTATTTATTTTTCAACAGCTAGTATTTTAGATAAAAATACTGAATTAATGAGAGAAGCTTTAATATATGGGACTGAATATATACAAACCAAGTATGAATGCTATGAAAGACTTAAGGAAAGTTTTTTTGCAAAAAAGACATCTGTTATTTTCCCTACATTAGTTTTTGGAGGAACTTTTAGTAAAGATGACAATTATCCAATAAGTTATTTAACAGCGGGTTTAAAGGAAGCTAATAAATGGCTATGGATCGCTCGTTTTTTCAAGATTAATTCAAAATTTCATTTCATTCATGCAAAAGATATTGCCCAGGTATGTGGATTCCTTATAAAAAATAATAAAAGATTTGATGTAGGTTTTTCAAAATTTGTTCTAGGACAAAAAGAGATTTCTATTGATCAAGCATTAACCACTCTTTTAAAAAGAAATCGTAAAAAAAGATATTTTTCTATTCCGTTAACTAAAGGAATAATAAAAATATTATTAAAAATTCTTCCAATTCAAACTACATCTTGGGATAGTTTTAGTATAAAAAAATATGATTTTAATCATAAACCCATTACAAATCCTGAAACCTTTGGATTAAAGAGTTATGGAAAAACTTTAACTAAGATACTTAAGGTATCAAAATTACCAAGATGTAATAACAATTAAACTTCTCGCAGTTTAGTGGCTAAAACCTTGTAAAATATGTATAAGGTTATTTTTAATTATGTTACGTTCATTTTTTGCAGTTATTTTTGCAATAGTTTTATCACTTGGTATCGGGGTATCAAATGCTTTCGCTTCAACAGTTGAAGTAAAACTTGGAACAGACGCTGGAATGTTGGCTTTTGAACCAAGTACAGTCAACATAAAGGCTGGTGATACTGTAAAGTTCATCAACAATAAATTAGCTCCACATAATGCTGTATTCGAAGGTCATGATGATTTAAGTCATCCAGACCTTGCTTTTGCTCCAGGAGAGAGCTGGGAGGAAACTTTTACAGCCGCTGGCACCTATGATTTTTACTGTGAGCCGCATAGAGGTGCTGGGATGGTAGGAAAAATAATTGTTGAATAATATAGAAAATTTATTTTTTCAAACTACCTATTAATTTAGGTAGTTTTTTTTTATAAGAATTTAAAGATTAAATTAATGAAAATAATTTCTAGCAAATTTTCATTTGAAGCTTGGAATTTTTTTTTATCTTCTAAAGAACTAGCTTATAAGAATTTTCATCAGAATATTGATTCGGAGCATCTTTTCCTTTCAATGCTAAATAAAGAAGGATTTGCTACGGAGGTGTTAAAGAAAAACAAAGTAAATATAAAAGAGGTGAAAAATTTCATAAATAATTTAATAAACAATAAAGGTAAAATGAGATCTAAACAAGTCGACTTGTTTCTTGGGAATTGTTTAGAGACAACTTTATTAAAAGCAGATCAAATTAGGGAAATAGATAAAGAGGTAGTGATATCTTCTGAACATTTAATTAGTGGATTAATTTATGATAGGAAGTGTGGACCTTTAATTCTTAAAAATAAAACTATATCTGAATTCTTAGAATTCATTAAAGTTATGAAAAAAAACAATTTAGAAATTAATGAAAAAGAAAACACTAATCAATCCTTGGATAAATTTGGAATAGATTTAACAAAATCAGCCAGAGATGGTCTTTTGGATCCAGTAATAGGAAGAGATGAGGAGATTAGAAGAACTATTCAGATTTTAAGTAGAAGAACCAAAAACAATCCTGTTTTAATTGGCGAACCAGGAGTTGGTAAAACTGCAATAGTTGAGGGTTTAGCTCAGAGAATTGTAAATAGAGATGTCCCATCATCATTACTTAATAGGCAATTAATATCGTTAGATATGGGTTCTTTAATCGCAGGCGCAAAATATAGAGGAGAATTCGAAGAGAGAATTAAAGATGTCTTGAAAAATGTAAAAAATTCAGACGGTAAAATCATTCTTTTTATTGATGAAATCCATACCGTGGTTGGAGCAGGAGCGAGTGCTGGATCTATGGATGCGAGTAATCTATTAAAGCCAATGCTTGCTAGAGGAGAATTAAGATGTATTGGAGCTACTACAATAATCGAGCATAAGCAAAATATAGAAAAAGACCCTGCACTTGAAAGACGTTTTCAAAAAATCAAAATCAATGCTCCCTCTATTGAAGATACTGTTTCCATTCTTAGAGGATTAAGAGAGAAATATGAAGTTCATCATGGAGTACGAATTTCTGATAATGCCCTGGTCGCGGCAGCAAATTTGAGTGAAAGATATATAAATGATAGATTTCTTCCTGACAAAGCAATAGATTTAATTGATGAAGCTGCTTCAAGATTAAATATTGTAATAACATCGAAACCAGAAGAGATCGATGAGATAGATAGAAAGGTTTTAAAATTAGAGATGGAAAATCTCTCTTTAAAGAGGGAAACGGATAGCTCTTCAAAAGAAAGATTAAACAAAATAAATGAAGAACTAATATTTTTAAAAGAAAAACAAAATGACTTAAATAACCAATGGAAAAAAGAGAAAGAAGAAATTAATGAAATTGCTAATATAAAAGAAGAGATAGAAAGTACACAATTACAAATTGAAAAAGCAAAAAGAAGTTTTGATCTGAATAAAGCTGCTGAGCTAGAATATGGAACATTAGCAGCCTTGCAAAACAAATTAAAATTAAAAAGTAATCAACTAAAAATTTCATATAAGAGTGAAGATAAAAATCTCCTGAGACAAGAGGTGACTTTTAGTGATATCGCTGAAGTTGTTTCTAAATGGACATCTATTCCAGTTAATGATTTAAATCAAACGGAGAAAGATAAACTCTTAAGACTTGAAGTAATACTTAAAGAGAAAATAATTGGGCAAGAAAATGCTATTTATGCTATTTCAGATGCAATTAAACGTTCCAGGACAGGATTAAATGATCCAAATAAACCAATCGCTAGTTTTTTATTTTTAGGGCCTACAGGTGTTGGGAAAACAGAATTAAGCAAAGTAATCTCAAATACAATCTTTAATTCTAGTAATTCAATTATTAGATTAGACATGTCAGAATATATGGAAAAACATTCTGTAAGCAAAATCATTGGGGCTCCACCAGGCTACTTAGGATTTGAATCTGGTGGGCAGTTAACTGAAGCAGCTCGTAAAAATCCTTATTCATTAATACTTCTTGATGAGATAGAAAAAGCACATAAAGATATACTCGATGTTCTTCTTCAAGTCTTAGATGATGGAATAATTACTGATGGTCAAGGTAGAACAATTAGTTTTAAAAATTCAATAATAGTTCTAACAAGTAATTTAGGAAGTAATTTAATTAATGATTTATCTATTAGGAATGAAAATCAATTAGAAATTAAAAATATTATTGATTTAGAGTTGAAAAAATTTTTTAAACCAGAATTCTTAAATAGGTTGGATGACATTGTGATTTTTAATAATTTAAGCAAAAATGAATTAGAAAAAATTGCAAAAATTGAATTTAAAAATCTAGAATTAAGGCTATCCAAAAAAGATTTAAAATTAGAAATTACTGATGATGCAATAAATTTATTAATTGAAAGATGTTTTGATCACGCATATGGAGCAAGACCTTTAAAAAGAGCAATAAAGAAAGATATCGAAACAAATATTGCAAATAATATTTTGAAAAACAAATATGATCAAAATCAAATCGTTAATATTTTTGTCAAAGATAACAATATTTTCGTTGATTAAAATTATTAATTATTTGATTTCAATATCTAAAGAATCTTAATCAATTAATTAACCCTAATTATTCTTAATTAACCCTAGGTTTTATACCAATCAGGCATTTCCTCAAAGTAGGCTTTATTAAAATTATTTTCTTTAGATTCAGTTTTCCAGCAGCATGCTCTCCCATTATCTTTTGATCTAAGAAACTCATTTGCCCAACTCCAAATGAGTTTAGATGTATATTCCATTCCTACATTTTCCATAATTCTTAGATCCAAAGCTTCAAGCTCATGAAGTTTTTTCCAATAACTTAGTAAAGGATCATCTTTATTGATCAAGAACGTATGGTCAAATTGACCCTTAAGTTTTTTTTCAAGTGATTTTAGACTTGAAAAATCAACAATAAAACCATTAATGTCTAATTCTTTTGCCGCGAACCAAAAAGTAAATGATCGAGAATAGCCATGAACAAACTTACAATGTCCTTTATGTCTCCATTGCCGATGTGAACAAGGGAAATCCTCATAACTTTTACTACAAGATAATTGTGAAGAATTTATAGACATTTATAAATAATTAAGAGAAATTTAGTTAAACAAAGTACTTAACTCTCAACTTATCAAATATAATGCCTTTCTTGAAAAATTTTTCACTTGATGAACTTTCATATGATAACAATGGTTTAATTCCTGCTATTGCACAGGACTGGCTTGATGGCACCGTACTAATGCTGGCATGGATGAATAAGGAATCTTTAAAGAGAACTATTGAAACAAATGAAGTGCATTATTGGAGTAGATCAAGATCAGAGCTCTGGAGAAAGGGATCAACCAGTGGTAATACTCAATGCCTTAAAGAAATAAGATTTGATTGTGATAATGATTCAATTCTTTTATTAATTGAGCAAAATGGTTCTGGAGCATGTCACACAGGAGAAAAAAGTTGTTTTTTTCAAAAGTTAAATAAAGAATTAGGAGATTCAATTGAGAAATCTATTATTCCTCCTTCTAATAAATGCAGCGAGTTATTTATTACTCTAAGTGAAAGATTAATGTCTCCCCAGAAAGACAGTTATACGAACTATTTATTATCAAAAGGAAATAATACAATATTAAAAAAGATTGGAGAAGAAGCGGCTGAATTTATAATGGCTTGCAAGGACAATGACAAATCATCAATTTCAAATGAAGCAGCTGATATCATTTATCATTTACAGGTAGCACTACTTTATAAAGGAGTTGAATGGAGAGATATGCTTTCGGTTCTGGAATCAAGAAGAAAAAGTTAGACAATACCCTCATAAATAATTAATAATTAATTATTAAATAATTATTAATTAATTATTAATTATTTATTACATGTATAGCTTATTAATAATTTGACCTTAAGTTAAAAGTATTAACTTCGGGAGAAAATATTGAGTTCATTAAGTGATTTCCTTGGAGAAATTGGACGCCATCAACTTTTAACCCCTGAGAAAGAACTCACTATGGGTAGAAAAGTTCAGGAAATGGTTGTTCTTATTAACAGATGTCAAGAAGCTGGAGGGAAAGGTCCTGCATGTGAATATTCAGACTTAGAAAAAAACACTATTCGAAGTGGAGAAAATGCTAAGAATGCAATGATTACAGCGAATCTTAGATTAGTTGTTAATCTAGCCAAACGATATCAAGGTAAAGGTCTAGAACTTTTAGATCTCATTCAAGAAGGTACTCTTGGGCTTACAAGAGCCGTAGAAAAGTATGATCCCTCAAGAGGACATAGGTTCTCAACTTATGCTTATTGGTGGATAAGACAAGGATTAAATAGAGCATTATCTACACAAAGTAGAACTATAAGAATTCCAGTAAACATAAATGAAAAATTAACTAAATTAAGATCTGCTAAATCAAAATTAATGCAGATTAAAGGTATAACTCCAAAAAGTGCAGATTTAGCTAGCGAAATGAAGATATCAAAAGAAGAAGTTGATGAATTATTATCCTGCGAATTAAGAAGCATAACAGTAAGCTTGCAAGGTACAGTTAAATCAAAATCTGATCCTTCCGAATTAGTAGATATACTCCCAAGTGAGCAAACTCCACCAATGGAATTGGCCGAATTAGCAGAAAGAACAGCATCAGCCTGGAAATTATTAGATAAAGCAAATTTAACCGAAAAAGAGAGAAAGATAGTTAGTCTTAGGTTTGGTTTGGATGGTTCTAATGAGTGGAGAACTTTAGCCGAAGTAGCTAGACATATGAGTTGTAGTAGAGAATATTGCAGGCAAGTTGTTCAAAGAGCATTAAGAAAGCTAAGAAAGGCTGGTATCCAAAATGGATTAGTTGATAGTGTAAGTTAGTCTTAATTTTACTCTTCTAACCAAGCAGCATGGATAATGATTACTTTAGTTCAAATAATAAGGTTTATGAGACAGAAGTTGTTGATAGTTCGACTATAGAACCTAATCTTATTATTAGTATTCTTGTAAAGGCTGGAAGAACTATAGCAAAACCTGCTTTAGAAGTTCTAGAAATGGCCATTGATCCATTAACACCTCCCCAGGCAAGACTTTCTTTAATGGCAGCACTTGCTTATTTAATAATGCCATTTGACCTATTCCCTGATTTCATGCCAGCTATTGGTTTTAGTGATGACTTCGTCGCTCTTACAGCAGTATTAAGTATCTGGAGTCAATATATGACTCCATCAATCAGAGCAAGAGTTAAGAGAAAACTTGATAGATTATTTCCTTTATAAAATGATTAAATTAAATTCAAAAGAAGAAAAAGAACTTATTTACTTTATAAAAGACTGGCTAAAAGTTCATGGATACTCTCAGAAAGACTTAGCTACAAAATTAAATATAACTTCAAGTCGAACATCTGAAATCTTAAAAAAGATGAAAGAAATTCACAAAAAAGGCGGATTATTTAACCTTGCGAAAAAACTTATTGAAATTGAGCAGAGTTGGATTAATAATAACACTAATAAAAATATTAAGGAGGATATCCAAATAAATAATAATGAGAGAAATGATCAATGCAAAAAAGACCAGGGATCATACAACCAATTAGATCTAAATTATAAAGTTGATATTGATGTATTAATGGA
>CETG01191508.1_pt1 | contig 10489 bp, 8 predicted proteins | sample 361471 | NCBI WGS metagenome assembly CETG01 (sample SAMEA2622696, study PRJEB7988) | marine metagenome | isolation source: saline water (ENVO:00002010), including | reverse complement strand
ATGAGGCAGAAAAGAGTTAGCGCTCTTGTGAAAGATTGTAAATTTACCATAGATGACATAATATAATAATCCCCTACTATAAAATTAACAAGTTTGAGGGGAGGATAAAACTTGTTTGGTGTATTTTTATGTATTAATCATTTACAAACTTAATTTTATTAGAATAATCCTTTTTTGAACCATTAATTGAATCATTATTTGTATCAACAAAATTCTGTGAAGGCTGAATAATTTTATCTTTATTATTATTAACTTGGGGAAAAGTTTTTTCTTTATCAACAAAATTTCCCTTTAAAGGTATTTTTGAATTATTTAATGGACTAACTACTTCATAAACTAAAAAAAGTAATAAAACCATTAAACTCGTGATCATCGATGCATTGATGACAGAAAAACCAAAAAATAAATCACCTTCTCTCTTCTTTATACTATTAGAATCATACCTATCTATCTTATTTAAAAGCTTTTTATTGAAATCCTTATTAGCCTTTAATTTTGGAATTTTTTTCAATTGAGCTATATTTATTTTAATATGATCAACAAATTCTTGTGCATCAGGATTATTAATTAAATATTTCTCAACTTTCTTTCTCTTTTTTAAGGAAAGTTCATTTTCTATGTATGAAGAAATTAAATCTTCAAATTTATGATGGTCCATTTATGATAATCACTCCTATTTTAAATGCTGTAATTCCAATTGCAACTGTAGCCTTGCACGATTAATCCTCGATTTTACTGTACCAAGAGGAACTTGAACAATATCACTAATTTCATCATAACTTAATTCTTGAATATCTCTTAAAACAATTACAGACTTATAATTCTCTGGCAACTTTTCTATTGCTTCATGGATTATTTTAATAAGAAATTTATTTTCATAATCTTTCTCCAACCCTTGTTCATCAGTTGGTAATTCATAATCTCCTTTTTCTTTTTTAAACTGACTTAAATAAATAAGTTTTTTCCTTTTTTTCTTACGCAACTCTGTATTAGCTAAATTTCGTGTAATAGTATAAATCCAAGTTGAAAACTTGCCAATTGGACGATAGTAATCCTTTTTCTCATATAATTTTATGAATGTATCTTGAACAATATCTTCAGCCTGCTCATCATCTTTCAGAAAATAAAATGCAAAATTCTTTAATCTATCTTTATATCTATTAACTAATTCAATATATGCATTTTCATCTCCAGACTGAAAACGTAAAATTAATTCTTCATCAGAATATAAAAATCTTTTATATTTTTTATCCAATGATCCTACCAATAAATTGAATGAGCTCTGTTTCATCATTTATAGTCTGCGTCTTTATTTTTTTATCAATATTATGTAATAGTTTAATTGCTAATCTTATCTTTTTTATTGAATAGCCATTAGCAAAATAAGTAATTTTATTTTTAATAGATCTTGGTAATCCTATATAACTATTAGATTTATTAAAAGTTCCATTTTTCATTTTAATATATAATATTTCTTGAAAAAAATTTGTTAAAGGATAAATCAATGAAAGGATAGAGCCATAATATTCAATTAAAGTTTTCCCAATATAAATACTGCTATCTAATTTTTTATTACCCAAAGCTAATAAAAATTCCCAGAGCTTTCTTTCTCGCTTCCAACCCGAAATTTGTTCAATATCATCTAATTCAATGTTTTTTCGGCTTCCAATTAAAAGACATAATTTATTAATCTCATTATTTAAATGTGCTAAAGAATCTCCTGTCATTTCTATTAATTTTTTGACTGTACTACTCTCTGCATTTTTATTATTTAATTTTAAAAGATAGTTTGCCCATTTAACTATATCTTGATCATAGGGAGTTTGAACATTAAGAGGTTGAATAATCGATTCAATTTTTGAAATAAATACCGATTTAGCTAGCCAATCATCTATAATTAAAAAAATTAAAAAATTAGAATTTGGATTATGGCATATTTCAAGTAAATCAATACCTGGCTTGCCTATAATTCTTTGTGGATTCCTAATTATAAAAAGTTTTTTCGTAGCAAAAAGATCAGTTATAATCAACCTTTCAATAATCTCTTTACTTTTCATATCTTCTGGCTGCATGAAAATTTTATTTACTGGATCATCTCCAAAAAATTTTGCAGCAACTTTATCTATAAAAAAATTTTGCAAGAAATAATCGTTACCTTTTAAAAAGTATATAGGATATATGTTACCATAAGAAACTTCTTTTAAAGCTTCTTTAATTTTCATTTTGTGTCATCATACTAACTACAAATACAGCAAAAATAGAAAAAGCAAAACTAATTAATCGCTCAGTGACTATTGCTCTTAATTCGGGTATATTAGACCAAATAATAGTAGTAAAAAACCCAGTCAAAATACCTGCAATTACACCCTTTCTCGTTGTTTTTTTCCACCAAAGAGTAAATAGTAATGCTGGACCAAACGCCGATCCTAAACCACTCCAAGCGTAACTGACAACACTAAATATTGTTTTTCCTGTATATTGAGAGAAAATTGCGATACCATAAGCTGTTAATCCCATAATTATAGTAAAAAAGCGACTATTTGTGACTACATCTAAAACTTTATCTCTAACTTTTAAACCAATACCAAGATCTTCTGTTATAGCAGAAGTAGAAATGAGCAATTGCGAATCAGCAGTTGACATCATTGCCGCTACAGCCCCTGAAATAAACATTCCCGCCAAAATAGGGTGTAATATATCCGTAGCTAATAATGGCATTGATTGTTCAGGGTCAACTGATTGAAAAAATTCTGGTCCAAAATGCAACAGTGCAACGATACCAACTAAAAAAGCACCCGAAATTCCAGGGATTGCCCAAATTATCGCAATTTTTCGAGCAACTTTTATTTTTTTTGAACTATTAATTGCCATATAACGAGTTAATAAATGAGGCTGGCCTAAATATCCAAACCCCCAACTTAATCCTCCTAAAACTGCTACCGATGCTCCAAGTCCTGTTTGGCCCATAAAAAAATCGCTGTTGTGATTATTAAAAAGGCTTTCTGCAGCCAATAATCCATCTTTTATTGTTTTACCACTATCTAATAACTCAATAAAACCCGCCATTGGTAATATTACAAGTGTACCAATCATCAAAAAACCTTGTAAAAGATCAGTCCAAGCCACAGCATAAAAACCGCCCATTAATGTATATAAAATAATAATAAGTGCCCCTACTGTAATACCTGTTATAGGATCAAAATCAAATAAAGAATTCAACACTTTCCCAGAAGCATGAAATTGCGCAGAAACATAAAACAAAAAGAAAAAAGCAATAATAATTGAAGAAAAAATTCTAATTATTTTTGATTCGTCTTTAAACTTTCTATGTAGATATTCAGGTATTGTAAGCGCATTATACTTTTCAGTCTCATCTCTTAGCTTTTCAGCGATAAGGTACCATGAAGCCGTGATGCCAATAATTATACCTATAACAGCCCAGACTTCTCCTAAACCAATTGTGATTGCTGCACCAGGTAATGCTAAAAGTAACCAAGCTGATTCTCCAGAAGCTCTCTCTGAGAAAGCAGTAACCCAAGGACCAAGTTTTCTTCCAGCCAAAAGATAATCTTCCTGGGTTTTATTCAATTTAAATGTTGAGACACCTACTAATAAAAGAAAGAGTAAGTATACTATAAAAATAAAACTTATTAAATCCACTTTAGGATACCAATGAAAACATACCTATAAGAATGCAATAAAACCCAAAATAATGAAATTTCCCTTTGGCCAACCATTTTAATAACCATTTCAAAGCTACTACTCCAACAATAAAAGAACTAATTAAGGATGCAAACCCTACTGACGGTAAAATACTAAAGCTATGGTTTGCATCAATAAAAGTTAATAAACCAGCACCCGAAATAACGGGAATTGCCATTAGAAATGAAAATCGAGCTGCTTCTTTAGCATTAATTCCTAACAAAAGTGCGCAGCATATAGTCATACCACTTCTTGAAATACCTGGCGTAATTGCAATTGCCTGAGCAAAACCAATTATTATTGAAGAAAAGATAGTATGGCTAATATTTTTCGGTTTAAAATATTTTGAAGATATAAGAATCAATCCTGTTATAATTAAAGAAAAGCTAACTAATATAGAATTATCAAAAAATGCTTCAAGCATATTTTTAAAAGTAAAACCAATGATAATTGAAGGGACTGTGGCAATCAATAATAAAAAAATGAAAAATTGATTACTTTTTAATTTAATTCCAAAAATCAAAAACTTAATATCTTCAAAAAAAACCACGAATATACTTGCTAGAGTACCCATATGCACTAATACTTCAATTTCATTTCCTGGGTTATCTATATTTAAAAAATTTTGAATTAAAACTAAATGCCCTGAACTACTAATTGGAAGGAACTCTGTTATACCTTGCACTATTCCTAAAATAATTGCTTCAATATATGTCATACATTAATTCTTTTTAAATGTTCTATATCCAATTAAGCCAATCATTCGATCTGTTGTTCCTCGAGATCTTCTATAGGACCAATAATTATCTTCCATGCAAAATGTACAATCAGGAGTAATATGGATCGCTTCCTTTAAAAAACCTACTTTGATTAAATTATCAAAAGCTATTTTTTGAAGATTGACTTGATACTTTCTATTTTTTTTTAATTTTAAATATTTTTTTGGAAATTTATCTGCAACATCAATTCCAATTTCAAAACAACAATTTTGAATAGATGGTCCAATAATAATATCAAAATTCTTCAAATTATGCTTGGAATTTTTTAATAATATAGCTGTTTGTTTAATAATTCCATTTATTAATCCTCTCCATCCAGCATGGATAATACCATATACTGTTTTATTTTGATGAGCAAAATATATTGGCATACAGTCGGCAACTTTTATTGAACATACAATTTTTGGATTCGTAGTAAATACTCCATCACAATCTTCAAAAACTCCAGCTGAATTAGATAAGATTACATTAGTTGTATGTTTCTGCATAGGAACAATGAGAATATTTTCCTTGAAACTATATGAATTAAATTTAGATGAAAGTACCTTATTAATTCCGTCATTATTTTTTTTTGTTATAAATTGGGCCAGAATTTGTGGATTATTAAAATTATTAAAAATATTCAGTAAATTATCTTGTTTCATTTTATTTTATATTTAAATATTACCCCATCATACATACCTACATTTTTTATATTCTTATTTGAATATTGCAATACTTGTGCCAAAATATTTTCATTTTTATTTTTACCTGAAAACCCTATAGATAATTTTTCTCCGTAATATTCTTTATTAATCTTTAGAGTTTTTAAAAAATGTTTTCTATTATTCGAACCTTTTTTAATAATCTGTTCTAAATATTTAACATGCTCTTTTGAAATATTATAATAATGAATAAATACGTCACCATCATTAAAATCTTCAACAGAATTAACATCGGTTATTATATGCATTCCTTGAACATGAGGTCCTATTACTTCTTGATTTAGTAATTTCATATCTAACCAATTTTTATTACCAAAAATAGAAGTTTTTAAATTATAAAATGGTAATTGAGTACCAACATATGTTAATTCATTTGGTCTAATTGGGATATATAATGCTTGAATAGTGGCTAACTCAACTTTAGATGAATCTTTTTTATCCATCTTTTCATCCTCTTCTTTAGGAAGAGCAAAAAAGTCTTTAACATCAACATCAAAAAGAGCATCTAAACTATCAATCTCTAAGTTAACAAAATCACTACTTTCATCCTCTTTTGGAATTAATTCCCATGCCTTTTTCCTAATATTCTTTAATTGTCTTGATAAATTAATTGGTTTATCTATATACCATTCAATAGCAATTGGATCAATACCTAACTGATGGCATTCATTTAAAAAATAATCAGTTATTAATTTATTATGCCCATCCCCAGGTGATAAAACAGCAATAGTTTTATAGCCTAATTCTTTAATAATCATTTGAGCTGTGCGTTCAGCCATAGTTTTAAAAGATGGTGAAAGAAAAAAGATGTTTTCATTAAGATCTGATATTCCAACTGGTGCATTATTTGGAACTAAAATTGGAATATTGAGATTAGTACCAGCAATAGTATAAATTTCTTCATTAGTTAAAGGTCCAAGAATAGCTGAAATCAAATTATTTTTATTAATATCTTTAACAATTTTCAAAGAATTAATACCTAACCCCGCACTGTCATAAATAATAAAACGAATTAATGGTACCTCTAGAGACTCTGAAAGTCCTAATAAATATGAAGAGCCCATATCTTTTTTATTTCCTGAAAGAGGAATTATCACCCCTATAGTGGTAGGACCATTTACATATTCTTTTTCTAATTTTAATAAATTCCCATACAATTTTGAAAATTTCCCAGGCAAATAATATGTATCAATATCATTTAATATAAATTCTACTGCATAATTATCGCCTTTAATCCAAGCTTGGTAAGCTCTAGCAAGATTAATTATTGTGCGATTAAATATATTCCTCTCCCTAAAAAGGATTCCTTCAATATTTTCTTCCTTCAGCCCTAAAGCGATACAATTATATAATCTTTGGTCAATTTCATTTATGAATGATAAATCCTTAATTAAAGGTCTAGCAATAATATAATTTTTAAAAGCTTGTGACACTTTTCCTTCATTAAGAGCACAATCACCCAATAATAAATATGTATCAAATTCATATGGAGATCCTGGATAATTAGCTAATATAGCTTTACATGTACGCCTAGCCTCACCCCATAGCCCTTGTTGGTTTTGAGATTTTGCAATTAAAAGCTGAGAGGCAGGGTCTCTATAGTCTCTATCATTTTTTAAAATATTTTTAAAAACACTCTCAGCCAGCTGATATCTACCTTCTTTATAGTATTCAACAGCTTGATTAAATTTTTGATAATATGATTTTTGATCCGTTTCGACTGCAATGATCGTTGATTGAAATAGAAAGATAAAAAGTGGTACTAATTTTATCATTTAGCTATAGTAATTTCTTATTAATATAAATTGACATTATAAAATTAATATGTAATATAAGTTAATTTGCCATATTCAAACTGATAATAGATTTTTTTATTGGATACATTATAAATCCATTGCTCGCTTATACCATGCCTACTAGAAGTAAAATTAATTTCATCAGGGTACCCTTTAGCTATTCTAACCTGTCTTTCTGTCATTCCTATTTCAGTTTGATTATTTTTTATTTTATCGATAACTGTATTAGGCCATTTAGTTGGCAAGGGATCCATTAAGAAATAATTATCCTTAATACCAAAACGCACACCTTGGATATTATAACGAACCAAAGCTGTTTCTCCATTTTCATTAGAAACCTTTAACCATATAGGATGACCGTTATCAGCATTTTGAAACTTAACAATATCAATTACGTTTACTTTTTGAAACCGAAAAAAATCACTATTAATATTTGCATGAAATCCATTCTTATCCAAAATATCATTCAACCAAACCATTCTCCCAATCAATTTTTTTGCGCTAAGAAAAGTTTCATTAAATACTATAAAACTCGGAATTGAAATCTGAGAATTAATTGTATTAGTAAGCGATACCTTGTACTGCTTATTCTTACTATCTTTAAATACAAGATATATGTTTTTTTGAGTCCTAAAAGATCCAACTATAATAAATTTTTTTTCTGTAAAACGATAATAAGGTTTAAACCTTCGAGAATGGATTTTAGAAAATATTTTGTTAAAGCGTTTTGTCTTTTTATATGATTCATCTAAATCGGCTATATAAATTTCTTTACCAGACCATTCGTTTAACGATATGTTATCTATTTTGTTTTTGAATAAAAAACAATTTGAGAAAAATAATGATAAAAATATAATGAGAATCTTTAAAAATGAACTCATATCCTTTCTTATCATTCTATTGGCTTACCATTCTCCCAAACACCAACTCTTTTATCTCCATTGGGATAGGTAAATGTTCCCTGGCCCTCCATATTACCATTTTTAAATTCACCAACATATTTATTGCCATTTGAATAAGTAAAAACTCCTAATCCTTCTCTTTTTCCTTCTACAAATTCACCAATGTATAAATTCCCATTTGTAAAAGAGTAACTACCTTTTCCTTCCATAATACCATTAACAAACATACCTTCGTATTCATTACCATTTAAAAAAGTATATTTACCCTGCCCATTAATTTTATCCTCTTTCCATTCACCTATATATGAAGATCCATCTGATAATATTAGAGTACCAAATCCATCTCTTTTACCATTATTAAAAGTACCATCATATCTATCACCGTTAGAAAAAATAAATATACCTTGACCATTTAATTTACCGTTTAAAAAATTACCTTCGCATACTCCACCATTAGAGAATTGATATTTACCTTTTCCAGTCATTTCATTATTATCCCAAGAACCAACATATAAATCTCCATCTACAAATTCATATTTACCATTATAATGTTTCATATCATTCTTCCATGACCCTTCATATCGATCTCCAATAGAAGAATGAAAAACACCTTTTCCATCTTTTTTACCAAACTTCCAATCACCTTCATAGGTATCACCTATAGAATTAGAATAAGTTCCCTTGCCATGAAAAATATTATTTTTGAAATTCCCTTTATATATTACATCATCAATAATAAAAGTTGCATTTCCAAACCCTTCCTTTTTACCATTATACCAAGCACCTTCATAAGTATCACCATTTGCATATTTTAATATGCCTTTCCCGTGCTTTAAATCATTTTTCCAATCACCTTCATAAATATCACCTATAGAATTAGAATAGGATCCCCTACCATTCCTCATATCATTTTCCCAATCACCTTTAAAAATATTGCCTTTGGAATCAGTATATATCCCAAATCCATCCTTTATACCATCTTTCCATTTACCTTTATATATATCTCCATTTTTATAAGATTGATGTCCCTCACCCATTTTTACATTTTGATACCAAGAACCAGTATATCTATCTCCATTTTTATATATATATATACCTTCACCATGCTTTTTATTTGCCAACCAATTTCCTTCAAAAGTTTCCCCATTTGCATATAAAATTTTTCCCTGACCTTCCATTTTCCCATTTTTCCATTTACCCTCGTATCTATTACCATTTTTAAAATCCATCTCACCAAAACCATTTTTTTTATCATCTTTCCATTCGCCTTCATAATGTTCACCATTATTAGATATTAATATTCCTCTACCATTACGTCTATCCATCAACCACTCACCTTCATAAGTATCACCATTTAGATATTTAAATGACCCGCGACCATTAAATTTATCCTCTTTCCAATTACCCACATATCTATTACCATTGATAAATAAATTTTCAGCATCTATTTTTTTATCTTTTTTATTACCAGCGAAAATATATGTACCCTCACCTTCTCTTTTCCCATTTTTCCAATAACCTGAATAACGATGTCCTAAGTAATCAGTGAATGTTCCTTCTCCATGCTTTTTATCACCTTTCCATTCGCCAACATATTTATCCCCTTTTTCATTTGTGAATGTTCCTTTTCCATTCTTTTGACCATTTTTCCAATAACCCGAATATTTTGTTTCACTACTAACAAAAGTACCTCTGCCGTTTTTTTGCCCATCAATCCATTCACCATCATAAATATCTCCATTTGAATAATTATATATACCAATTCCTTGCATAACACCCTTTAACCAATCTCCATCATAGAATTCACCATTAACAAAAGAGTGCTTCCCTTTTCCATATCTTTGATTATCAACCCACTCACCTTCATATTTACCACCATCAGAATAGGTATATATTCCTGTTCCATATCTTAAACTATTTTTCCATTCTCCTTCATATACACTGCCTGATGCATATATCATTTTACCTTGACCATTTATTTGATCATTTTCCCAATTACCTAAATAATTACTACCATTTGGATAAGTCTGTAGCCCTAAACCATTTCTTTTATCTTTAAACCACTTACCTTCATATTTTTCTAAATTAGATGAAATAAAAATACCGTCACCTTCTTTTAAATTCTCATGCCATTGGCCAATATATTCATCACCATAAACAGTGTTAAATTTGCCATTGCCATCTCTTTTCCCATTTACCCATCCACCTTCATAAATATCTCCATTTGCATAATTATAAATACCTTCACCATAAAATTGACTATTCTTCCATTCTCCTTTATATGAATTTCCGTCTAAATCATAGAACACACCATATCCATTCATCGCATCACCTGTCCATACTCCTTCATAAGTACGACCATCTATATATGACATCATTCCTTGTCCCTCTAATTCACCTCTTACAAAAGAACCTTTATATTTTTTCCCATCAGAATAACTTAATATACCCTGACCCTCTTTCATGCCTTGAACCCAATCTCCTAAATAAATATCTCCATTTGTATAATTATAATTACCATAGCCATCCATTTTGTCATTTTTCCATTCACCATTATAAATATCACCATTTAATATTTCATATTTCCCTTCGCCATTACGTTTACC
>CETG01191804.1_pt1 | contig 10499 bp, 18 predicted proteins | sample 361471 | NCBI WGS metagenome assembly CETG01 (sample SAMEA2622696, study PRJEB7988) | marine metagenome | isolation source: saline water (ENVO:00002010), including | reverse complement strand
GTGCAGCACCACCTGTGTCTCGTCACCTTAACTAGCCTTATGCCAGCAAGTTTGATTCAGTCACTCCCGTGTCGAGTTCGTCAACCCAACAAAAGTATTATAACACTGTGCTCCTAGGTTGTCAAGCTACTGTGTATAGTCTTGCTAGGGATGTAAAAATGAGCAGCCAAACAAGTGTCTTTTGAACGAGTAGTAGTGTAATCATCTTCCCATAGGGACAACGCCCATCAAATATTCTAGTCCTGTATTGTTTGTGCAAAAGTCAACTGCATTGGGGTGTACCTGTAACTCTGGCACGTCCTCCTTGGCATGTTGTATTGCTTCGTATGAGTCTCTTGCGTACTCACAAATCTGATGAAGATTCTCTTGGCTATCGTGGTAACCGACAGTATAGTGGGGCATGATCTTTCAATCCCAGTATGTACAAAATATTTATAGCACAGTTTGGGTATAAATGCTCAATTCAATGATGGTTTACTGACACTGGTACGTATGGTCTAAAATCATGGCACTTAAGTTTTCTTTTAAAGATAATAGGTATGCTTTTTGTTCTACATCTTTACATAATGGCAGGTAGTCTGACACTATATCGTGGAGCATTCTAGTCTCCTCGATACACATTTCTTTAACGCAGCACCAGTCTTCATTCATGTAAACCTTCCTGCAATTTTTCAAGTGTTTGTTTCATGTGCATGAATATAGTATTCATGTCAGTGTCACCAAATCCCATCTTCTTACTCTGCTCAAGCAACTTTGCTTGCATAGTCTTTGCTTCTTCATCATCGGATAAAGACATGCGAGTATACATTACTTGTTGCTTCTCTAATAACTCTTTAAGTTTATCGATGTGTTCAAACATGTCAAGGGCTTGTAGGTTACCCACATCTTTGATAGTATCATACAGTTCCTTCTGAAGTTGGAAGATCTCTTCCATACTTTCCTTAACCTGTTCTGAATCAAAGAATCTAGACATAGTTTTCTTGTACCTGTTGGATTAAATGATTTTTATATTTAGATTTGTTAATATTTAGAAAGGGTTTATACTTCTTAATTTTTCTACCAACCAGTTTCCATACAGGATCATCTAATAACTTGTCATAATCTTTGACATAATCAAAGCAGTAATCATATATCACCATGTTTTCTAGAGATATATTACCTGCAAGATACTCTTTTAATATAGGTGGGTGACCTTTACTAGCATCAAAGAACTCTTCATAGTCATACTGTTCCATCATAGTATGAGACTCTTGCTTAAACTTATAGAATAAACTTTGTCTTGTATGCTCCCATGCTTTATAGTTTAACTCACCCTTCAACTTCATCTCCGCTATAGCATATGATATCTCATCCATGCTTGCAAAGTTTGCCAAGAAATAATGCTTGAGTTCCTTGTCTCCATACTTTCTCGACATCATCTCAAAGAAGTAACGATCCTTTCTCTTATAGAATGAGTTTATATTAGCACTAACCTTACCTTTAAACTTGAAGTAGTCATAACTATCCTTAGTAAAATGATTCCTCAAGGATAGGTATAATTGGTAGGTCTCAAAGGGATTCATAAAGCAAGCTTAGCACGTGTAGTTCTCTTTAGATAGTTAAGGTTAGAAGCATTCATCTTTAACTTCTCCTTCAATGGTTTAGATATCAACTTGTTAACAGATTCAATCTCTATACCATTCTGTTCACAGTAGTGACAGATAGCCTCTATGTAATTCATACCAGCATTATCTTTAACCAAGATCTCTATGTCATTGGAAAACTTATCCTGACATAGAAACTTTGATTTAATAACTGCTTTCATCTCAGCTCTTTTCTTGATACTCATTGAGTTTCTCCGTGATAAATTTTTCAATGTACTTGATTAGTTTTTGCATGTAAGTTTTCTTATCATACTCCTCGTAAACTTTGACCTCACCATTCTCACATGTCATGATGATAACAAGTTTCTTTACGGGTATGTCAGTCAACTCATAGAACATACATGCATAAGCTGCTGCCTGTACAAAATAGTTCTCGATCCAATCCCTAGGTTTAGGTTTTGCTGCTGTCTTGAAGTCAATGATTGCTAACTCACCTTTGTATTCTGCTATGCAGTCTACAGTTCCAGCAACTCCAAGTTCTTTAGAATATAAACTCTTCTCAAGAGCATAGATGTTATCTATATTGTCAAGCGTTTTGATTGCTTGTTTAAATAACATCTTAGAACCAGGTGTGTCAGGTTCTACTTCTTTGTTGAGTAAATGATTCTCTATCAGGGTGTGTACTTTAGTACCCCTGCTAGTAGATCTCTTGGTGACTCTGTTAGCTTCCTCTTCACCTACTCGCTTACGCCAGTCAATAAAGATCTGTCTATTATACCATGAAGTAACCGATGTGATAGACACTAAAGGTTTATCATCTACATCATAATAACGTACACCATCTATAGTCTTCCTACTCAGGGCAGGGAGTTCTATATCTTTGTGCTGGAACATTACAAACCTAGTTCAATTTTATTCAGAATGTAACTCTTAACCAAACCAGATCTAACGATGTCATCAACAGTAAATTCTATTGAATCAAACTCAGGCATTGCTGAAAGGATCTTCATGAAGTCTAGAATACCATTCTTCTCATTGGTCTTTGTAAGATCAGTCTGTGCTGCGTCACCGCAGAACATTATCTTACAGTTCTCACCAACTCTTGTTATTATACTATCTAACTCATGAAAGTTCAAGTTTTGTGACTCGTCTACAATAATAATACAATCATCAAGTGTAGTACCACGTATGAATGATGTACTCCAGAACTTAACAGACTCCTGTGCTTTTAAGTTACCCCATAACATTTCAAAGTCTTGGTCTGTAGGTAGTTCAAACATATACTTAACCATATTCTTGTAAGGAATCTGGTATAGCATAGACTTATCTTCATGGTCGCCAGGTAGAAACCCAATCTCCCTAGTAGATACTAAAGATCTTACTACTACAACCCTATTGTAGGGTGTCATAGTATTAAGCACTTCTTGTAGTGCTAGGTAGAGCATGATGAATGTTTTACCTGTACCAGCAGCACCATAAGCATAGACATTCTTTCCTTCTTTGTAGGAATCAAATACCTTTCTTTGATTGTCAGTGACAGGGTTAATGTCTACCATCATGTCAGCATTAAAAGGTTTCTTCCTTCTAAGTTGACGATCAGACATGTCAGCAAGTTTAGATGCTGTAGTTGTACGTTTCTTTCTTGCTGTCATTACATGTACCTTCCATTCTGTGGCTTAACTTTAGAACCAGGTACTTGACCTACCTTAGATAGAACTTCATTCCATCCACCATCTGTCTTACTATAAACATCTCCCGTACCACTGACGACTCCACCAGAGCCTGCTGCCCAGTCTTTATCCCAATCAGGATTATCTTTTCTCCAAGTGTCATACTCCTTCATAGACATTGATAACTCTTTGGTGTCACCTGTCTTCAAGTTTTTAACTGGATATGTAGGCATGTGATGTAAACAATTGTGTAGTATTTATTTGGTAATGATAACTTTACGTTTTACCTTTTGTTGGATAGCAGCACTGAAATGTAGTGGTCGAGCAGTACACATGTTGCAAACTTTCTCTGGTATTGTACTACCCCTACAAAACTTTGTCAAATCCTCATCACTACAGTCAACCGAGACACCATCTACAATATACTCTTGCCATTGTGGGTCGTCTTCCTGTTCTGTGACTGACAACAACTCCCTTAGAAATGCAGTGTTAGGACACTTCCACAACTTACTATTATATAACTGAGTATTAGGACATGAGCAAGCATTATAACTTTTACTAATACTATTATGGTTGTAAGGGTATACTTTATTGTCCTTCTTCTTTATAGAATTGAACCATCTGTCCTGTCCAGTATGGTGTTCGGTCACCAGTACCTTGGGATGATTAAACTTTCTAATGATATCTTCTATCTCTGGTAGATGAATACTTATCCTTAAGTATACCTTTGGATCTTCTAGTACTCTTTTGATCCAGTCTTCATTCTGTAAGAGTAGTAACCCATTGGAATAAAGATAGACAGCATTATCAGTACGTGATCTACATGCATTGACAATCTCCTCACATCTAGGATTTAGTAAAGGTTCTCCACCTATAATAGATATCCTTTCAATATCTATACGTGGTAGTATTTTATCTAGATCCTCAAGTAGTACATCAGTACCAACCTTAGAGCCTGGTGCGAAATAATTACTGAAATGGTTGCAACCCTTACACTGTAAGTTACATCCTATGGTAGCACTGACATCAAGTATCTTTAATCTTGGGGTCATAATGTGCTAGGTATGCAGCACCGACAGCAGTACCACCATCATGTGCTATGGGTTCAGCATAAAGATTTATACCAGGAAAATGCTTCTTGATCTTGTAATTGACTACACAATTTAGGAAGCACCCACCTGATAGTACTATGTTATCACACTTACTATTACTCAATGCCATCTCAACCAATTGAATTGCTCTTTTTTCCCATATAGACTGGACAGTGTGGGCTGCATCGTTTCTAGGTGTGTACTCAGTCATATTATATAAATCTATTGTCTTACACCTACCATAAGGTGCTAGACCCATGACCTTACCAGCATCATCGCCATGGAAACCACAGTGCTTTGCTACCTCTTCAAATAGTTTACCTATACCAATATCATCTTCAGTATGATACTTCTTATGTAATGTTCTCCAATAAAATCTTCTACCAGTCTTAGCATGCATGATAGTCTCTATCTCCATACCACCATCAAGCATAGAACCATTACTATCTACTACAATACATGCTGCCTCTTTAAAACCTGAGTTATAAAATGCTCCAGCAACATGAGTCAGATGATGCTGTTGTCTGAAGTCAAGTCTCTTAGCATCAGGGAACATCCTTTTAATATGTTCGATGTCTTTAGTAGAAAGCATCTTCTTCTCAGGTAGAACCCAATGGGAATCTGCTAATGCAATAGCATCTACCTTCTTGTCTTTAATCAAAGGATATAGTACGTCCACTCTGTAGTCCATCTTCTTCCTTGAAATCCTTTCAGATTCAAGGTAGAACTCAACCTTACCTTTGTTCAGGTAACAGATGGAACCGTTGTTAGATATATTAATGCCAAGTATCTTCATGGTTCCTCAAATGGTTTAACAATTGCTCTACGAATCTCAGGAAAGTATAGTACCTTAATATCTGTACTATAAAATGTGTCAAGTGCATCCTGTGGTGTCTCTACCAGTGGTTCACCTGCCTTATTAAATGATGTGTTGAACACCATAGGAACTTTAGTATACTTATAGAATGATCTGATGACATCATAGTATAGTGGGTTCTGTTCTCTTGTTAGTGTCTGTATCCTACATGTATTGAAGTGTAAGACACCAGGTATTATATTCTGTGTATCTTCTAGTGCATCACATGCATACATCATAGATGGTGTCTCTTCCATCCCTGCTAGATCAAACCAATCTTTAGCAGACTCTTGCAATACTGTAGCAGCAAAAGGTCTGAAAGATTCTCTACCCTTAAGGGCATTCATCTTCTCCTTTGCTTCTGGATCCCGTGGATCATATAATATAGATCGATTACCTAATGCTCTTGGTCCTGCTTCAGATTTTCCTTGAAAGATAGCAACAGGATCACGTTGTAATATATGTGTTGCTATTTCTTCAGGTGTAATCCTCTTCAGGTCTGGGTGAAGATCATGTGGTAAATCATATGTCGGACCTGTTAATAAGTTCATGCCCAGTCAAGTGCTTCTGATACTGTAGGGTACTGTTCAATGAAGATCTTTTTACATTCTTCTGCTATTAACATGTGCTCTTTCTGAGTACCGTTAGCAGATCTTAGATTAATATAATGAATCCAAGAACGTATAGATCCTGTCATATATATCCGAGTAGGAGTAGCTAATGGTAGAACAAATCTAGCACACTCTTTAGCAACACCTTGCTTCAACATAGATTCATACAATGCCTTAGAAGAACTAAACAAAGTAATCATCTGTCTATTAAATTTATCAACCACCTCTGGGTCAAGATCATCAGTAGAATTCTGACGGTTCTTTGTGTCCTGTCTACGTAGTTCAGGTAGTTCTATGTCACCTAGAGATGTACTCTCTGCATATCTCTGGGAGAACTCTTGGAATGTAAATGATCTGTGCCTTAGTATCTGTGCAGCAATGCCTCTAGTAGTCTCTATCTCAAGAGTCATACTTGCTTGCTCAAATATAGACCAGTGTTGATGCTTGATGCAATACTTTAAAAGACCTGCATAGTTTTCATTGTCTTGGTTGTTTGGGTTAGATACCCTAGCAACGTATGCTATGGTCTTCTCAGCATCAGGAGTCTGAGTTATCAGTTTTACAGTCATGGAATAGTTGGTGTCTCTTCTTTGCCTTCTTAAGCCTTTTCTTTTGCTCTTTTAAATAATAAATCTCTTCATCATTGTAGAGTTCAGGGTGCTTAAGAGCATGCTTGATTAACTTGAGTGATTCTTTATATTTCATAGATGATTTTAAGATAAAAAAAGGAGGATGTCAACCATCCTCCTTATCGAAGTTACTATTTAGTTTTGAACTAACTGCAAGGGACTGCCTTGCTTCTTACTTTAAGACCACGATACATTAGATCGTGACGCTGACGCTTTAAATTCTCTTCGAGAACTCTTGCGTTGTACTCGTCAGTGTCGTACTCGACACCACGGTAAGTGACTTTTGCCATTGGGTTTCTCCAAAGTAGTAGGGTTTTATCCCGTTCCTTCAGTCAACTTGTGCGTCCTCAAGCACACAATCCTTCTCAGTATTCTCCATGATCGTCTCAACAATTTCAGCACGAGCCTCAAGTGTTGGGTTGATTCTGGAGATTAAATCTCTAGCACTATCACACTCCATTGGATTGGATAACGCTATGAAAGTAAGAAGAAGTCCATGCATAGGATGAACGATCCGTTCCGAGTCGGCTTACTTGCGACCTCTTACGAGGTTGAACGTTGTGTTATGATTATAACACATTCATACTATATATGCAAGATTAAATGTTCAGATTGAACACTTTTTTTGCGTTATCATACATGAATTTCTGTTGTACATCCTTGTCTAGTCCACCTACCATGGTTCTTACGTTACCTATTAAGGTACTGTAATGATCAGGTTTCTTAAGGAAGAGTCTTTGTTTAATATCAGACCCATACATCATTCTATCAGGCCACTTCTCAATAAACTTTGCCCACCTTTCCTTAAACCTATAGTCCATGTCATTAACTATGTGTAGGTCATGGAACTTCCAATAGTATCTCCATGTATCATGCTGCATAATCTTTACCTGTGAATAGAAGTTATCACAATGATCAAAGACTTCATCTAATTTCTCAGGTTCCATCATACTATTATGTGACAGTATGAATTTTGTATGTGGGTACTGTCTACAGATTTCCTGGTACCAATCCATATACTTCTGTGTATCATCCACATCTATGGCAGAATTATATGGTTCTACATGTAAGAAGATAGGAACCCTATGCTTATTAACTATACCAAATACTCTATGTAAATTGGGGTGGTCAATATCAATAGTAACTTTCTTTTGTGAGTGTTGTTTGGTAGATAGTCCAAGTTGTTTATACTTTACTGTCTTATCCCAGTGCATGATACCTACTTCACCTACACCAATGCACTCACCATTTGTAAGTCTCTGATCAATACGAGATATTCTCCATGGTGCTTTCTTAAGCATCCTATCCTTATCCCACTTTGTATCTGCTACAAAATGTGGACTACAAAATGCTGAGTAAGTAGTATATTTCTTACCATACTCTATTGCTACATCATCACCTTCAAGTTTACTAATCCTAGGTGTCTCCATGGTGATGGCATGCTTGACATCAACAGACTTCATTATACCTGGAAAATCTTTAGCAGTTATTTCTGGTCGCCTACCCTTTTCTGACACCCAATTCTCAACCCTACCATATCCTATGTGGACATGTTGTAATGAATCTATGATAGGACCATCATAAGGTTTACCATTCTGACGTTCAGATAGTGACTCTAACTGACTAATACTTCTAAGTTCTTCTAACCTATTTCCAAATCCCTTCTTCTTAACAGCAGTATCAAAACTGTCTGGTGCAACTGTCAGGAATGACAGTGCAAGGGCAAAGAGTTTCATTTCTTACGTGGTTTTTTAGGTTGTTGGGACTGCCAGAGTTTAGAGTTAATAGTTCCCTTAGTATAACCTATCTTCTTAAGACCTGCCTTGTAAGTATCATAGTAGTGATCAAATATATCTACTGATGATGTTGCTACCACAATGTCGTAGCATTCCTTCTCCTCATGGGTGTAGGAAACCACGTAACTATTTCTAGGCAGGCTCGTATTGTTAACCTCATCGAGGTTACACTTCTCATATATTATATTCATTATTAACTATCTCGCCACTTAATCTCAGGATATGCTTGCTCTACTACACTACGTGTAATACGATACTTAGATTGAAGTTCTTTGTCCTTAACAAGAAGAAGTAATGCTGCTTCATCTGCATGTAAAGACTCAAGCAACTGAACAAACATAGTCTCACGTTTCATCTGAGATATTTTGTTGTTGCCACCAGTCACAAAGTTGTACAATGATCTGTACTCATGTAGTAACCTAGTATGACCTGGTGTATTAGCAGGTGCTTCATTCACTTTGTAAGGTACTTCACCTTCAGGTATAGCACTACTAATACCTTTGTCAAAGTTCCAAATGAGTAATGCTTTTACAGCATCATTTTTGTGTTGCTTAAGCAACTCAACCTTTAGGGGAACAGTCTTCTTGCCATGTACTGCTTTAAACAGTTCAGAAACTAAAGGATTATCAGGAAGTTTAGCCATAATTAGTCGTCATCTTCATAGTTAAGTTTGTCAAATCGGAAAGCGATGATCTCATCAGGTAATGGATTACCATTTTCATCATAGCATTCAGGATGTGTGTACTGAGGTGTCACATCATTTATGTATGCTCTGTACAGATACCCTATCACTAGACCCAATCCTAGTGTTAGTATTCCTATCATAACAGATAATAGAATGAATACTACGTTGGTGTCCAAAGTCATTGTTCTCCTCCATGTTACCTGTCTTTTATTTCTAGGTAGAAGGTTAATTCCTTACGGAAGAAAGGGAATCTACCAAACTTGATAAGGTTTTGTGTTCTCTTCCTCCTAAGTAAAAGCTCTGCACCTTTATTTATTGAGTCTACAGGATTTTGTTTTCCTGTAGGAATTTGATGGTGTCTGTACATCCTCCGACTTTTTGATCTCCTATCACTACTTGTGGAAAGGTTGATCCTTCACCGAACTCCTCGTAAAAAGATTTCTTTGTGAAGTCTCTGTTTAGTTCGTATTCTACGTGTTGGATTTCCAACTGGGTGAATAACTGTTTTATTTTAACACAATATGGGCATCCTTGTCTACTGTATACGGTGGCAGCTGCTAGTGACATATGATAGGTGAAAAATTTATTTATTTGAAAAAGAACAAGTAGATAAGACCAGGAATTATGATGAAGAACTGTGGTAAGAAGTTGGTTACTATAGCACGTTCATTCCATTTGATTCCCACGTATGTCCACCCTGCTGCACCAATTAATTGCAGCAGACTGTTCCATGGGGTCAATCCTAGCACATGAAAGACCATAGCGACAAGTATTGTACTTGCACTAAACCATTTAACAAACCTTACTTTACGATTGGTTCTTGTTTTCTGTCTGGCCATTTCATTTCAGGTTTGATAACCGTACAAAGTATATCACAAAACGGAAGAACCTTTTTATATGTCACAGGACACTCAGAGTCTAACATATTTGCTTCCTTAGAAAACTGAGTACTCTTTCTCCATACTTCTTGAGAATACTTGTGGTCATTTTCTTCAGAGAATTCAGGGTTATCATAATCTCTATACATGGGTGAGTATTTCCATCTCTTATCCGCTTGGAAGTATGCTAGTACACCAAACTGATCTCTAACCCATTCAGTGCTCATAAAATTCCAACTAGCATTAAAATTATAAGAAAAGTTCAGCATGTTATAGTTCTGTTCCTTAATGCATGACATAATCCTACTTTGATTTTGGTAGTGGGTGTAGTCTGGATAGGTTATATTAAAACCACCCAACTGATACCACCATGCAAAGCATGCATCATCAGGTCTATAGATCATCCATATCCAATCGTTAGGATACTTTTCTCTTATCTCAGGTAGTTTATATGCCCACTCGTGAGACTTAATTATCTTACATCCTTTATGGTCTTTGTCTACAAATGCTTGGTCTACATAATCTCCATCAACTATAGCTTCAAACTCCATACCTTGACCAAAGTATGCACCCTTATGAAATCCTTTAGGTGATGCTGGTGTGAAGTTAGCATTGCACATGTCTCGCTCACGACCTGGTGCAAGTCTATCTGTAGTATTAAAATTAACAGGGCATTTATCTTCTAACTTAGCAGCAACAC
>CETG01066990.1_pt1 | contig 10506 bp, 8 predicted proteins | sample 361471 | NCBI WGS metagenome assembly CETG01 (sample SAMEA2622696, study PRJEB7988) | marine metagenome | isolation source: saline water (ENVO:00002010), including | reverse complement strand
ACATTACAGATTGAAGAGGTGATGCAGGCTGAAAATTTTCCGGAAGAATAAATATTTAAAATCGATAATAATTAAAAGTCCATCCGGATGCGGTTGGTCTTTTTATATATGAAATTCTTCGGGGTATACTACAATTCCAAAAATATGCTTTGCAGCATCGGGTACTAGCTCCTTTAGCATAAAGTTCTTTTTTGGGACCTCAAAGGGCGCCTGAATATCAAAGTTTATAGCCGGTTCGTATTCAAATCTTGGATAATATTCTTCATGCCCCAGTACAATTACAAGTTTATAATCCAGTTCCCGTGCTTTTTGATGTGCCTGTTTAAGAAGCTTAGAGCCTATTCCTTTTGATTGAAATTCAGGTAAAACAGCCACGGGAGCCAGTGCCAAAGCAGGGAATTTATTTTTGTCGTTTTGGATGGTAATTTCACTTAGTAATACATAACCCACAAGTTTATTATCTACCTCAGCAACAAGCGAAAGTTCAGGTATAAACGCGTAAGATTTTCTGATGCGGTCTACTAAAAACTGTTCCTGGTGATCACTATTTGATTCATGTAGAAATGCAGCTTCAATAAGGCTAAAGACATCTTCGTGATCTTCGGGCTTTTCCTGTCTAATGTGTACTTCCATCTATTTCAAAAATTAAAGCAATGTAAGTAAATTAAATATATCTTACCGCTATTCAGCATTAATTATCAAAAGGGATTCTTCTGCATTTAAGCTTTCAATTTTTTCAGCATAACGATTATAGGCAAAACTATTTCCGCAGCAATTCATTTCATCAGCTTTACCAGTATTATTCACCAATAACACAGGAATTTTATAGTTGTCTGAAATAAACCGAAGACGATGTTCAGCATCTTCCATACCTTTTTTATGTTTAGCCACACTAGCCACGTAGAAATCAACTTTTTCTAAAATTATATCCTGTAGATGTTCTTCTACAGTTATTTCATAGCAAATGGCCAGTTTTATTTTTTTCTTCTGAAATTGGATTATAGAGTCACTTTTTTTTGGATGGAAAAAAGGGTGTTCATCCTCGTGTAAATATTGTTTAAAGTAAAACTGAATATCGCTTTTGGGCTTAAAAATAGCCATCGCAATATGAATTTTATTATTCAACTTTAAAGGTAACCCAAGGCCAATTGCCAGCTTATATTTGGTGCTATAATCTTTGAAAATTGTTAGTTTGCTGTCGTTTTGTTTAAATGCGAGCTCTCTTGCCAAATGCGGTTCGTAGTTGGTTAAAGAAAGTTCTGGGAAAACTATAAAATCTGCTTTTGCCGCAGCTGCTTTGTCGATATAATCGAGATGCTTTTTTATATTCGCTTTAATATTTCCCGATTCCGATTGCAGTTGGGCCAGTGCTATTTTCATTTCCGTTTAATCTTTTTTTATGCTGAATAGTTTTCCGTAGCTCAGGCAACGCCAACACCATTCTAAAGGACCAAATTTAAAGTACTGAAGCCACAATTGACTTAACACCACCTGAAGTATAAACAAGACTGTAGCAGTAATAAAGCATTGCAGTAAGCTCATTTTCTGATACATCGAAAATCCAATTCCACTAAAAATCAACACTCCTATTAAGCTTTGAAAAATATAATTGCTAAGCGCCATCTTTCCAACGGGCTGGAAACGTTTCAAGAAACCGGTTAACTTTCCTGTAAACCACAACCACGCGATAAACCACATATAAAAAAGACCAAAAAGCGTATCGCAAATTACCATTAATTTAAGCCAGATAGGATTAAAAAAATCACCTTTGTAAAGATCGAAATTGGGTAAAATAAACAGAAAAATAATTCGGTATATAGTGGTGATAGTAAACAGCCAAATAAATGCATTTTTATTTTTTAAGATAAAATCTTTAAGCCTTAAAAGTTTACCCGATTTCACGAATGCTGCTCCTAAAAGCATCATGGAAAAAGCAATCGGCGCTAAAAACACCAACAAAACCGGGAGATTAGCGCAATATTCCAAAATCCTGAAAGTTAAAGCTTGTTTGTAGCTTCCATTTCTTAAAATCTTAGTGACCGTTTCGAAGTTATATTTTTCTAAAAATCTTTCAGGTGAATAATTTATCCGGGAGAACATATATTCAGCAATCAAATCATAAAGAGGAAATACTAAAATAAAAAGACACAATAGGAGTAAACATTTGCTATTTAGTTGATACAAAAAGTAGATAAAAATACCTAAAATCGCATAAAGATGAATCACATCACCTCCCCAAAGCACCAGGACATGTAGCATACCAATTACAAATAAAATAAGCATGCGTTTAAGCATAAAAAGGCTATTCTTTTTTCTATGCTTCAGTTTCTCAAGCTGCATGGCGATGCCCATCCCGAATAATAATGAGAATATCGGGAAGAATTTAGTGTAAAAAAATAGCTGTAAAATTCGTTGAATTAGCGTATCAAACCTTCCTGCCGACTGATCGTAATACATATCCTGATTCATAAACACCGCGTTCATGATTTCAATATTTACGACGAAAATTCCGAAAACCGCAACCCCACGCCAAATGTCCAGAATTTCGATACGAGTATCGGGAGTGACAGGGTTTAGGTTGGGTGATTTCATATTAAATTTATGCGGGTTGTAATTCAAAAATGGTGATTTCTGGTCGTACATTAAATCGCATCTGGCGCAAACATCCCAAGGCACGGTTTATATAGAGCGTTCTCCCATCATAAAGATCGATAATCCCGGCATCGTAACGTTTATTTTCTACCGGTAAAATAGGAGCTCTTAAAAAAGGCGGTTTACATTGCCCGCCATGGGTATGGCCACTTAAAATCCAGCCTTGATAACTATTCCAAACATCCAGATCACAAACATCTGGATTATGACATAAGGCTATATTCGCAGTTTTGGGATTATAATTTTGGGTAGCATTTTCAGGGTGAAAATTAATACCCCAATAATCATCTATTCCCAGAAAATGGAGTCCGTTTAATTCTTTGGTTTCATTTCTTAAAATTTGGATGTTTCGGGAAGTCAATTGATCGATTATATTTTGGGCCACGTGCGCTTCTTTATAGTCTATACCATAATCGTGATTTCCTAAAATTCCAACACTTCCTAAATTTCCTGTAGGAAAATAGGGTATAACTTCAGCAAGCTGCTCCAGATTTTTTGGTTCTTCATAGGTTACAAAATCACCGGTATAGACTACAAAATCCGGGTCTAATTGCTGGGCTCGTTTAAAGGAATCTATAATGTACTGATAATCGAAAAAATCACCTATATGTACATCACTAATCTGCATTAGGCTTTTCCCGTAAAGATGCTTAGGCAGATTTTTAACCGGCATTTTGTGCCGAACAAACTCTAACCAAAATGGCTCAACCTGCCAGGCATACAGCCCTGGAATTGCTGCAATTCCGCCTAAAATGGCGAGCCTTTTTAAAAACTTTTTTCGTCTCATTTAGTCTATTTGAAGATCGGTATTCAAATCTAAATCGATAATTTTTAAATGTATATCCCTAATTTATTCGGGCAAGCATTTAATCCAACTATTATCTAATTAGTAAATATAAACAAATGAAAAAAATATAGGCGTTATTTTCGATTCTTAGCTTGTTGGCCTTTAGCCGTGATGATGATGAAAATTTAGATTGTACTCCAGACATGCATTTGTGCTTTTTATGAGCAGAACCAGGGAATAGCTGTGGCAGAATTTATGCCAGCAAAATATGCTATCGATAATGGTGAGCATCTGGTTTTTGCTAATCCTTTTATTGCTGAGCAATGTGTGAATATTGCAGATGATGATTACAGAGAAAACATATTCTTTGAAATTGCTCCAGATCTAAAGGAATTTTGTTACGACGATGAAGAGCTTTAAGCGATAAAAGTGAATTTTGAAGCTTTTGGTACCTGGATAAATAATAATGCAATAACTATTGAGGGCGGTTTGATTTAGGGAAAACGAGTCAGCTCAGCTCCCTATAATATCTATATAGATGTTCTTTTAAATTTAGAAGATATCAATTTTAAAAAGATCAATTTCGAATCTGATTTAGTAAAGCAGGCTGAAAATTAAAAATATTACGTAAATCTAATTTTTGCAGCCAATTAATTACTATTATTAAGATATTTTCAACTGCTTTAACTTACATATTTAATCTTATTGTGGTGGTGATTTCCACCAGTAATGAGAACTAAAAGGTTTGGATGTCTTAAAAATTATAATTGTTTTCCCGATTTATTGATCAGATCACTAGTCCGGGATTTTATTAAAATCTATTTATAAGGATCGCCACTGGCGGCAGTAACAATACAGATAAGATGTAAAATAATTCCGGGAAAAATGAATAAGATATAGCCTATGGTCACAAATATTAGCCATAAAATTCCGACTAAGACTTCGCCTTTATAAATATGCCCAACACCAGGAAAGAAAATACTAAGTAAAATTGCTACTCCTGCACTCCATTTTGGATAATTATTAATAACGGTTACTGGTGCTTGTGGTTGTTGTGAGACGTTTATTCTGCCAGTATCAAAACGTTCGCCGCAATGCCAGCATTTAATTGCTTCAGATTTTATAGTTTCTGCACAATAAGGGCATTTTTTGGTTTGATAGTCCATAAATTTTTTAATTAATGATTTTGCGTTTGAGTGATGAATGCTTATTTGGTTATAGGTATTAGTTTTATTGATTTTGTTACATAATTTAATCATTAATAATTATAAACAGTTATTTACATAAATTAATTTTCTTTTACATTCTTTTTTCTATTTTATCTTTTCTTGTTTTTATAAATGTCTAAAGCATAAATGCTCATGAGTTCCTTATATTTTAACTTTAAATGATACTATATTACCCATAAATCAAGTTTTTATTGGTTATTGAACAAATATTTTACAACTTTACGCTAAACTCTCTACTTATACTTATGAATAGCAAATTATATTTCCTGATTTTATTGATTTTCACGGCAATTTCTTTAAAAGCTCAGGAAACTCAATTTACTCATGCCGATACGCTTAGAGGAAGTATTACTCCTGAAAGAGCCTGGTGGGACGTGATGCGTTATGACATTTCAGTAACACCAGATTTTGATAAAAAATATACTTCAGGATTGAATAAGATCAGCTATAAAGTAGTTCAGCAAGACCATCCTAATTTTATGCAAATCGATCTTCAGCAACCTCTGGTGATCGATAGTATTATTTACGATAAAAAGCAATCCTTAAGTTATAGTAGAGAAGGGGATGTTTATCACGTAAAAACGCCTGCTCAAAAAATAGAATCTGAGCATGAAGTAAAAATTTATTTTAGTGGAAAACCGCACGAGGCGATTCGAGCACCCTGGGATGGTGGATGGACTTTTGCCAAAGACGAAAAAGGCAGACCTTGGATGACGGTGACCTGTCAGGGACTTGGCGCTTCTATCTGGTATCCCAATAAAGATCACCAAAGTGACGAGCCAGATCATGGAGCTTCCTTAACAATGCGAGTACCAAAGGATTTAATGGCGGTGGCAAATGGCCGAATGCTAAATAAAACCGAACATAAAGATGGTACGGTTTCTTATAAGTGGGGTGTTGAAAATCCAATAAGCAATTATACCATTATACCGTATATAGGACATTATAAAAACTTCTCTGAAGTATACACCGGGATAAAAGGCGATTTAGACCTTAATTACTGGGTGTTGGATTATAATTTGGAGAAAGCAAAAGATTATATGCCTACTGAAGTTCATAATCTTTTAAATGCTTTTGAATATTGGTTTGGGCCTTATCCCTTCTATGAAGATGGTTACAAACTTGTAGAGACAGAACATACCGGGATGGAGCATCAATCTAATGTCTCTTACGGAAACTGGTATGCCGGTGGTTATCGCGGCAGGGATTTATCGGGTACTGGTCTTGGTTTAACCTGGGATTTTATCATTATCCATGAGAGTGGTCACGAGTGGTTCGGGAATAATATTACCACTAACGATTTGGCCGATATGTATATTCATGAGAGTTTTACCAATTATAGCGAAACCCTGTTCCTGGATTATGTGTATGGCGAAGAAGCTGCGAACGATTATAACTACGGTACAAGAGCAGGAATCAAAAATGACAAACCGATTATCCCTGCCTATGATGTTAATGCGCAGGGGAGTGGTGATATGTACCCAAAAGGCGGAAATATGCTACACAGCATTCGGCATAGTATGGATGATGATAAATTATTCAAGAATGTTCTTACCGGTTTAAATATGACCTTTCATAACCAAACGGTAGACGGTTCAGAAATCCTGGAATATGTTTCAGAGAAATCAGGTTACGATTATTCTAAAGTGTTTGAGCAATATTTAACCACAACAAAAATTCCGAAACTTCAGCTATATATAGATGCACCGAATAGTAAAATGTTTTATAAATATACCAATATCGTAGATGGTTTTAATTTACCATTGGTGCTAAAAGGCGACGAGGAAAAAATAAAGATTATCCCTTCATCAGAATGGCAAAGTGTAGCTATTCAGCATAAAAACCAGTATTTATTTACACCCTGGAGGATAGAGCGAATGTATTATATAGATGTAGAATTACTCGATAATCGGGATTAAATATTCAGGTCCTGATCCCTATAGCTATAGTGATCGGGATACCTCGAATTAAGAAATAATTTTCTGATAAACAACCAATGGGTTTGAACAGAAACAGGTAACTAAAAAATGTAAGAATAGATGTTTTCAAAAGAAACGTATGTAGCGCGAAGAGAGAGCTTAAAGAAAAAAGTGGGATCCGGACTCTTAATATTCCCTGGGAATAAGGAAACCGGAATGAATTATAAAGACAATTGGTATCCCTTTAGGCAGGATAGTACCTTTTTATATTACTTCGGAATGAACCTTCCCGATCTTTACGTACTTATCGATTTAGATAATGATAAAGAGATCCTTTTTGGAGATGACCTTACTCCTGAAGATTTTGTTTGGGTTGGAGCAGTAGAACCTTTATCGACGTATGCTGAAAAATCTGGTATTGCTGAAGTACAGCCAATGTCAAGATTGGAAGCTTATATTAAAAACGCACAGCAAAAAGCTCAGCCTTTGCATTATTTGCCTCCGTATAGAAATAAAGTAACGATCGAGATCAGTAATCTTACCGGAATTCCGGTGAACGAAGTTGAAGCTAAAAAGTCGACTGAATTTACCAAAGCAGTCATCGCACAACGTTCTATAAAGTCTGCTGAAGAAATTAAAGAAATTCATAAAGCGGTAAACATTACTGCGGCCATGCATCGACATGCGATTAAATGGACAAAGCACGGGGTAACCGAAAAACAAATTGCCGGGGAGTTACAGGCTATTGCTATTGCCGGTGGCGGAAATATCTCTTTTCCTATTATTTTAACTAAAAACGGCCAATACCTGCATAATCATGCTACACAGGCGGTGGTAGAAAACGGAGATATCGTTTTATGTGACTGTGGAGCTGAGACGGCTATGAATTATGCGGGAGATATGACACGTTCTTTTCCTGTAGCCGAACGATTTACAGCTATTCAGCGAGAAGTTTATTCGATCGTTTTAGATGCTCACGAAAGCGCATCCGCAGCATTAAAGCCGGGCTATGTATTTAAAGATGCCCATTTATTAGCATGTAGCCGAATTGTAGAAGGCTTAAAAGGTCTTGGTTTAATGAAGGGCGATACTCAGGAGGCTGTAAATGCCGGTGCACACACTTTATTTTTTCAATGTGGTTTAGGCCATTTTATGGGAATGGATGTTCACGATATGGAAAACTTTGGCGAGCAGTTGGTCGGGTATACCGATGATCTTGAAAAGAGTACTGAGTTTGGACTTAAATCTCTGCGATTAGGTAAAGCACTGGAAGAAGGGAATGTACTTACTGTAGAGCCCGGAATTTATTTTAATCCGTTTTTAATCGATTCCTGGAAAGCACAGGGAAAATATACCGATTTTGTAAATTATGACGAAGTCGAAAAGTTTAAAAGCTTTGGCGGTATGCGTGTAGAAGAAGACTTTTTGATTACTGCAAACGGAAAAGAACTGCTGGGAGATCCCCTGGCAAAAACAATACAAGAAATAGAAGAACTTAAAAACTCATAACTATAGAAAATCTGAAAATGCTATGAACCACTTTCTCTCCTTTAAATTTCTCCACTATTTTAGCCTTTTGTTCATAGCATTTTCTTTTTCATTACAAGCACAGGAATATCCTGAGTGGCAGCGTTTAGACATTTTATCTGTAAATACCGAAGATCCAAGGGCTCATTTTCATATTTATGATTCAGAAGCTGATGCGTTGACCGGCGAATACCAAAAATCTGGAAACTATAAAAGTTTAAACGGAAGCTGGAAATTTCATTTTGCGGCGGTTCCTGAAAAAAGACCCGTAGATTTTTATAAAACTGATTACGATGTAAAAGATTGGGACGATATTGAAGTTCCTGGAGATTGGCAATTACAGGGATACGATTTTCCGTTATATGTGAGTTCAGGTTTCACCTTTAAAATTAATCCGCCATTTGTAGACGCTACCTATAATCCGGTAGGATCTTATAAAAGAACATTCGATTTACCAAAGTCGGAATTCGATAAAAATGAAGACTATTTTTTACATTTTGGAGCGGTAAACAGTGCATTTTATGTTTGGATAAACGGAGAGAAAGTCGGTTACAAAGAAGGAACTAAAACTCCGGCTGAATTTAAGATTACCAAGTATTTAAAACCTGGAAAAAACAATATTGCAGTTGAAGTATATCGATGGTCCTCTGCAAGTTATTTAGAAGATCAGGACTTTTGGCGATTAAGCGGCATCGAGCGCGATGTGTATATCTACAAAACTCCTAAATCCCGAATTAAAGACTTTTTTGTGACTCCCGGACTGGATAAAAATTACGAAAAAGGAATTCTAGACGGATATGCGGTTATCGATGCGGAAAGTTCTCGTAAAAACCTTCAGTTAAATTTAAAAATCTGGGATGATGGGAAGGTAATTTCAGAAATAACAACACCAATTGTTGAAGCTAAAAGCGATACACTAAAATTTCATATTTCAGATTTAGACATAAAACATTGGTCGGCCGAAAAACCAAATCTTTATTCCTTAACATTAAATCTGAATGATGCCTACAAAACGCTAATGGTCACTTCAGCAAATATTGGATTTAGGACTTCAGAAATTAAAGGCGGACAACTTTTGGTAAATGGGAAACCGATTTTACTTAAAGGAGTGAATAGACATGAGCATGATCAATACGCAGGCCACGTGATTTCCCATGAATCCATGCTTCAGGATATTAAACTTTTTAAAGAATATAACATCAATGCCGTTAGAAACTCGCATTATCCTGCCGATCCATATTGGTACGAGCTATGTGATAAATATGGCATTTATATGATCGACGAGGCGAATCTTGAAAGTCATGGGTTTGGTTATGATGAGGATAAAACTCCGGCAAATAAACCCGAATTTGAGAAAATGCATCACGATCGTATCGCCAGAATGATGCAAACCAATAAAAATCATCCTTCGATCATTATCTGGTCTATGGGGAACGAGGCTGGCGATGGTCCGGCATTCATAAAAAATTATCACTGGTTAAAGAAAAACGACCCTAGCCGTCCGGTGCAATATGAGCGAGCCGAGCGTGGTAAAAGTTTCCAGGAACCACATACCGATATCATTCCCTGGATGTATGCCAGCGTTGATTATATAAAAAATAACTACCTGGGCAACTATCCGGATCGACCATTTATTTGGTGCGAATATGCGCATGGTATGGGTAACAGTACCGGTGATCTTGTAGATCTTTGGGATTTTGTATACGAAAATCCACAAATCCAGGGCGGATTTATTTGGGACTGGGTCGACCAGGGATTTGTAAAAACTGATGAAAACGGAGAGGAATATTGGGCTTATGGCGGGGATTTTGGACCAGATCGCTATAGGCATGATGCTAATTTTGTGATTAACGGATTAGTAAATCCAGATCGTACACCACATCCTGCACTTTACGAAGTAAAAGATGTTTATCAAAATGTAGCTATTAAATTAAAAGACAAGCAGGCAGGAAATTTCACCTTTGAAATTGAGAATCGTTTCTTTTTTACCAATTTAAATGAATACGAAATCTTTTATGATTTAATAAAAGACGGACAATTTGTTGAGGGTGGCGGTCCCACAACGATCGATTTGGCGCCTCAGAAAAAAACATTCCAAATCCAGGCGTTTAAACTAGAAAAGGGAGCAGAGTATTTTATAAATTTCTATGTAAAAACTAAGAATATTGGTGCTGTTCTTGCTAAGGGTTATGTAATTGCCAAAAATCAAATTCAGCTTCAGGAAGGAAGTGAGGTAAAATTACCGGTTGTAGCTTCAGAGAAGCTGAAAACAAAAAATAAGGGCGAAAATCTTATAATTTCGAATATCGATGTAGAGGTTGTTTTTGATAAGAAAACGGGCGTACTTTTAGCATATAGATTTAAAGGAAAAAACCTGATCAAGAAAGGACCA
>CETG01146949.1_pt1 | contig 10507 bp, 7 predicted proteins | sample 361471 | NCBI WGS metagenome assembly CETG01 (sample SAMEA2622696, study PRJEB7988) | marine metagenome | isolation source: saline water (ENVO:00002010), including | reverse complement strand
CTAGATCTTCAAAATGATTTCCCCACCCTTCAGATCGAGGATAGGCTGCATGAACTACAGAGTGAATGATTGGAAAAGATCTTAGGGCCTCTCTAATACAATTCTTTATACCTTTTTCATTCCTAAAATCAGATTCAATACATAAATGTTTTTTGCCTTTCAATTTATCAGAGATAAGTAATAAAGAACTTTTATTTATATCAGCAATAATAGGGGTGGCTCCAGCCTCTGAAACTGCAATAGCTATATTAGAACCAATTAATCCAGCCCCTCCGCTTATTAATACATATTTGTCATTTAGGTGAAACAAATATTAATTCCAAAGTTATTTTCTATTATATATTCTATCTAGAAGTTGTCTTTTTAGCTGCTAGAAAAGTTGCAATTTCGAAATCTATTTGTTCATCAATGTCTATAGCTCTCTCATATGGAATCTTAACGCCACTTACGACTCCATCCCAAATTTGATTAGACTTTAAAATAAATTCCGGTCTTGTGACATAAGCCACAGTAGCGATATCAAATGTTTCGGGAGTATCCTGTCTCCTACTTATTTTTTTCTGACCTTGATTAACTAATTCAACAATATTGTTTTTACCCATTCTAACTATATTAAAAAATGGGTTTCTTTTTGAAGGTGTTATGGAGATAACTATGTCATTTTTTGAGTTTAAATTAGACAAACATTTTTCTACATCATTTAATGATCTTAATGGAGCAGTAGGAGGCAAACTTATAAACCTCTGAAATTCACCGTAATTATCTATTACATGATTAACAGCATGTTGCCAACATAGCCATTCTGGAGAATTATCGTTGGCAAGTTGATTTGGACGATTTATTAGTTCAGCACCAGACTTAATTGATATTGACGCGATTTCAGAATCTTCAGTTGAGACAAATACTTTATCAATACTTTTAACTTCAAGAGCTAATTTGATTGAATGTTCGACTAAAGATATACCATTGAGTTCTAAAAGATTTTTTCTATGGATTCCTTTTGAACCTCCCCTCGCAAAAACAAATGCATAGGTTTTCATTTATTAATAGAGCGGATTTTTCTAATATAATCTAGAACAGTTAGGCCATCTTCAATAGTCACAATAGGGTTTATCTTCTTTTGATAGCAATTGAAAAAATGTTCAAGCTCATTATTTAATCTAATAAGAGGGTCAGTCGGGTAGGTATTAATTATTTCTCTATTTAATGAATCAGTATAAGTCAACTTGCCTGAAATAATATCCCAATTTATTCTACCTTCACTTCCTCTAATCATAATATTTCTGATGGGGGGCTGAGTGCAAAAATCTAGACTTAAATTAATAGATACATTGCTTTCTGATAAGGCACTAACTTGTACTTTATCTTCTACATCTATATCTAATAAATCTGAATTTAATATTATAGATGATTTGATTTCGAAATCTCCAAATAAATTATTTATGAGGTCTAATTCATGACTTAATTCTAATAATACTCCACCTCCTAATTCAGATCTAGCAGAAACAGTTCTTTTATAGTTTTTATCATTTCTCCATAATGGCAACCAAGAACCACAAAGAAAAGAAGCTTCAATTGTTTTTCCAATTTTATTTTCCTTTAACCAGCCTTTTATGGTTTTATAGGCAGAATCATGTCTTAAAACATAGCCTATTAATATAGGAATTGATTTTGAAAATTTCCTGAGTTCATTCCATTCATGATCTAATTGACTATCAATGCCCAATGGCTTTTCGATTAGTAATGGTATTCCCTTACTAGCTATATAAGTTGCTTGACTTAGATGAAATGGAGCAGGAGAACATATTATGGCTGCGTTAGGTTTCCAGTTAGTGGCATCATTAATTGAATAAAAGGTCAGTTGGTTATTTTCTCTTATGTTTAGTTTATTTTCTTTTGATCTGAGTAATGCAATATCAATATTTGTCCAATTAGATTTAATTAAATTACAAAACTTTTTCCCAATACTTCCGTAACCACATATTAGGATTTTTTCTTTCATTTCTGCCCTTCCCAATCCTTATTTGCTTTTGATAATGCTTCTGGAATTCCTACATCAATCCAATATTCATGAATTGGACAGACCCCTATTTTGGCACCTTGCTTTTTAAGATTGATTAAAAAATCTGTCATATCTAAATACTCTTCTGCTTTTACTTCTTTAACATGATTTGGATTAATTACATAAATACCTGCGTTAACTAGATATTTATATGTAGGTTTTTCAAGCACATTTTGTAATTCGTGATCTTTTACAGATAGTATTCCAAATGGAATATTTACTGTATATTCCCTCGCTCCAATGGTTGCTTGTGATTCACTTTCATTATGAAAAGACAAAATATTATGCAAATTAAAATTAGTTAATATATCTCCATTTATAACAATTAATGGCTTACTTATCTCCTTATTTATATAAGTTAGACATCCTGCTGTTCCTAGTGGCTGATTCTCAATTAAATATTCTATGCTTATTCCCCATTTTGAGCCATCATCAAAGTAATTCATTATTTGTTCTTTAAGATAATTAACTGAAAAATAGAATTTTTTAAAACCTGATTCTATGCATTGCTCTAAAATTATTTCGAGCATAGGTTTGCCAGATACCTTTATCATTGGCTTTGGACATTCTCTTGTGTATGGCATTAATCTCTTACCTTTCCCGCCCGCCATTATTAAAATATAATTATCTTTTTTTTCTTTATTTAAACTATTATTCTTTACAATTAAATTAATTAATTTACTATCCTTATCAAGGACTGGTATTTGGTTAACACCTGCAACCCTCATTAGTTCAAATGCCTTTTCTCGACTTTGATCAGTCCTAATAAAATGATATTTTTTATTCATTATTTTCTCAACACTGTCTTCTATTTTATGACCACGTAAAATTGCTCTTCTGATATCACCATCGGTTATGGTTCCAAGTAGAGAATTATTTCCATTAGTTACGAGAGCAAGTTGAAATTCATTATTATTTATGACTTGCAATGCATTATAAATTGACATTTCTGGTCTAATTAACAGTCTTTTAAAGGCTTCCTCCACAGTGATTATTTAAATCAAAACCAATTATACATGATTTTTCAACATAAAATAATTACTCTTCTGTATATATTGCTTTATAGGCTTATCTCTTTATTGGTAGGAAAGATAGATAAATAAAGTATAAGGAACTAAGCTGATCTATTTTTATTTAAATTTATTCTAAAATAGCCTTTTTGTATAGGATTTACTCTAATGCTAAAGTATTAAGAAAAGATGACTGTCTTAGTTACTGGATCGGCTGGTTTTATTGGATTCCATATTTGTAATCGTCTTATTCGGGATAATAAGAGGGTAATTGGTTTTGATAACCTTAATAACTATTATGATCCACAGCTGAAAGAATCAAGAATAGAGGCTTTAAATAAAGAATTAAAATCAAATACTAATCAATTTTCTTTTTTTAAAGGTGATTTAGAAGATATTAAACGATTAAAAGAAATTTTTAACCAGTTCAAGCCTGAAATTGTAATAAACTTGGCTGCTCAGGCTGGAGTAAGATATTCATTGGAGAATCCTCAAGCATATATATCTTCTAATATTGTTGGTTTTGTAAACATATTGGAATGTTGTAGACAATATGATGTGAAGCATTTGATTTATGCAAGTAGTAGTTCTGTTTATGGTGGTAATACCGTAATGCCTTTTAGTGAAAAACATTCAGTAGATCATCCTGTTAGTATTTACGCTGCAACTAAAAAATCAAATGAATTAATGGCTCATACATATAGTCACTTGTATGGTCTGCCAACAACTGGACTACGATTCTTTACAGTATATGGACCTTGGGGTAGACCAGATATGGCTTTATTTTTATTTACTAAGGCAATTCTTAACAATGAACCGATAAATATTTTTAATAATGGAAAAATGATTAGGGATTTCACCTACATAGATGATGTTATTGAAAGCTTATCAAGATTAATAGATAAAATCCCATCTAAAAATAATAATTTTGATAAAAAATCAATGTCTCCATCTGAAAGTTGGGCTCCTTTTAAAGTTTTTAATATAGGTAATTCAACGCCTACAGAATTAATGGATTATATATCAGAAATTGAAAAAAATTTGGGAATTAAAGCTATAAAAAATTTCTTAGAGATGCAACCTGGAGATGTCCAAGCAACTTCTTCTGACACATCTTCCTTGGAGAAATGGATAAGATTTAAGCCTAATACAACTATAGAAGAAGGTGTTAAAAGCTTTATTTCTTGGTATAAAAAATATTATAACATTTGAGTAACTTATTAATAGGTTTATATTTTTATAGGATTAACTTCCTCAGGAAATATTCCTTTTAGATCTAAGAAAAATCCTTTTTCTTCTATTAACTTTTTCCATTCTTTTTCTTTTATATTTAGAAACTCACTATGTGCATTAATACCAATTATTGCTGAGTAGACTTTATCTTTAGGAATCTCAGATTCAATCCTAATATTGTATAGTTTTTTAGCTTCTTCAGCATTTGCTTTTGGATCAATTATTTCTGTATAGATACTCAATTTACTTAATGAATCTATTAAATTGATAACTAAAGTATTTCTTAGATCTGGACAATTTTCTTTAAATGTTAACCCTAGTATCAACACCTTAGAATTTTTTAAAATTTTCTTTCTCTTTTTAAGCTCAATTAGAATTTGTTTCGCGAGCCAATTCGGCATTGATTCATTTATTCTTCTGCCCGCTAAAACAACTTGGGGTGAATATCCCATTTGTTCAGATTTATAAGTTAAATAATATGGATCAACCCCTATACAATGTCCTCCCACTAATCCTGGACGAAATGGTAAAAAATTCCATTTAGTTTCGGCCGCTTTCAGTACATCTAAAGTACTTATGTTCAATTTTTTACAAATCATTGCTAATTCATTTACTAAAGCAATATTTAAATCTCTTTGAGTATTTTCAATAACTTTTGATGTCTCGGCAATTTTTAAACTAGCAGCCTTATAAGTTCCTGCTTTAATAATTGAGCCATAAAAATCATCAACCCAATTTGTTACTTCAACATTGCTTCCGCTTGTAACTTTTATTATGTTCGTAAGCGTGTGATGCTTGTCTGCAGGGTTTATTCTCTCAGGACTATATCCGCAAAAAAAATCAATATTTGCTTTAAGACCTGAAGTATTTTCAAGAATGGGCATGCAAATATCCTCGGTTGTTCCAGGAAAAACAGTACTTTCATAAATTATTATTGGAGAGCTTTTACCTTTAGTTAATCTTTTCTGATTCAAAGATCTAGATTTAATAGCATTACCAATAGTTTCAGTGGCATTTTTTATTAACTTTAAATCAGGTTTTTTATCAGAGTCAATTGGAGTTGGAACGGTTACTATATATACATCTATAGAGGAAAGTAGTTTTTCATTATTACTTAGAGTTAATTTATTTTTTGCTGATAATAAATCTTCAGATGATATTTCATTTGTTCTATCGTATCCTTTCCTTAATTCCTCTAACCTGATTTTGTTAATGTCAAAACCTATTACCTCTCTTGCAAGCAAATTTTCTGATCTTAAGCATTTTTTAGCTTTTGCAAATTCAACTGCTAATGGTAGACCTACATATCCAAGCCCAATAATTCCTATTTTGCACTTAAATAGATTAGGAAGCATATGTTGCATAAGATAAAAACTTATAAAAATATTTATTGATTTAATGGTAGTGAATATAGGTTTGAAATCTATATAAGTTTATTAATTTCATATTCTTCTATATAATACATGATATTGACCTTTGCAGTTGAGAATTTAAAGATAATTAGTACTTTAGGTAAAGGAGCTACTAAGCTACTAATTACTAGTATTTGTTCATATAAAAATTAAAGCACTACAATTATATTATTTCTCTTACACAAGCTAATCCAAAAACTATATCAAATTGTTTTCTGGTTAGTTAAGGAAAAAATTTAAATTTGATATCTTTATCGGAAAAAATCCATATATCCATCTCTAATACAATTAAAATAAATATAGGAAAGATTTTAATTGTATTGATTGCAAATGAATGCGGTGGATTCATAAATACTGATTGCAATATGTGTTTGATTCCAGTATTTGCTTGCTGTTTTAATAAGTTAAATTGATGTGCGTATTTTTCTTCTGCAAATTCTGATTTTTTACTTATTTTTAATATTCCAAGACAGCTTTTTGTATAGATAGGATTAGATCCATGTTGAACAATTGTATCTAGGTATTCCTTGAAAATAATATTTATAAAAAATTTGTTATTATTATAATATTTTTTTATTTGATTTATATATACTCTTATTCTATACTTTTATTGAATATCATATTTATAACTGATTTAAAGAAAGAATGAAAAAGATTTTAGTTACTGGTGGAGCAGGGTTTGTAGGTAGTCATACCTGCCTTGTCCTTCTTGAAAATGGTTATGAAATTATTATTTATGACTCCTTTGCTAATAGCAACAGAAAGTCGCTTGATAGAATAATTGATATTTTAAATCTAAAAATTAAATATAGAAAGCCAAAAATTCAAATAATAAAAGGAGATATTAGGGATGAGATTAAATTAAATGCATTATTTTTAGAATCTAAAGAATCGGGCATGCCTATCGAGGCTGTGATTCACTTTGCAGGATTAAAGTCTGTAGAACAATCTGTCTTTAATCCATTACTTTACTGGGATGTAAATGTAAATGGCTCACTAAAATTATTTGAAGTGATGAATAGATACAATTGCAGAACAATTATTTTTAGTAGTAGTGCTACTATTTATGATGTTAAAAATGATAAACCACTTAGTGAAGATTCAGAAATAAAGCCTATTAATCCATATGGCAAAACCAAAGCATCAATTGAGCAAATACTTAATGATATCTATTGTAGTTGTTCATCTAAATGGAGAATAGCTAATCTAAGATATTTTAATCCTATAGGTGCCCACCCTTCTGGGTTAATAGGAGAAGCACCTATAGGAAAACCTAGTAATATCTTTCCTTATATAACACAAGTCGCTACTGGAAATCTAGATAAACTTAAGATTTTTGGAAATGATTGGCCAACAGTAGACGGAACTGGAGTACGAGATTATATTCATGTTATGGATATTGCAGAAGGACATATTGCAGCTATGGAATACCTTCAAAATGGAAAACCAAAAATAATTAATTTAAATCTTGGAACAGGCTTAGGAACAAGTGTATTGGAATTGATTAATATTTTTCAAAGAGTTAATAGCTTGGAAATACCATATGAGATTTCATCTAGGCGCAAAGGAGATTTGGCTCATGTTGTAGCTGATAATTCCTTAGCAATTTCATGTTTAAAGTGGTCACCAAAAAGATCTATAGAGCAAATGTGCATTGATGGTTGGAAATGGCAATCATTAAATTCTTGTGGCTATTAGGCAATCTTAATTATATTAATGAAATCTAAGATTTTTGTTGTATCTGATGCTAAAGATGTTTCTACACCTAGAGTTATAAGTTTGATTGCTAATTACCTTAATAAAAAAGACTATATTATTCCTTTTCACTGATTTTATATTAAAATTAATAGGCAATATTAAAAAGAGATAACAAAAATTTAATCGAACAACTGATTCCATTGAGGTAGATCCTTCCGATCTTTTAATTTTATGAAAAGGTTACAATACTATTCAATTCAGAAAGATATTGATAGAACAATAAAATGTTATTCTAATTTGATCAACTAATATAATACTTATATGATGAATTTAATGATTATATATTTTATTTTTTCTGCTTTACTAAGCTATTATTTTCTATATTTAATAATACCTAAGCTTCGTAATGTGATTTTAGATTCTCCTAACTCAAGGAGTTCTCATTCTTATCCTAAGCCTAGTGGAGGAGGAATAGTATTTGTATTAATTGGGACTATTGGTACATATATTTTAGGTAATCATTTAGCACTGATTTTTCTTCCCTTAGCTTTAATAGGTTTAATTGATGACCTTTTCAAGGTGAATAATTTCATAAGATATTGTTTTCAATTTGCTACATCTATAGCAATTATTTTATATACAGGTATTTTCTCTTCTTTGCCAGAAATTCAGGTATCAACATTATTTTTATTCTTATTTCTATCTATTTCTTCAACTGCCATTATAAATTTCATAAATTTCATGGATGGTATTGATGGTCTTGTCGCTTCATGTATGTCTATAGTTTTTATAGTATCAGCATTGAAAATAGACCCTTCAATATTTTTACTTGTTGCACCTTTAATAGGTTTTCTTTTTTGGAATTGGCATCCATCTAAGGTATTCATGGGTGACACTGGAAGCACTTTTTTAGGAGCCACTTTGTCAGGTATTTTGTTAAATGTAGATAAAATAGATGATGGCTTTAAAATTTTGATTGTTGCTGCTCCATTATTGCTGGATTCTTTTGCTTGTGTTATTAGACGCTTTCTAGCTGGAGAAAATATTTTCAGTTCGCATTCATTGCATCTTTATCAAAGATTATATCAATCTGGTTGGTCACATAGCAAGATTACTATATATTATTTATTAGCTACTTTGTTTTTAGCAATAATTGTATTATTTAATCATTGGATTATAATTATTTTATCTATTCTGCTCGTATTTTCTGCAGGATTATTCGTTGATATAAATTATTCTGTGCCATTTATTATTTCATTATCTAATTCTGAAAGTAAATTATTAAAATAATCTAACTGAAAGTGATCTCGTCGCATTAAAAATATATTTTAATTTATCTGATGACGTAAAGCCTGTCTGATTTGATCTTGATAGATTTAAATGGCCTAGTTCTCTCTCGGTTCTAAATCTACTGCGAAATTCTTTATCATTATTCCATTTCCATTAAATTAACTTTTAGCTCTTTTGATATTAAATTCCCTTTTTAAAATAAGAATACTTTTTTTATTTTCTCATCAAGGTCAAGATATTCAATATTAAAACCATCCTTAGATGGAGTACAAGAAGAGTTAATAGTTTCCTAAACAAATAAATTAAAACTTTGAATGTTTAAAAAAGTCTATTTTCAAGATAAACAATCGTTATGGATTAATATAAAATGTACCTATCTTTTCACTTCGAAATTATTTTTCATCATGTTGAGGTATCCAATCAAAACAGCAAATATTTTGAATCTAAATCCAATCCTAAGGCGATCATTATTAATGTTCCTGGATTTGTCTATTGTAATTATTTCTATATTGAGTTCCCTTTATTTATGTAAACACCATCTCATTGGAGTATCAACTATTAATAATAATTTCTATTGGATATATCTTTCAGCTTTATTTTTGGCTCCATTAATATATTTTTTTATGAAACAATATAAAGCAATTAGTAGATATGCTGGAATTTTGACCCTATATCAAATATTTATAAGAAATATATTATTATATTTCTTATTATTTTTTATTGGAAAAATTTTTACTTTTCAATCTCCTCCCTATATTTTTTGGTATTTTGTATGGCTATTTACAAGTATATTAATAATTTTTAGTAGACTTACTATTCGTGATTTTTTACCATTTTATAGAGAATATTTTGTTGATGATAAGTTATTAAAAGTTGCTATTTATGGAGCAGGGAATACAGGTGCAGAATTAGAACGAAATTTAAGATTGTTAAATACTCATAAAATTTTATTCTTTTTAGATGATAATCCTAAACTTTGGGGTAGAACAATTTCTGGAATTATAATACAACCTCCACAATATTTAAGTGAAAGTCAAAAAGAACTCGACCAAGTTCTTTTTGCTATACCAACGTTGAAAGGGGAAAAGAAGAAACAAGTTCTTGAATCACTTCAGAAATATCAAATTCCAGTTCTCACTATTCCTTCTATAGAGCAGTTGCTGACTGGTCAAGCTAAAATTGATTCACTCAAGCCAATATCTATTAATGATTTGCTAGGAAGAGAGGTTGCTAATCCAGATCCTAATCTTTTAGGTAAAGGAATAAATAATAAAGTTGTTCTAATTACAGGAGCTGGAGGATCAATAGGGAGTGAATTATGTCGTCAAATTTTTAATTTGAGGCCTAAGAAATTGATCTTACTAGATTCAAATGAATGTAGTCTTTACTTAATAAGTGAGGAGTTAAAAGATATTGCTAATGATAATTTACCTTTTGAATCTATTCTTGGAAATGCATGTGATTTAAAATTAATTAATAATTTATTCATTGCTCATAAGGTGAATGTTGTTTTTCATGCTGCTGCGTATAAGCATGTTCCTTTAGTAGAGTTAAATCCAATACAATGTTTGTTTAATAATATTATATCAACTCGGAATATTTGTTTATGTGCAGAGTCTGCATGTATTGAAAATGTTGTTTTTATTTCTACTGATAAAGCTGTTCGCCCAACAAATCTAATGGGCGCCTCTAAGCGAATGTCAGAGTTAATAATAAAAGCTTTTGCAGAAAAGAACTTATCAAAAGCAAAAAATAATCATCCTTCTATTATTTACTCAATGGTACGATTTGGGAATGTCTTA
>CETG01191846.1_pt1 | contig 10531 bp, 12 predicted proteins | sample 361471 | NCBI WGS metagenome assembly CETG01 (sample SAMEA2622696, study PRJEB7988) | marine metagenome | isolation source: saline water (ENVO:00002010), including | reverse complement strand
CAACGGCTTTCGAGGCCGCCCCATTCGTCCGCTCTGGCAACCTTCCGAAGCTGAGCGTAGCTAGATTAAATGAAAAAATTGCGTTTGTTGATTAATTAAACGATTAAAGACATGACAAAAGAGCATTTGCTCTATATTGCTCGTTCCCCTGTTACTTCATAAAGTTCAATAATATTGCCAAAGGGATCTCTTCCGTAAATTGCATAGGAGTTCCCTAGATCTACGGGTTCTTGGTGAAAAGTCATGCCTGATTTACTCAAACGTGCGAATTCATCGTGAATGTTAGTTACTTGCAAAGCTATATGAGCGATTCCGTGATTTGCTGGTGAGTAGTCAAATCTCTGCACTTCGGGCTTAGGTTTTATATATTCCCATAACTCTAAATATGCGTTACCGGCCTTGAGCATTTGAACTTTTGCGTGTGTCCTTTCTAGACCAATAACTTGATCGGCCTGCTCCCTATCACCAAACCAACTATTGGAAAATATCTTGGAGAATCCGAGAATCTTATGATAGAAGTCAATTGCTTTATCTAAGTCAGGTACCGATATGGCGACATGATGAATTCCTGTGATCACTTAACCAAACTAGCTTGATTGTTTCGGTAGTTGAAATTACATGCACAAACCATGTCAGATACATACACTTATTATTAGGAGATTTATTGTGGTGAGAAATATCGTTTTAACTGGATTTATGGGGACAGGTAAGAGCTCTGTTGGTAAGGAATTATCACTGATACGCAACATTGGGTTTGTAGACACCGACGAAGAAATAACAAAGAAATTCGGACCAATCAACAAGTTATTTGAAAACCATGGGGAAGAATATTTCCGACAATGTGAACGAGAAATTATCTTACAGGTAGCCAAGAGGGCAAAAGTAGTTATTGCTACTGGAGGAGGCGCCGTTATGGATCCTAACAATATTAAAGTTCTAGAAAACTCCGGAGAGATCTTTTGCTTGACAGCTAATCCGGGAGAAGTCGTGAATCGATTAACTAGATCCGGAGATGTTGGAGTTCGGCCACTCCTTGACGTTGAAGACCCTTATGATGCAATTTCTAAATTATTGGCTATCCGTGAAGACGTTTACAAACAGTTTGTGGAGTTTGACACTGTGGGGAAATCTCCTTCAGAGATTGCTCACGATATAAATGACTTTCTTAATGCCAGAAATTAAGTATCGTTATTCTGCGATATAAACCGTAAGTCATTAGTAAGCGACAGCTTCAATCCAAACCATACAATCATACAAACTGTAATGGTTGCTGATCCAAGAATCATATACATGACTATTAGCTGTAGGAGCACAGCATCCATTGGTTCAACACCTGCTAATAGCAAGCCGGTCATTGCCCCAGGTAAAGCTATTAATCCAACAACCTTCGTTCTTTCTATTTGTGTGGTTATGGCAGTTTTGATGACTTGAGGTGCGAGGAATTTAGTGAGAATCGATTTATCAGCCCCTAATGCAAGTAAGGATTCAGCCTCCAGGCGACGAGACGTTAGTTGTATATTCAGTTGCTGAACTGCAAGAACTGCGGAAGGGACGATGTTGCCGATCGTAATACCCGAAACCACCACAATATTAATAGGGGTGTAATCGATGACCGCAAAGAGGAAGACGACAGTCACAACCATTGCAACTGAAGTTGTAATCGCAATCAGAGCAACTGGCGATAATCTTTTAACAGTTGGTACACGTCTGCGAATAATTTCAGTGGCTAATAAGACCATAATAATAACCCAGAGCCATGACCAGAGTTCTGCGAACTTATGATCAAAAATAGCTGTAAAGAAAAGACCTACCGCAAGTAGTTGTAATGCAGCTCTCACAGATGCGACGAATAGCAAATTTTCAATTTGTAACCTAAGTAAAAGAGAAAGTAAGAGTGTTAGAACAACAAGTGTTAATGAAAGGGTGAATTCTAACCAACTGATATCAACAATTTGTTGGTCATATAATGAGTCAGCTTTTCTTGCAATGCTCAAAATTGTCACCTGTAACTCTGTCCTCCATCAACGAAATAGGTGTGGCCGGTCATGAAGCTTCCTCCATTGGATGCCAAAAGGAGTGCCATTAAGGTCATCTCTTCTGGATCAGCCGCCCTTCCGAGTAATGAAGCTTTTGCTGATGCTTTCTGAAAGGTTTCGGGCATAGCTCTGACCATGTCGGTATCTACAGTTCCAGGAACAAGCGCATTAACTCGTATACCGCTAGATGCTAGCTGAGCAGCCATTGAACGGGTCGCTGCTTCTAAACCTGACTTAGCTACTGGGTACAGTAAGTGGTGCGCTGCGTACATATAAGCCGCGTTACTTAGAATATTAATAATGGATGCTCCAGTGCTTTTTTCAAGATATGGAAGAGCGTGCTGAACGAGAAAAACAGGGCCACGGAGATTTGTGTTTATGGCTTTTTCCCATGCTTCAGGTGTTATTTCACCAACACCTTTCATTAATGGGTTTGCCGCATTATTCACTATGATGTCAATCCCTCCGAACACCTTATGGGTTGCGAGAACGAGTTCCTCAATATCATCTAAGTTTCCCATGTGAGCTGCTATTGGGTGCGCCGTTCCTCCAGCTTCAATTATTTCTTCAACGGTGTCTCGGCAGCTATCAAGTTTTCTACTTGTGATGACAACCTCCGCACCGTGGACGGCAAATGTTTTGGCAATAGATCTTCCTATCCCGCGACTACCTCCGGTTACTATGGCAACTTTGCCTGTTAGATCTAATAATTCGCTGGATGAAGTAGTCATGTTGTAGCTACCTCTACAACTGTTCGTATCCCTCTTGTTTCACGCACATTTTCAAACCCTGCATTAATTTCATCTAATGTAATTCGGTGGCTGATCATTCCATCAAGATCTAGCTTTCCTGATTTCCATAGGTTCACAAAACGAGGAATATCTCTTTGAGGATGGCAATCCCCTAAAAGAGAGCCGATGATTTTTTTTCCCATCGTTGCTAACATAACGGGAAGAATAGGAACGGTTGCTAGTGTTGCGTCAACACCGACAATAATCGTGCTTCCTCCTATTCTTGAGGCATTGATACAATCATCCACTAGCGATGCCACCCCAGCGGCTTCAAATGCATAGTCAACTCCTATATTTGCTGTTTTCTCCATGACTTTGGGAAGTAGTTCGTCGTTTAAAGGGTCGATTGTATGGGTAGCCCCAAAATGTAAAGCAGCTTCCCTTCTCTCTGCAACTGGGTCAGAAACTATTATCTTCTCTGCACCTGCTATTCGAGCACCTTGCACTATTGATATTCCTATACCCCCGAGACCTGTAACAAGTACAGTTGACCCGACCTCAACCTTTGCACTATTAAATACAGAACCAACGCCTGTTTGGACTGCACATCCAATGACACAAGCAATGTCAAGAGGCGTATCTTGGTCAAGTTTAACTACTGCGGATTCCGGAACAATTGTCTTTTCAGAAAAGCCTGCAACTCCTAAGCCTCGATGGACACATTGTCCTTGATTAGAAAATGGTGATGTTCCATCTGGACGCAACCCGCTGGTGAAGCTTTGTGCTTCTACACATGCGGTGGGTTCGGCGCGAGAACACCAGTAACACTGACCACAGAATGCGAGGGGGGTCAGCATGACTTTATCTCCACGAGACACTGAGGTAACGTCTCTACCTATTTCTTCAATAGTTCCAGCTGCTTCATGGCCTAGGATTACCGGAAGTTGTCCTGCACCGCCAAGATCGAGCATGGATAAGTCACTATGACAAATTCCGCAATGAGATACTTTAACCATGACTTCTCTTGATCGAGGTTCTTCAATCTCAATTTCTTGAATATTGATTGGGTGGTTTGGTTGGGTAAAAACAGCTGCTTTCATGAAATTCTGTTCCTTTAGTCTTGCTCTACGTTATGCGAATTATTACTTATTGGAAAGACTGGGATATGCAGTTATCTCGCCAACCACCCACCATCAATTGCAATGGTTTCTCCTGTGATATAGCTTCCTGCATCAGATGCGAGTAGAAGCATTGCTCCATCTAATTCAGTAACATCTCCGGGGCGCCGCATGGGTGTGTTCCGTTCTATCCATTTCCTTCCGCTTTCCCCAGCAATCATTTCATCGGTCAATTCAGTGCTTATATATCCGGGAGCTATTGCGTTTACCCTGATACCGTGCCGAGCCCACTCTAAAGCAAGTTCTCTTGTTAGGTTGATGAGTCCACCCTTGGCGGCTGTGTACCCTGGCTGATTATTGGGTGAGGATCCTACAAATCCATGGATTGAGGCAACATTCACAATTGCTCCACCGGATTCTTGCGTTTCCATATGTTGAGCGCATAACTGTGCAAGATGGAAACAAGAAATGAGATCTATTTGGATGACTCTTTTAAATTGATTGAGGTCTTCCTCTAATGCTGGAATGGGATCACTGATACCTGCATTGTTGATAAGGATGTCAATCTTTTCATGTTCTTTAATTACGTTTTCAACCAAATTTTTGCAATCTGCTTCATCCCCGACATCACACTTCACTGCCATCACGTTCGGGTATTGATTGGCGAGATCTTGTAATCTATCTTCTCTGCGGGCTGCTGCGATTACTTTAGCTCCCAGTGAGCTAAAGAGCTTTACTGTTTGGGCGCCAATTCCGCTGCTTGCTCCAGTGACTATTGCGACTTTCTCATCTAATCGGAATGTACTTAGTGGATCGTTCATTGGTTTACCCTATGTCAACTTGTGAGGATAATAGGGATCCACTCAAGAACTTCTTGAGGTTCTTCATTATCTCGATGAACGAAAACTCTTGAGCGTACTGCAATAATATTTCCGGATGCATATTCTTGCTTGTCTATTACTTCATGTTGGAAGGAAAGTAAGTCTTCTTCAAAGACTGGACCTGTGTGATTGCAGAGATGCCATCCAAGGATGGTTGCTGTATTCTTAAATATCCTACTTAGCGATGCTTGCGCTAATGCAACAGTATGACCTCCATAAACCAAACGATTTGGATATGGCGATGCGTTAACATCACGATGTACTGAGGCTACGTTTTGCGTCAATCTCACCAATGCAAGCGCTTGGTCAAGAACGTCTTTCAGTGGGTCATTTATTACTCCCGATGGAATATCTTGTTCGTATCTCTGCAAAAGAGATAGTTTCCAATCTTTATAGCTTGATCGTTGGTAGTCATTAAGGTTTAATTTTGAATCCGAGCCAAGGTCATCATTGTGACCTGGGAGTTCCTTACCCTTAAGGCGAATTAGTGGAGCTCGATAATACTCAAGAACTTTTTCATCGTTGGCAAATGTTGTTATTTTTAAAAGAACTTTTCCTCGTAATGTGCCTTTATTTTTTGAGCGGCTGTCTTGAAGCGCCACTACCTCAGTTGTGGTGTGCAGAACTTCTCCAAGGAAGACTGGTCTGAGTATTCGTACATTTCGATAGAAAAGATTAGCAATAACTTTTTTAGTAGCTACAGTACTTGCCCCAATTGATAAGTGCAGAAGCAAACCAGGACTCACAATTCGTTGTTCTATTCCTGTTATTTCACCGCATAGTTTGGGGTCAAGCACTAAGGGTAGGGCTTCCCCAACTATTGATTGATAGACAGACGCAAGTCCTGAATCTAGGACTACTGCAGGAGCAGCAGGAAAAATTAGACCTTTTTCCATGTCTTCGTAGTATGGGCCGTCTGAGGTGCTCATGAGATCCTATTCGTCTTTTTATGATGCCTAGCTTAAAGCGTATTCACTACTTCGGTGATACGAAATGAGATTGATAAATTATTAGGCGAGAAGCATTTCCTGAGCTATTCTTCTTGCGGTACTAAATTATTCGGAAAGTGTTATGACCTTAGGCAATAAAGCATCTGAAATATTAGAGACTGGACTGACATTTGATGATGTTCTTCTTGTCCCGAGACGTTCTTCGATTCGGAGCAGACAAGATGTGTCGCTCAAGACTCGTTTAACAACAAACATAGAGATCGACCTACCGATCCTTGCCGCAAATATGGACACGGTTTGTGAACAAGAGATGGCTATAACTATGGCGTCCCTCGGTGGGGTTGGTATTCTGCACCGGTTTATGACGGTTGAAGCTCAGGCCCAAATGGTGGAAAACATAAAGAATGAAAACTCTAGTTTTGTTGCCGGAGCTGCAATAGGAACTGATCATGATGCCTTGGTAAGAAGTAAAGCATTAATCGATGCTGGAGTAGATGTACTTGTTCTTGATATTGCGCATGGACATGCGGAGCACGCTATTGACGCCTTAAAGGAATTAAAGAATTCTTTTCCTGATACGGATGTCATCGCTGGGAATGTTGCTACACAAGCAGGGGCAGAAGATCTCTACGAGGCTGGAGCTGATGCTATTAAAGTTGGAGTAGGGCCTGGAGGTGTTTGCACAACGCGTCTAGTAGCGGGTGTTGGCGTTCCACAGCTATCAGCTATCTTCTCGGCGAGTGAAATTCCAATTCCTGTTATCGCAGATGGTGGGATTAAATCATCGGGAGATATTGCGAAAGCGATTGCTGCTGGTGCGGACTCTGTCATGATCGGCTCAATGTTTGCGGGAACCAAAGAAAGCCCTGGTGAAGTTGAATCGTCCCCGAAGGGGCTTGTTAAGCGTGTACGAGGAATGGCGAGCTTTGAGGCAATAGAAGCGAGAGCTATTCGTACTGGTGAACTTATTGATGATGAGTATTTTGAGCAACGTGCTCCTGAGGGTGTTGAGGGAGTTGTCCCTTATAAGGGAGAAGTAGCTAAGTTAATTGCCCAGTTGGTAGCGGGTTTGAAGAGTGGGATGAGTTACAGTAATGCTCGAACAATTTCTGAGTTTTGGGAAAAGGCAGAGTTTATTCGAGTTACTTCAACTGGTTTGAAGGAGAATAAGCCTCACGCGACATTTGATTAGTTTATTCCTGTAGGGAGGTAAGGATGTCTTCTACGTCACCTGAGTTGGGAGAAAGACAAAGAAGAGCATTGCATGTTGCATCCTCATTTGGGGGTCGTTTATTCCGGAAGATAGTTTGGTATTCTATTCGGTTAATTCTTTATCCATATTTTCGGGTTCGAGGTAGAAACGCTGACTTTCTTAACACTCCAGGACCCGTAATTCTTGCACCCGTGCATAGATCTAATCTTGATGCTCCTTTACTTGTCGTTCAGACTCCTCGAATGATCCATGCGTTAGCGAAGGAGAGTCTCTTTTCTAGCGGTCTTTTCTCTTGGGTTATGGCTGCTCTCGGTGGGGTTCCGGTTAATCGGGGAGCTGCTGATCGTGACGCTCTGAAAGCTGCGCAGTCACTGCTCGAGCAAGGTGCTTCCATTATCGTATTTCCCGAAGGTACGCGACAAACTGGAAATGTTGTTGGGGAGACGTATGATGGGGCAGCATTTTTAGCTGCTCGGACTGGTGCGAAAGTAATTCCCGTGGGGATTGGGGGAACTGAACCGGCTTTGCCTCCCGGATCAAAATTTCCTAAACGCACAAAAGTTCGCATAGTTGTAGGGGAGCCAATGGAGTTGGTTAGTGTTGACGGAGGTCGAGTTCCTACTTCTGTTCGTAAGAAATTTACCGAGGACCTGCGGACTGAGCTGCAGAAAGTATTTACTGAAGCATTAAGTGAAAGTAGCTAGTCAGCTATGTTTACAAATATCTTAAGCTGTATAGCCTCCATCTACATTTAAGATTTGCCCGCTTATATATCGAGCTTTAGGGGATGCAAGAAAGCAAACTGCTTCAGCAATGTCAATAGCATTTCCATAATATCCAAGAGGTATGTTGGCTGTCGCTGTATCAAGATCATTTTGGTTGTAGTCGCCTCGTTCAATCAAAGTTGCTGCCATTCCATCCATTAACATTCCTGGCCCTACTGCATTTGCGCGAACGCCATATCGTCCTTCTTCTTTTGCGAGACCTTTAATCAAAATTTCAATAGCTGCTTTGGGACTTGCTGATAAACCATCTTTAATTGGATATTTATCTGTAGCAGCAGATGTGACTGCAATAATGGCTCCATTGTGCTTTCTGATAAAAGGTAACGCAGCTATGGCAACACTAAAAAATGCATTCACTTCTAAATTGAGATGTTTAGAAAAATTTTCTGGCGTGATATTTGATAGATGCACTTGTGGGATGACGGGCCCAGCCGCATAGATCAATGTGTGTATACCTCCATCATTTCCCAAAGATTGGATGAAATTATGAACTTCGTCTTGGTCATCTAGATCTAGCGAGTGTTTTAGTGATTTAACTCCTAGGTTTTCTATTTTGGTAGAAAGGAATTCAGCTTTTTCTAAATTATTTTGATAAGTGAATGCGATATCACTTCCTCGTATGGCTAATAATTTACAGATTTCAGAACCGATACCCCCTGTTCCGCCGATAACAAGTGCTGTACCGGAACGATCGTTGAAATCTTGCATGAATTCTCCTTCGTAGCTCTTCACTAAGATTGGCACATGGTTTTCAGCAATGGTATCTCAAGATTTGTTTCTTTAGAAGAATGGCATCTTGATGGTATGAACCGAAAGTTTGCTGATGTTATTAGTTCTCTTTACCAAAATAGTCTCTAATCCTCTAGTGTTAGATACGTGAAAGCTTTGGTGTTCGAACGTAAAGAACTGAAATACGCTGCTGCGTCTATTGGCTCTCGGGTTTTCCCTGGGGTCGGATCTGCGGTTGGACCACTGAGTTTAAAGGATATTGAACCTCCAGAAATTCCTGGAGATGGGTGGAAGAGGGTTTTTCCATTATTATCGGGTATTTGTGGAAGCGATTTGGCGACTGTCGATGGGAAATCAAGTCGTTATTTTGATCCGTTAGTTTCCTTTCCTTTTGTTCCAGGTCATGAAGTATTCGGGGAGCTAGAAGATGGAACTAGGGTTGTACTCGAGCCTGTTTTGGGGGCCGAAAGTCGAGGAGAGCAACCAGCATTTGAAGGTGCCCGTCCCGGGGATGGTGATGATTATGGGTATCTTTTGAGTGGACCTATTGGGGATGGTATTCAAGTAGGTTACTGTTCAGATACAGGCGGGGGTTGGGGTACCCAGCTCGTTGCACATTCATCTCAAATTCATGAAGTTCCTTCCGATCTTTGTGATGAGGCTGCTGTAATCCTAGAACCAGCAGCTGGTGGCGTTCATTCTGCTTTAAAAGCTAAAATTCAACCGGATGATATAGTCGTTGTTCAAGGTGCAGGAACTATGGGGCTGTGCGCTATTGCTTCTGTTCGATCATTCACCGACGCCGGAACTATTATTGTGGCGGCAAAATATCCTTTGCAGAAATCTTTAGCTAGTGATCTCGGTGCGGATATCGTTGTTGAGCCTAGAGAACTTAAACGAGCGGTCCGAAGTGTGACTGGATGTAGGATGATCGGGAATTCTTTGTCTGGTGGTGCTGATATCACTATTGATGCTGTTGGTAATGCTGGTTCAATCACAACTTCTTTGGAAACGACTAGACCGAGAGGTCGAATAGTAATGATGGGGATCCCTGGAACAATGTCTATTGATTTAACTTCGCTTTGGCATCGTGAAATAGAAATCGTGGGTTCTTATACTTATGGGACTGAAATTCTTGGAGACGGTTCCGCTAGTACGAGTTATGATTTGGCATTTGCACTTGTTCGCGAAAATGAGTTAGAGCGACTTGTGACTGCAACGTACCCTTTACACAGATACAAAGATGCCATTCGTCATGCTGCTGAAGCAGGACCTAAAGGGGCCATCAAGGTGGCATTTGATATGCGAAATGAAAAGCGAAGATAAGCTACTAGGCCGACTCTTCTTTTTGTGGACGGTAAAAGATCGCAAGTAGTGTGAGTGCTGCAAGTGTTCCTCCACCAGCAGAGATTAGAAGACCTGTGTAGCCATCTAGTTCGTTGTCCCAACCTATTTTGTTATCTATTGACCAATTTCCTGGGCCTATCATTGCAACTGTTACTGCCGAGATGGCAAGTATGAATACGTATTCCCATCCTTCGTTGATAATCATGAAGCCGTTTTTGCTGTGGACTGTCCAATAAGCAACTGACATCAATCCAACGAATCCTAAGGCTGCAAAGGATGTTAGCAGTCCCATTGCGAGAAAAAGTCCCGAGCCGATTTCACCACATGCCGCTAGAAATGCATGTGCCTTGCCAGGACGCATACCCATGCTGTCGAACCACCGACCTGTTCCTTCAATTTTTCCACCTTTGAAAAATTTGTTATATCCATGTGCGGCCAAGGTTAGGCCCAGTGCAATCCGGATGATTAGAAGAGGTAATTCGAGATCCATATTTGTCCTTTAGCGAAAGTTTGAGTACTTCTAGAGATTGCCACATCTCTAGTTATAAGTCGTGGTTTCAAGCAGATTCTTATCTCATTGACGTTGATTATGATTTCTTCTATTAACTTCACCTAGCATGGAGGTATGGTAGGGACGGTAATTAGTGTTCTATTTGCAATTGCAATCGGGTACGTTATTTTACGAGTTGGTTTTAGTATCTTTCGACTTTTAGCTACTCCACTACCGGAACCACCCCCTGC
>CETG01191790.1_pt1 | contig 10531 bp, 11 predicted proteins | sample 361471 | NCBI WGS metagenome assembly CETG01 (sample SAMEA2622696, study PRJEB7988) | marine metagenome | isolation source: saline water (ENVO:00002010), including | reverse complement strand
TTTAGCGCATCTGTATGGTTTGATTTTGCTTTTTGTATAAGTTGATAGATTTTTTCACCACTAACTTTATATTTTGAGTTAAAATCATTTTTTGTTGCTCTAAAAACAGCTTCTGTTGATTTAAAATCAGCAGTTAATTTTCTTATTGTAGAAGGACCTATTCCTTTTACTTTTTGAAGCGCAATTTGATTAATTAATTCTTTCATAAAGTGCAATTAATAACATTAAACCATAAAATATTTACGCATTTCTAAAGGGGTTGCGATTTTTTCTTTATATTCGCACAGAAATTAACAGAAAGAAAATTATTGAGGGGACGCAAGTCCCCTCTTTTTGTGTCAATGATTAGTAAAGAAAAAGTAATAGAATTAGCAAATGAGCGAATAGATGAACTCGATAACGGTAGTTATTTAGTTGATGTAAAAATTAGTCCTACCAATTCTATTCTAGTTGAAATTGATGGAATAAAAAATAGTGTTTCTGTTAACGATTGTATTTCTGTAAGCAGAAATATTGAACATAATCTTGATAGAGAAAAGTGTGACTTTGAGTTAAAGGTTAGTTCTCCTGGTCTTGATCAGCCCTTTAAGGTTAGACAGCAGTATGTTAAAAACATTGGTAGAACTGTTAAAGTAGTTCTAGAGTCACATGGTAGTGTTGAAGGAAAACTTGTAAAAGTAGAGGATGATTTTATTGTTCTTAATTGGGAAGAAAAAGAACGAATTGAAGGTAAAAAGAAAAAAGTGTTGGTTGAAAAATCAGCTCAAGTAAATTTTAACGATATAAAGGAAACCAAAGTAGTAATTACATTTAAATAATTAATTAGCATGAACGCAGTAGATTTAATAGAGTCGTTTTCGGAGTTTAAGGAAATGAAAAATATTGACAGAGGAACAATGATGAGAATTGTTGAAGATGTTTTTCGTTCTACTCTTAAGAGAAAATATGGAACTGATGAAAATGTAGATGTCATTGTGAATCCTGATAAAGGTGATTTAGAAATATGGCTTAACAGAGAAATTGTACCTGATGAAGAGGTTGAAGATGAAGCTGTTCAGATTTCATTGTCTGAAGCATTAAAAATTGAACCAGATTTTGAAGTTGGTGAAGAAGTATCTCAAGAAATTAAAGTAAGCGATTTCGGTAGAAGAAATATTTTGTCTCTAAAGCAGAATCTTCAAGCTAGATTAATGGAGCTTGAAAAAGATAATGTTTACAATAAGTATAAAGAAAGAGTTGGAGATATTATTACTGGTGAAGTTTATCAGATATGGAAAAGAGAGATTCTTATCTTAGATGATGATGGAAATGAGCTTATTTTGCCAAAGTCTGAACAAATTCCATCGGATTATTTTAGGAAAGGTGATACAATGCGTGCTGTAGTTTCTAAAGTTGATTTAAGGAATAATAACCCCATTATTGTTTTGTCAAGAACAGCACCAGAATTTTTAGAGCGTTTATTTGAACTAGAAGTTCCGGAAGTTTTTGATGGGTTAATAACCATAAAGAAAATTGTTCGTGAGCCTGGTGAAAGAGCTAAGGTTGCTGTAGAATCTTATGATGATAGAATTGATCCTGTTGGGGCATGTGTTGGCATGAAAGGTTCAAGAATTCATGGAATTGTAAGAGAGCTTAGGAATGAAAACATTGATGTAATCAACTGGACGAATAATTCACAACTTTTGATTCAAAGAGCACTTAGCCCAGCTAAAATCACCAACATGGAAATTAAGGATGATTCAAGAGTAGAGGTGTTTTTAAAACCAGATCAAGTATCTCTTGCCATTGGTAAGGGGGGGCACAATATAAAGCTTGCTTCAAAGCTAACTGAATACGAAATAGATGTATATAGAGAGGGGTCTGAAGATATTGACGATGTGGATTTAGACGAATTTGTTGATGAAATTGATGGATGGATTTTGGATGAGCTGAAATCAATTGGCTGTGATTCTGCTCGAAGTGTTCTTGAAATTTCCAAAGATGATTTGGTTAAAAGAACTGATTTAGAAGAAGAAACAATCGAAGAGGTTTTAAAGGTGTTAAAATCTGAATTTGAATAAAATTTATTTTGTTCATTTAAATAAAAATAATGGCAGTAGTTAAAAGATTAAGTAAAGTAGCAAAAGAGCTGAATGTTGGTATCTCTACTATAGTTGACCATCTTCAATCTATTGGAGAGGATGTAGGTTCTAATCCAAATGCTAAGATAGGGGAGGAATTGTATCTTATTTTGTTGAAAGAATTTCAGCGAGAAAAGTTTGAAAAAGAGAAGGCCAACGAAATCCAAATGGAAAGAGATGAGATGAAGGTAATCTCTATTAAAAAAGAACAGGAGAAGGCTAAAGAGCAGCAGGAAAAAGAGAAAAAAGAAACTGTTATTAAAGCTTCTGCTGAGAAACTTTCTGGTCCATCTGTTTTAGGTAAAATTAATATTGATTCCCCCAAAAAGGACAAGGTAGAAGCCGAAAAACCAGCACCTTCTTTGGAGAAAGAGGTTAAACCAAATCAGGAAGTTTTAGAAAAATCAACTGAAATTACTACTGATGCAGTTGATTCGAGTGAAACCCATTCTGAAAATGAACCTGTAAAAACAATTAAAGCAGAGGCTAAAAAGCTTAGTGGACCTACTGTTCTTGGTAAAATTGAACTACCTAAAGAAAAGGAAAAATCAACTAATTCAGCTGATAGTGAAGATTCTCAAAAAAGAAAGCGTAAAAGGATTAAAAAAGTTAATGTAGAAAAGGCTGGTAAAAAAGCAATTCAGGAGCATAGAAAATCCAAAAAAGAACAAAAATCAGAAGTATCTGAAGAGGAAATACAAAAGGAAATTAGAGAAACCTTAGCTAGATTAAGCAATAAGGGTAAATCTAAAGGAGCAAAAAATAGAAGAGAGAAAAGACAGGCCGTTTCTGAAAGAATTGAGGAAGAGAATATTAAGGCGGAACAGGAAAAAAACATCTTAAAATTAACAGAGTTTGTTACTGTTTCTGAATTGGGAACGATGATGGATAAATCTCCAAATGATGTTATTGGAACCTTAATGTCTATTGGAATTTTTGCATCCATTAACCAACGTTTAGATGCAGAAACTTTAACTATGGTTGCTGAAGAATATGGCTTTGAGGTTGAATTTGTTAGCTCTGATTTAACGGATTCAGTCATTGAGGATGAGCAAAATCCTGAAAATATGATTGCTAGACCCCCTATTGTTACTGTAATGGGACATGTTGATCATGGAAAAACTTCACTTTTGGATTACATTAGAAGTGCCGAGGTTACAGCTGGTGAAGCTGGTGGTATAACACAGCATATTGGTGCTTATTCAGTTACCCACAGCGACAAAGTCATTACTTTTTTAGATACACCAGGTCACGAGGCTTTTACTGCCATGCGTGCTAGGGGTGCACAAGTTACTGACGTTGCTATTATTATTGTTGCAGCTGATGACAAGGTAATGCCTCAAACAAAAGAAGCTATTAATCATGCGCAAGCTGCTGGAGTTCCTATGGTTTTTGCCTTAAATAAATGCGACAGACCAAGTGCGAATCCAGATAAGATTAAAGAGGAGCTCTCTGCTATGAATATTTTAGTTGAAGATTGGGGTGGAAAATACCAATGTCAAGAAGTTTCTGCAAAAACAGGAGATGGCATAGAAGAATTGCTTGAAAAGGTATTATTGGAAGCTGAGCTGCTAGAGCTTAAGGCTGATCCAGGGGTTAATGCCGTTGGTACTGTTATAGAAGCCTCATTGGATAAAGGTAGAGGTTATGTTACAACACTACTTGTTCAGTATGGAATGCTAAGAGTAGGAGATGCTCTTTTAGCAGGTACTGAATTTGGGAAAATTAAGGCATTACATGACGAATATGGACGACCAGTTAAAGAAGCTGGACCTTCTAAACCTGTTTCTGTTTTAGGTATGAATGGTGCTGCTAGTGCTGGAGATTCATTTAATGTAATGAATGATGAGAAAGAAATTAAGCAAATAGCTTCTAAGCGTCAGCAACTTCAAAGAGAGCAAGGCTTAAGAACTACTAAACACATTACTCTTGATGAGATTGGAAGAAGAATTGCATTAGGTGATTTTCAAGAACTAAACATAATTGTTAAAGGTGATGTTGATGGATCTATTGAGGCCCTTTCAGATTCATTACTTAAGTTATCTCACGAGTCTATTCAGATAAATGTTATTCACAAAGCAGTAGGTCAAATTACAGAGTCTGATATCCTCCTAGCTTCAGCTTCAGATGCTATTGTTGTTGGTTTCCAAGTAAGGCCTTCGGCTGGGGCAAGAAAATTAGCAGAAAAAGAAGAAATAGATGTTCGATTATACTCTGTTATATATAAGGCTATCGATGAAATTAAGGAAGCAATGGAAGGAATGCTTTCTCCTGATTTCAAAGAGGAGATAGTTGGTACTGCTGAAATTCGAGAAACATTTAAAATTTCTAAGGTCGGAACCATTGCTGGTTGTTTTGTTACTGAAGGAAAGATTAATAGAAATAATAATGTTAGAGTAATTCGTGATGGTATTGTAATTTACACTGGTCTTTTAGGCTCACTTAAACGTTTTAAAGATGATGTTAAAGAGGTTCAGCACAATTACGAATGTGGATTAAACATTGAAAAATACAATGATATTAAAGTGGGTGATGTGGTTGAAGCTTTTCAGGAGGTTGAGGTTGCTAAGAAGCTTTAATTACTTTTTTTCTTTTCATTTTGGGGTAGAAAATAGCGAAAATCTACCGTTAGGTAATTTCCGTTTAGGTATACGGGGTTAAATCTAACGTTGTTGTTGGCTTGATAATAGTATTTTAAACTTGTTAGTGCAATGGGCCAAAAAGGAGTGTTTAAAGATGCTCCCAAATAAAAATAGCCATTTTCTTTTGTCCTGTATTCTAAGCCCAAATTGGATAGAAAAGAGAGGTTAATCCAATAGGCCCTTTCAGAATAATGATCAATAAAAAAGTTTTCTCCCTTACTTGCAACATCTGAAGCATAAAAATTTATTCCTATTCCAATAGATGCATTCATGTATAATTTTTCATCTAATCGAATGTATATTAAGCTTTGAATGGGTATTTCATAGCTTACAAATCCAAAATCTCCAACATCACTTGAATTTTCAAAAACAGAAGAGCCTGAGAGCTTAAAATTTCTTCTTGTATAATTTATTCCAGTTTCAATAGAAATAGATTTGGTAATACCTTGTCTAATTACCATTCCGAAAGAGTATCCCAGCTTAGACGAAACATTTATGTTTGCTGTATCTGTTACTATTAAATCGATTGGCCCAGCTCCAAAATAGTTGATAGGAATAATTGGTTTTACTTGCAAGCCAATTGTGGTAACACCTTGTTGACCGTGGAAATTTGCACAATAAGAAAAAATAAAAAATAAGGCAAGTATTGTTTTTGCAATAATGGTCTTATTGATTTTATCTTTTTTGAAATGCATAGTTGGTAAACGAATTTTTAAAACAAATGTTATTTATTTAAAAGGTACGACATCAAGGTGATTAAAAGAATTAAACCGCCTAATCCCAGGATAAAATACTGAAGTTTTTTGTTGATAAATAAAGGTTTTCTATATTTCCCAAGCGTAGTGTAGTTTAGTTTGCCCACTTTTTTAAGATCTGTTTTTCGTATTCCAAATAAATAGATGTCCCCTTTTTTAGTTTGATCTTTTCCTTGCTCAAAAAAAATAGAATTTTCGGTTAATAGATTAGCGAAATGGTCACTTTCCTGTTTGGAGTAAAAGAAAAAAATTTTATAAGCTTTATTTGTGGGATGCTCTTTATGGTTAGTGACCTGTAAAAAGCCTTCATTCATGTCATCTAGTCCCATAGTTTTAGTTTATCCATTGAGTTACATACTCAATAGGTTTTCTTTGCCCATTGGGCCATTTTTCTTTTGTGTAACCTAAGTAGATTAGTCCCAAACACTTGTCTTTTTCTCCAAGTTTAAAATAAGAATTCAAGTATTTTGAACCTAATACTTTTGGCGTAGACCAAAAAGAACCTATTCCATATGCTGTAGCAGTAAGAAGTATATTTTGTACTGCACATGCCACAGCTTCTATTTCTTCTATTTCTGGTATTTTTTCATTTTCATCTCTATGCATGAATACACCAATAATTGCTGTGCTTAAAAGAGGTCTGTTTTTTAATTTTTTGAATTTAATTTCATTAAAATCTTCTCCCTTAAAGTTTTCTTTATAGGCTGCTGCTAAATGATCACTTAGCTCAAGTCTACCATTATCTTGAAAAACTTTAAACCTCCAAGGTTGTGTTTTTCCATGTGTAGGCGCCCAAATTGCACTAGTGAGCAGTTTTTCAATAATATCTCTTTGAACCACTCTAGTAGTGTAGTTTTCAGGATATATTGTTCTTCTGTTTTTAATTAGTTCAATAATTTCACTTAGGTTATACCTCATTTTAGTTTGACTTTTATTTTCTTCACAAAAGTATAAAATGATACCTTTGCTCAACAAGATAATTGATCTTAATGGAAAAGATAACAGCTATTATTCCTACCTATAATGAGCAGCATAATATTTCAGCTGCAATAGATGCTGTTGCTTGGGCCGATGAAGTAATAGTTGTAGATTCCTTTAGTACAGACAAGACTGTAGAAATTGCCAAACAAAAAGGTGTTCGATTACTTCAAAGAGAATACGAGAATTCTGCTTCTCAAAAAAATTGGATTATCCCTCAGGCCACACATTCTTGGATATTTCTTCTTGACGCTGATGAAAGAGTAACTGATAAACTAAAGTTAGAGATTAATCAGCTTTTAGCTAATACGGATTTAAAAGATGCCTATTGGATTAGAAGAAGTAATTACTTCATGGGTACAAAAGTTCGTTTTTCTGGTTGGCAAGGAGATAAGGTTATTCGCCTATTTAAAAGAGATAAATGTAGGTATCAAGAAAAACATGTTCATTCTGAAATTATTTGTGATGGGGATGTAGGATATTTGAAAGGGAAATTAGAACATTTCACGTTTAAAAACATTGCTCATTATCTTGAAAAGTGGGATAGGTACTCATCTTGGAGTGCAACAGATCATTTTAATAGAGGACAGCGGCCAACAATTTTTCATTTTGTATTTAAACCCGCTTTTCGTTTTTTTAGAGATTATATTTTAAGGTTGGGTTTTTTAGATGGTTTAACAGGATTAATAGTATGCTCTTTGGCAAGTATGGGCATCTTTATGAGGTATCTTAAACTAAAACAAATTCTAAAAGATAAAGGGTAATTACCATTTTGCATCTGGATACAATAAAGGGATGTGCTGCATTTCTGCAAGTAGGTACCCTAAATACTCTGTGTGAAGGCCAAATTTACCGTATTGAAGGCTGTGCTTTTCAATTTTAGGAACATTGATTCCAGCAAGAGAAAAGACTTCATTGATTTTCATTTGCCAATCCTTTTTTAACGTTGATGAATCAACGCCTATACCTTCTTTTTCTAAAGATTTTTCAATTTCATCACTTTCAAAGAGTTCATCGGTAAACATCCAAAGTTCATCAAATGCAGTTTGAATTCTTTGGTGACTTTCCTGAGTTCCCTGTCCTAGCCTTACAATCCAATCAGAACTTCTACTTAAGTGATAGGTTACTTCTTTAATTGCTTTTGCAGATATGCCGGCAATAATATCATCTTTACTATTTACAAGTTTGCTGTATAGATAAAAATTAAAAGCATCCATTAAAAATTGACGAGCCATAATATAGGCGTAATCAAAATTTGGAATTTCTGTTAAGTGAACACAAAGGAAGTCTTTTTCCTTTCTTTTGTAAGCAAGATCATCTTCAGTAATTCCTCCACCTTTAATTTCAGCTGCATATTTCAAAAAGCTTTCCGCTTGACCAAGTAAGTCCAATCCAACATTAGTGATAGCTAAATCTTCTTCTAGCTGTGGACCTGCACTACAATATTCAGCTATTCTGTGGCTTAAAATTAAACCATTATCTGCAAGCCTTAAGCAATAGGTATATAAATTAGTATTCATGCTTAAATATGTTTGGCTCCTTCAGGAAGTTTGTAAAATGTAGGATGTCTGTAAATTTTATCGTTAGCAGGATCAAAAAAAGATTCCGAATCATCAGGTTGGCTGGAAATAATTTCCTCAGCTTTAACAATCCAAATTCCAACTCCTTCTTGTCTTCTTGTGTACAAGTCTCTTGCGGATTTCATAGCCATTTCTTTATCATAAGCGTGTAAACTTCCAGCATGCTTGTGTGGTCTTCCAGGCTTTGGTTGAATAAATACTTCCCATAAATCTCCCTGATTATCTTCACTCATTAGTTATGCGATTTTTGATTTAGCGTTCATTTTATTTCTGTATGCAATAGCAGCTTCTCTTACCCAAGCACCATCATCGTGGGCTTTTATGTGATGAGCTAAACGAATTCTATTTCCTGGTCCATTTCCTTTTACTACATTCCAAAATTCATCCCAATCTATAGGACTAATGTCGTAATGCCCTGTTTGCTCATTCAACTTGAGGTTTTCATCAGGGAATGTTAGTCCTAAAATTTCACCTTGATGAATGGTTTTATCAACATATCGTTGTCTTAATTCATCGTTTGATTCTCTTTTAATTTTCCATTTTAACGATTGGTTAGAGTGCGCACTATCTCCATCATGAGGACCAAACATCATAATAGAAGGCCACCACCACCTGTTTAGGGCATCCTGAGCCATTTGTTTTTGTTCTTCGGTGCCTTTGGAAAGATCAGCTATAATTTCATAACCTTGTCGTTGATGAAAGCTCTCTTCTTTACAGATTTTTACCATTGCTCTTGAATAAGGTCCGTAGGAAGTTCCTTGAAGAGATACTTGATTAACAATAGCAGCACCATCTACTAGCCAGCCAATTGCACCAATATCTGCCCAAGTAAGGGTTGGGTAGTTGAAGACACTTGAGTATTTAGCAGCACCTTCATGGAGCCACTTAAGAAATTGTTCTCTTGAAACACCCAAGGTTTCAGCAGCACAATACAAATAAAGTCCATGACCAGCTTCATCCTGTATTTTAGCCATCAGAATTTTTTTACTTCTTAAGCTTGGAGCTCTGGTAAGCCAATTGCCTTCAGGTTGCATACCAATAATTTCAGAATGTGCGTGCTGAGAGATTTGACGTACTAGATTTTGCCTATATTTTTCAGGCATCCAATCTTTAGGTTCAATTTTTATATCAGCATCAATTTTGGCTTGAAATTCTTCAAGTTTCTTAGCGTCTTCCATAACTTTTAGATTAAAATGCCCTCTAATTTAGTGAGTATTTTGTGATTTTCAAGATTTTGTTCACCCCAAGTTTTTAGCTCCTCTTCGGTCCAAAGCTCCGGAAAGAACACTCTTTTCTGGTATTTAGGGTGCATGTATTTTTTCCAATCACTACCTCCAGTTGCTTCTGCAGATTTCTTTCCACTTTCTAAATATTTAGCTGCTGCATTAAAATGTTCCATTACCCAAAGTACATTTACCGTATGGTCATAATGGCGCATTGAATTCACTAAATTGAGATTATTTTTTTCGGTATCTGGAAGATTTTTATAGGTAGTCCATAGATTTTTGGTGTTGTAATCTTTCATGAATCGGATAAATGTATCCATGTATTTTTCTTCAAATAGATTGATTAGCGTGGACTTTTCACCTGTTTCATGGTTTTTTCCTGCTGCTTGCCAATATAGATGCTCAAAGGCATGCTTGAAAGGAGTGTTGCGATTTATGGAGGATCTAAAACGAAAATCGATAAGGTTGATAAGTTCAGTACTCCCAAATTCAATCATTCTATATTGAGCACTTTGAAAACCACTTGCTGGAGCTAGGGTGTTTCTAAATTTCATGTATTGAGCCACCTCCATACCGTCTCCCATTATTTTAAATGAACCAGAGAGTAAATCGAAATACCTACTTATTCTGTCTAGTCTTGAGCTGAAAAAATTAGCTTTTAGGTTTTTGTTAAATGCTACCTGCTCAATTTCCCAAAGAATCATTTTAAAAAGTAGCTCATTAATCTGATGATACATTATAAATATAAGCTCATCTGGAAGATTGGTTCTTTGGGTTTGAAGATTCAGTAATGCTTCTGTTTGAATGTAATCCCAGTAATTCATGGGTTTGCTAAAGAGCATTCCTTCAAAATGTGTTTTAGGATTTTGGCCCTCAGCTTCAAGTTTGGCAATGATGTCTTGAATTAGTTGATCCATTACAGTGTTCCTCTTTTTTGTTGCTCTCTTTCAATAGATTCAAAAAGAGCCTTAAAATTACCAGCTCCAAATCCACGCGCTCCCATTCGTTGAATTATCTCGAAAAATAGAGTTGGCCGGTCTTCAACAGGCTTGGTAAAAATTTGTAACAAATAGCCTTCTTCATCAGCATCTATCATGATTCCAAGACTTTTGAGCTTTTCAATATCTTCACGAAGTTCATGATTGTGTTCTTCCAATCGAATAGGGACTGCTTTGTAGTATTCATCAGGAGGAGTGCTTAAAAATTCGACTCCTCTTTTTCTCATTTGTG
>CETG01191449.1_pt1 | contig 10532 bp, 7 predicted proteins | sample 361471 | NCBI WGS metagenome assembly CETG01 (sample SAMEA2622696, study PRJEB7988) | marine metagenome | isolation source: saline water (ENVO:00002010), including | reverse complement strand
GTTTTTTTATATACTTTAATACCTGATGATATTCGCTGGGTTAAGTCTGTTTTAAAGTATGTTGTTATTATTTCTTTAATTATTATTTTGATGATGTATAATAAGATTTTATCAGGTACATCAGGCACAATAAATGAACTTGGTAATCATGAAAATAATATTGTAGATGTAAATAATGTAACTAATAAATCCTTTAAAAATTCATTTAAAGATTTAACCAATCAAGTATTGTTATTAGCTAAATCAATTAACCCCCATAGTACTTCTGCAATTTATATTATTGATCCAGATAAACAGTCATTTGTTTTACAAACAGAAGATGAAAATAAATTTTTAGATTTGATCCCTATAAAAAACACTACTGTTCAAGATTATATTTATCAAAAAAAGAATTTACATCAAAAAGATAATCCAGACTTATGGAACGACTTATTTCGTAGACAAAATTGGAGAGGAAGTGAATGCGCTATTTTTTGTCCTATTATTTTAAAAGGTAATACCGCGGGTTTTATTTTAAGTATGGTAGATCACTTTACTGATGTTCAGCAAAAAGAGAAAGATGTTTTTAGTTACTTGGGTAAATTTATTTCTTTTGGACTTGAGAATTTGGGAAAATTAGAACAGCATGTAAACGGAGAGTATAATAAATCATTAATTTTGGATATTCTTTCCAATATTGATTTTAAATCTGATGAAATAGCCATTTTCAATCGATTTAAACTTTTGATTGTTTCATCTTTTCAATATGATCGTTTTTCAATTTCTTTTAGAAAAGAAACAGAAAATAGAAGAGAATATGATAAAGGATTAAGTTTAACAATTAAAGCAATTGATGGTGATAAGGATGAATTTATAGAAGGAATAGATTTTCCAACTAATGGCTCTTTGCATGGCCTCCCAGTTATAAATGGAAAATCAATTTTAACTGCAAATTGGCAGGAATCACATAGTAATCTATTTAGATTTAGTTCTAATGAATCTGATGAGCATATCTATAAATCTATTTTAGGTGTTCCTATTATTGTTGATAATCAAAATAAAGGATCTATAATAATTGAAAGAAAAAATGATAAGTATTATACAGAATCAGATAGGAATAATTTGGAAATAATTGGTAACGTATTGGGATCAGCCCTTTATTGGAAAAATGAATATGAAAAAATTTATATCAATGCAACACATGATGGATTATCAAAATTATTAAATCATCAAACATTTAAAGAAAGATTTAGAGATGAAATTCAAAGAGCTGCTCGTTTTCAGCATAAAATGGCTATTATGATTTTTGATCTAGATAAATTTAAAAAAGTTAATGATACTTTAGGCCATCAATATGGAGATTATGTAATTCAAACAGTTGCGAAAATTATGGAAGCTAATGTACGAGCTGTGGATGTAGTAGCACGTTATGGAGGGGAGGAATTTGCAATAATTTTAATTAATACAACCGCGGCAATGTCAAATGTAGTTGCAAAAAGAATTGTGGAAAATATAGCAGACTATAATTTCTCAATGAATAATATTGAAACTAAAATAACAATATCTGGCGGGATGTCTGAATATCCAACTCATACAAAAGAAATGAAAGAATTAATTGAATATGCAGATCAGGCGATGTATGCAACTAAACAAAATGGCGGTAATGGTATTACAATTCATAATGATGCGTAATTTTTTATGATAAAACAAAATGGAATCACTTTACTTGTTATTTTATCTTTTTTTGTAGATCTAAAAGGAGCAGAAATTGATGAAAGTGAATTAGCATTACATCATTTTATGCAAGGAGAATTTTTGATGAATCAAGGGAATTATGCATTGGCAGTTCTAGAATTTCAAGATGCAGTTGATCTAGATCCAAATGCTGCTACTATACATGTTTCTCTTGCTGATGCATATAGGAAATTAGGAAAAATAAAAAGGTCTGAAAATCATTTAAAAATTGCTATAGAGTTAGACCCAGATGAAATAGAAGCACAAGAAATGCTTGCTGAAATTTTCATTAAAAAGAAAGATTATAATGCAGCAAAAATAGTTTTTGAAAAATTACATGATATCGATGCAAATAATCTCGATTATATTTTTGCTTTGGCAGATTTAGCTCGAATTCAAAAAAATTGGGAATTAGCTATTAGTTATTATATCGAAGCATATAATACAAATAGCATTGCTATAAATGGTCTGGAACAGGCACTGCAAATTGCGATTGCAACTAATGATTTTTTAAAAGCTGAAGAAATTTGTAATTATTTTTTAAAGGAAGATTCTGATAATTCAAAAATATTGCTAACCTTAAAGGATTTAAGTTTATTTAATGAAAATTATGAGGCGGCGATTAAAGCAATTAATAAATTAGAAGAAATCAATGGGAATTCACCCGAGCTTTCTATCCAAAAAAGTGCAATTTTCGAAAAATTGGAAGATCAAAAACAAGCTATTGATGTATTGCTTCAGTCATTTGAAAATGATAGCAATAATATTGATATTCTTAATAGTCTAGTCAATTTGTTTATTGATCAGAAAAATATTGAGCAAGCAGTAATGTACAATGAAAAAATACTTTCAATATTTCCAGATGACCCGCGTGGTTATGTTAATACTGCAATTATTGCAATGAGTAATAAAAACCCTGATAAAGCAATTTTAAGTCTTAGCCAGCATTCGGATAAATTCTCTTCAAATTTTACAATCCAATATTTATTGGGGACGGCTTATTACCAAATAAAAGACTACATAAATGCAAAAATATATTTATTGAATGCTCTAAAAATTTTTCCACAATCAAAAAATGCTAGGCATAATTTAGCTTTAATATATGATACAATATCAGAATGGGAAAAGTCTGATAATATATATATGGAACTAATTAATGATGATAGTACAGATGCACAGGCATATAATAATTATGCTTATAGTCTTGTTGAGAGGGGTATTAATATTACTTTTGCTTTAGAACTTGCAAAAAATGCAGTGCGATTAGAACCTAAATCTGCGGCTTATTTAGATACGTTAGGCTGGATTTATTATAAATTATCTTCACATGAAGAAGCTTTGAAATATATTCGTGAATCATTGAGCATCGATCCAGAAAATGCTACAATCCGTGAACATTTTGATCAAATAATTAAGGATAAAGCCAACACTAATACTCCAAAGTTGCATCAAGTAGAAAACTAGGACCCCATGGTTAAATATATTGGTATTCTTTTATTAATATTGATAGGATGTGCAAGTAGCGTTGATAATTTAGTTTTGATGCATTCTAAAAAATCTTATCCTGAATTATTAAATCAATATAAATCATCTAAAGGTAAAGGTCTCATTGATTCTAGAGGGACATTTAATGGTAAATTATCATTCTCATATAAATCCCAGGGGGACAGTACTTTTTTTCAATTTTCCGATATGGTAGGTAGAAAGACTTTATTAATGTGGATATCACCTAATACAATTACAATAAGGGATTTAATTAACAATAAATATTATGATAATAATCAAGTCGTAGATATTTTTCCGTATTTAGAAATATTAGGTACAAAGGATATTACAAAATTTGTTTGGGGTGTCGAACCAGATTTGAGGCAAAAGATAAAAAATTTAAATAAAAATATGGATAATGATTTGATATTAAAATTTTCGTATACAAAATTAAATAATGAAAAAAATGCATTAACTTCTCTTGATTTCAGTGATAGAAACTCTAACAATAAATTAAAAATAGATATTAAAAAAAGAGAAAGAGGAACCGATCATATTAATATGAAAAAATTATGGAAAATGTTAGAGTTTTGAGATGAATATATCTATCATCATACCAATATTTAATGAAATTGATTCTTTATCCGAATTGAAAAATGAATTGATTAAAAGTCTAAGTAATTTCGATGATTGGGAAGTTATTTTTGTTGATGATGGTTCAAGTGATGGATCTTCTTTATGGTTGGAAGAGCTTTCAAAAAGTGATAAACATTTTAAATTAATTCAGTTTTATCGTAATTATGGTAAGTCAGCAGCATTAAATGAAGGTTTTAAGGCTGCTAGAGGTGACTATGTTATTACTATGGACGCAGATCTACAAGATGATCCAGCAGAAATAAAAAATCTTGTTTCAAAACTTGATGATGGTTGGGATTTAGTCTCTGGTTGGAAAAAAGACCGTTTGGATCCTTTAAATAAGCGAATCCCTTCTAAAATATTTAATTTTGTTACACGGATATTAACAGGGGTCAAAATTCACGATTTTAATTGCGGACTAAAAGGTTATAAACAAGCTGTTATTAAATCAATTGAAATATATGGTGGTAGGCATAGATATATCCCTGCTTTAGCTGGACAAAGAAAGTTTAAAATTACAGAGATTGTTGTTAATCATCGTGCAAGAAAATTTGGAAAAACAAAATATGGAAGTTCAAGATTATTTCATGGATTTTTTGATTTAATTACAATTTTATTTTTAAATCGTTTTAATCAGCAACCATTACATTTATTTGGAGCTTTTGGAATAGGATTTTTCTTAATTGGTTTTGTATTGGAGTTGGTCGTATTATATTATAAATATTCAATTGGTGATCCATTTTCCAAGCATATAGCATTATTGATATTAGGTGTGATGTTAATCGTAATTGGAATACAGTTCTTCTCTATGGGACTTTTGGGAGAATTAGTAGCGCGTCCTATTCAAGGAAAGGAAGATAGGGTTCGGAAATTTATAAATAATAAATAATAGAATGGCTGGTAAACCACCCATCATAAGTATTATTACACCATCTTATAATCGTGTCCATGAAATCAAATATCTTTATAATTCTCTTAAAAATCAATCGGTCAATTTTGATTTATTCGAATTTATTATTTCTGATGATGGCTCAACAGATAACACGAAAGAAATAGTTCAAAACTGGCAGAAAGAATCAGATTTTTTAATTAAAATTATTTCACAAAGTAATCAAGGACCAGGTGCTGCTAGAAATCATGGATTACAAATCGCAACTGGTGAGCTGATATTATTTATTGACTCTGATTGTGAGGCACATCCTGATTGGTTGAAAAATATTTATCAAGAATATATAAAAGATACTTTTGATGCATTTGGAGGGCCTGACAGCGCTAAAGATGATTTTACTGTACTTCAAAAAGCGATTGATTTTTCTATGACATCTTTTTTAACAACAGGAGGCATGAGAGGGCATAGTGAAAAAATGTTAGCTAAATTTTTCCCAAGAACTCATAATATGGGAATAAAAAGATCTATTTTTGATGAAATAGGGGGTTTTGGTAGTCTAAGACATGGTCAAGATATAGAATATAGTAATCGTATTCGAAAATCAGGTTTTCGTATTAAATTTTTAATAGATGCAACAGTCTATCATAGGCGCCGGACTTCCATAAAACAATTTTTTAAACAAGTCTATAATTGGGGCGTAGCAAGAGTAAATCTAGGTAAAATAGATTCTGATATGCTGGAGTTAATTCATTTTTTTCCTGCTATTACTATTTTATTCATAACTATTTGTTTTGTTCTTTTTCAAGAATCATTTATTCAATTATTTATTATTTTATTTATCCCTTTGTGCTTACTCGCATTATATGGATCTTTTAAAAAGAAAGATATAAGGGTTTTCTTTTATTTATTACCAGTTGTCCCTTCTCAAATTTTTGGATATGGACTTGGGTTTATACAGGCTTTTGTAAGGCGGTTTATTCTTGGGCAGAAAGAGATTGTGGGATTTAAAAAAAATTATTATAAATGATTGTTATTGTATTAGGCATGCATCGTAGTGGTACTTCTACTGTAGCTGGGGTATTGCATTTAAATAAAATCACTATGGGTACATATCAAAGTTTTTGGCCACGTCCATTACCTCAAAACCCAAAAGGTTTTTATGAAAATTTTGATTTTCGTAAGATAAATGATTTAATAATGAAAAATGTTGGCTATGATATAAAAAGTTATAAACCAGATATCCCAATTCCAAAAATCAATAAAAAAATAAAAAATAATATGGTTAAAGTGATAAACAATTATGATTCTGATTTCAAATTTTGGGGTTGGAAAGATCCTAGGACATGTCTAACCATATCAAATTGGGTTGATATTTTTGAAGAAATGGGTTTGAGGGAAAAGATTAAAATTATTTTTGTTACAAGAAAATCAGTGTCTGTTGCACGATCACTTAGAAAAAGGAATAAAATTTCTTTGTCCCAAGGTTTAAATCTTTGGAAAACATATACAGGAAATGCTTTGAAATTTTGTGAAAAAAAAGATATTCCCGTCTTTTACATGTCCTTTGAACATATCTTAGATTTACCTGATAAACATTTTGGAACAATGTTTAAATTTTTAAATTATCCTTTTGATCCATCTATTGTAAATGATTTTGTTGATAAAAATATTAGCACTAGTGGATTTGGAGAAGAGATTGATTTGCCAGTTGAGATTATAGATTTAGAGCAAAAGATAGAGCAATTATTATCCATTTAATGCAATCATTAAAAGAACAAACCATCACAATTCTTACGGTCAGTTTCAATTCATCATTACATTTGAAACGATTATTTTATAATATTATAAATAAATCAGATAAGCCAGATAATATCAATTTTCTTGTTATCGATAATACTAATGGTAAGGACAATAAATTATATTCTTTATTTGATAAAAAAGACAACGTGAAAATTATAAAAAATAATTGTCATTCTTCTCAAAGATCTATCTCTCATGCTTCAGGATTAGATAATGGACTGAAAAATATTGATACAGATTTCACTCTTATATTGGACCCTGATATACATATTTTTATGGAGAATTGGGATTTATTTTGCATAAAGAAAATAACATTAAATGAAAAAACGGTGATAGGTGCACCTTATCCTCAATGGAAATTAGGTAAAGTTCATGATTACCCTAGCGTAGTCTTTATGTTCTTCAAAACAGATTTAGTGAAACATTTTTGTAAAACATTTTACCCATTTTCATCTCCTCTATTAAGAGTAATAAATAGTATAATTAGAAAAATTGTTCGTTTGGGAGGCATTGCAAATAAAAAAAATATGGATCGCTTCAATTTTATAAGGAGTTTTTGTAGTAAACTGGAAAAGTTAACAGGCATCTCCTCTCCTGATACTGGTAAAGAGATTATCGAACAATTTAGGAAAAATAATTTTCAGAGTATTGTATTTGATACACCATATAAAAGTGATTTAATAGGAAATAATGAGGCCGAACTATCAAAATTAGCAGAAGATTTTGAAGTTTTTTTATATCAAGATGATCCTTTTATGACTCATATGTATTCTTCAGGGGTATATCATTGGCGAACTCATAATAGTTCAAATTTAAAATTTTGGCAAACATTGATTTATGATGTTGAAAGGAAAATATTAAAGGTCTCATAATGTCATTTATGGTTTTAAATACTGGGAGAGTCGCTAGCCAATATTTTTATATTAATTTAAAGATGCAGAAAAATGTAATTATGCCATCAAGATATAAATTTGATAAAGTAGTTAAATCATTTATAAAAAGACGGTATACTAAACCTTTCAAGAATTTTATAAATTATCAAAAACAATCACTTCAGAAAAGACCAGACTCAATTTTTGGTATAGTATTCCATTCAGCACGTAGAAATTTAATTTATCCATTAAACTCCGATCGTAATATTGAATTTTTAAAAGTTTGTAGAGATGAACTGGATCTAAATACAATCTTTTTTCCAGTTCGAGAACCAGATAAAGTTTTTCATTCAGAATTAAATAGACAGTTAGCTAGATTAGCTGGTGATTGGTCATTTCCTTTGGGTATGAATGGATGGAGAAAAATTTGGAAAATTAATGATTGCATTAATCTTGAAAATGAAACCATAGATCCTGATGAAGTTTCTGGATTTTTACCAAATAAAATTACGCAGAATGACCTTAAGCAATTCTCAAGAGATTTCATTATTGTGAATTCAAAGATATTTTCACTATATAAGTTGTTTAAAAAAGTATTTGATAACGTTATTGTTTTTGATTATTCCTATTTATTTAAATCGCCTGAATTAGTTTTTTCCAGTATGGCTAAGGAGGCTGGATTTTCGATATCAGATTTATCATTAACACAAACTAGATTAAATAGTTTGCCAAATAGATTTATGATTTATAATTCATTTACATTGCAGATTGATAAAAAAACACAAATAGATTGGGAAAAGAGAGGTATTAAAAGAACAATAAATGATGGATTACGTCAAAAAATATCCTTTAATAAAATTTTTAGGGAAAAGCAAAACCCATTTTTACGTTTCTGTAGATTTAAATTTGAAATTTCTAAAGTGATTTCTATCTGTGAAGATTGGGGTAAATATAAACCATTAGTTCCAATCCCAACAAATTTGATGCCTTTTACCCAAAGAGCAATCGAGGCTGAATTATCATTAGGTTTACATTCAGATGATATTTTATTTTTTTCAAAGGATGAGCTTGATGAAATCCATAAAATAATTTTTGCTATTATTTGTCCTAGGTTTGATATGAATTTTAAAATTCTTTTTGATTATTATAAAAATAATGTTTATTACAAAGATATACCAACGGGTAAGCTGTATGATAATTTTATAAAAATAAATAAACAAGAATTCATAAATATAAATCAATTATTACAGTCTTCTCGTTTTCTTTTATATGATAAAGATATATCATGATAGGATTAAACAAAATACATAATATCTTGTATGTTTTCGTGAAAAACTATTTGCAAAGTATTAATTTTTTTTGATATGATAATTGGATAATAATATGAAAAAATATTTACCAGGTTTATTAGCTATTATTCCAGCTATTTTTCTATTTAAGATGATTTTTTTTGGAGAAATAGTCACAACTAATGATGAACTGGCAAGGCACCCAATTAATCAGTGGAGAGATACTTATCTTGCTGAGAATAACAATATGCCACAATGGTTTCCAAATTTATTTTCTGGAATGCCCTCATATGGGGGATACATATATATGACTGGTGATCCAACCAAAAATCTGCGTAACACGATATTATTTAATCCAGGTTTAAAAGTTTGGTTTTTTCTTACCATCGCTGGTTTTGGGACTTTTTTTATTTTAAGATTATTAGAGTCAAGTATTTTTGCTTCAGTTTTGGGTGGTTTGATGACAGGATTGACTCCTTATAGTTTTGGTCTAGTTAATGCAGGACATTTAAATAAAATTTTTGCTATTGCGTATGCTCCTTGGGTTTTAGCTGCAATTTTTTATTTTATGAAAAAACAATCTATAAAATCTATATGCTTATTAGCTTTAGCAACCGCTATTCAGCTTTGGGCTAATCACCCCCAAATTGTTTATTATACCTGGATGATAATTGGTTTTTATTTTGTTTGGGAGATAGGGTATGCATTTAAGAATAACTCCTTTTCAATTTCATTCAGTATCCGTCAGTTAGGTGGAATAATAGGTGCTCTTTTAATTGCTATAATAATGGTAGCAGACCCATATAAAGATGTCTATACATTTCAAAAGCATTCTAATAGAGGTGCTGAATCTGTTTTGGATAAAACAGGACAAACCTCTTCTGGAACTGATTGGGAATATGCAACTCAATGGTCATTTCATCCAAAAGAAACTATTTCATTTTTATACCCATATTATTATGGTTTGCAAAACTTCTCAAGTCGTGATTTAAAATCAGCTGCTTATTGGGGTTTTATGCCATTTACTCAGTCTACTCATTATCTGGGTTTAGTTGCTATAATATTTTCAATATTAGGTGCCTTGCTACGTAAACCCGATAAATTAGATTGGTTTCTATGGATCACTACATTTTTGATTTTGCTTACTGGCTTTGGATCTTTTTTCCCTGTCTTATTTAAACCATTTTTTATAATATTTCCTTTCTTTTCTAAATTTCGAATACCCTCAATGATTTATGCCTTATTAGCAGTCACAATACCAATTTTAGCGGGGCGAGGTTATGATTCTTTAATAAATGGGAAAAAAGAACTGCAAACATTTAATTATGTCTTATATATTTCAGGAGGTATTGCTGTATTATCTTGCTTTTTACTTTTGTTTGGAAATTCATTTATTGATTTTACTGTATCAAAAGATGGAAGATATAATCCTACAATAATAAATGAGATTAGAAATCTTAGGATTGATCTTTTTAATAAAGGTATAATTTTATCTTTATTTATTAGTCTAAGCACAATAGGCATATTTTGGGGATTTTTAAAAAATAAAATAAATCAAACAATTTTTGGTTATTTATTATTAGGCATTCTTATTCTGGATTTGGGAATTATTAATAATGAATTTATAAATGTAAAGCCAGCTAAAAATATGGATAATATGTTTAAGAAGAATGCTATTATCAAATATCTTTTATCGGACAATGAACACTTCAGAATATATCCAGCTGATGAAATGAGTTCTAATAAATATAGCTATTGGAATCTTGAAAGTATTGGTGGCTACCGACCAATAAAATTAAGGAACTATCAAGACCTTATGGATGCTGGAGGTTTTAGTCGTCCACATAT
>CETG01190711.1_pt1 | contig 10552 bp, 8 predicted proteins | sample 361471 | NCBI WGS metagenome assembly CETG01 (sample SAMEA2622696, study PRJEB7988) | marine metagenome | isolation source: saline water (ENVO:00002010), including | reverse complement strand
GCAGTACAAAAATGTCTGCAATTGCATGGGTTAGTCGATTGAGAGCAGGAGGAGGTACTAATCCATGGGCTGGAATATCTGAGGCAATGCAAAGCTCAGAGGTGGAACAAATTGCTGTGTTATCTGATGGATGGACAAGAACTTACGGATATTGTTTCCATAAAAGGAGATATATGCGATATTCGGATTGTTTTAAAACATACAATGATGATGTTAGAGCTACAAAACCTGAGGGTACTGTACAAATAGATTCTTTTTCAATAAGGAATGATTTTTGTTCTAGAGGATGGATGGGAGAATTAGCTTCTAGAAATCAAGGAACATGTAAACATATTCGATAAATAATAGATCAAGTTTAATTATTCTCAATAAATCCTTTTACTTCTTCTGAAGAAGGCTTGTAGCCAACATCTTTATTATCCATTTCAAATGAATTTAATATTTGAGGAGTTACTAAAATCACTAACTCTCTTTGATCTTTTGTTGAGCTTGTTTTTCTGAATAATTGACCTAGTAGGGGAATATCACCAAGGATTGGGAATTTTGTAACTGTTTCATTTTCGGTTGAATCTAGCACTCCGGTAAGGATTAGAGTGTTGCCATCTCTTACTCTAATAGAACCACTATCAAGTCTCCTTGTAGCTAAAAGATCAACAGTTGCACAATTATCAATAGTCCTTGTTTCAGATTTTGACGAAATTGCAGGAGAAATTGAGAAGGTTACGAAACCATTGTCATCTATTCTCAAAATTCTTGCACCAAAAGTTAAGCCTGCTATGCCATATTCAAGGGTAGCGACGTTTGATTCAGGATCAAAGGTACAATTTATTGGTACCTGAGTTCCAACGATTACAAAAGCTTCATTTCCATAAGATCTTCCTATTGTACCTGCCTTTAAAGTGTCACTAATACTACTAAAAGTAACTGTATCGCCACCTGTACTTCCTGGAAATTCATTTAGAATTAACGTAGGATTAGCAATTATTTTAGTATCTTTTGATGCGATATCTGCCTTTAATAAATTTATAAATTGCTGCTGTTGAAACTGACTTGAGGTATTTCTTGTTGGGGCACCTGTACCAAAATTTGCTTCTGTAGGAGGAATAATATTATTAATTGTACTTAAAAGCTTACCACCAGCATTTACTATAAATTTGTTGTTTTGCCTAAATGCCCAACTATTGTCAAGAGTTGTTCCATCTGAAATATTTACATCAAGAATCCTTACGGTTAATGCAACTTGTCTTTGCCTCAAATCAAGCTGTTTTATATAATTTTCTGCTACTTTAATTAAATCTGGAGTTCCAACTAAAGTGATAGTCTGAAGCCTATCATCAGTAGTTGCAATTAAACCAAGTAAAGGGCCTACATTTCCTCCATAACTTCTTACCGATGTGGTGGATTGCTGCGTTGTTGTGGAGGCACTGGAAGCACCTGATACTGATTGAGATTGACTTGCTCCTGCAGTGACAGCAGTAGTAATAGTATTAGTTTGAGTGACCTTTGCCCCTAAATTTGCGAGATAAGAGGCAGCTGCATTAGCAGTAGTTTGATTAAGTCTATAAATTCTTGATATTCTCTCAGAAAAAATTCTATCCTGAACATCGGGGCCAACATAAACAATCCCATTCTCAAGCTTTGCCTCTAGTCCACTTGACATTAATATTGAATTGAAAGCAACTGAAAAAGGTTTATTTTTAAGAGTCATTGTTATATATCTGGGTGAATCAGAAACTTTATCTTCCTCCTCTTGTATTTCCATTTCGTTATTAAAATTTGAATTATTAAGATTATCGTTTGATGAATTTCTATCATCCTTCATTTTGAATGTAGGATCTTCCTGTACCCAAACAAATCCATAATTAGTTTTGGATATCAGAAATTCAATAGCACTTTTTGCAGGAGTACCTTTGAAAACTATTGATACCTCTGGCCCGTCTAATTTAACAGTTTTTAAATTTGGTATATAAGTTGTTCCAATTGATATATCTCCAAGGGGTGGGGCAGAAACATTCTTTGAAGTTAATAAATTTGAACTATTTCTTTTAATTGGCTCCAAAGAGAAAATATTATCTTCTGATAATTGGTTGTTAGGAAAAATTATTTTTTTGAAAGTCATTTTGAGGCTATTGTTTTCTGAGTCAAATTTTGGTTCTGGAAATTTTATATTTTCTAGAGTAGAAATACTGATTTTTATATTTTCTTGGCTACTTGAAACGGTAAGAGTTTTTATCCCTGCTGAAGGCAAAGAAACGCTCTGAAAGGAATTTGAGTTTTTATTTGTTGATGATTTTATATTTATTGTTATCAAGTTATCTTTAATTTCTTTTTTAATTTCTGGATTATTTTCAATGCCAGTAATCAAAACATCAACATGATTTTCATCAGAATCATCTGTGAGAATTTTTAAACTATTATTGGAATTATTTTTTAATAATGAAATTAAGTTTTTCTCTATATAAATTTCTTTAGAATTAACCTTAAGGTAAGAAAAATAATAAAGTGAAATAGGTAGTAGAAATAATGGGTATAGTTTTTTCATTTTAAAAGTATTTACTCTAAGTGATTTGCATTTTGTAATTCTCCTAGTTACTAATTTAGAGAAAAAAATATAACTTGGGATGTTCATTTATCTTTATAGTTAGGTATATTTACAATTATTCTCGCCTCAACCTCTCCAGGTAAGGGCATTTTACTATTATTGCCCATAGTATTAAATGATTCTCCTGCCATTCTTGGTTCAAAACAATAAGGTAGAATTGCCATTTTGTATTCTTGAATATACTTCATAAAATTGAGACTATTTAGATAATTTGCCTTTATGTTTATTAAGTAATAATTAGATTCGAATATTGAACTAATTTTGTTTGAACTTTTTTCAAATTCCATAAGACCATCTTTATCTCCAATATTAAAAAAATAAACCTCCATTTTTTGATCTTCTTCCATAGAAAAGTTATCTAAGGATAAATCGTCATAGGGAATTTCCTCTGGATTATCAAAATCATCAGAGTATAAATTATCTTCAAAGCTATTATTATCTACATTAAATTCAGAATTAAATCTTTCTTCATCCGATTCAGTTGAACATGAAGATAAATCTTCGCTTGAAATTGGTGAAAATTCTACAAGTTCAACATTTGATCTATTTGCGGACTCAAATAGGATCTCAGGCAATAAGATAATTTCTCCTTTTTTAGAAACCAAATCAATAAATTCAGAATATTTTTTATCAAATATATCTTTTGAAATTTTCCTTTTGTTTAGTTCTTCTTCAATCATAGGTAATTCATCCCTTTCACTTTTATATTGAGCAGATTTAGTTTGTCTATTTTTAAGAGATTCAAATGAAGGAAATAAAAACATGAACGAACTTATTAGTGCAGCTAAGAAGCCTAAGGAAGGATAAAAATAAATTGATTTTGTGATATTTTGAAAATCACTGTATTTCATTGAACGAATATCTTCTACTTTTATGCTTTTTGCTTTATCTAATAATTCTGCTACGTCAATAGTTTTAAGTCTCTCAAGAAATTGTTGAAAAGTTAAATTTTGATTTTTCATAATTATTATCTTAGTAACTTTATTAAGCTTTGGTATAGATCTAGTTTTCTGTAAAAACCATGATTTCCTGAGGATTTTTGTGATTCAATCCTTTCATTTAAAGAAAATTGATTTAATTTGCCAGAAATTTCTAAAATTATTGATTCAGTTGGAATATTTTTGGACGTCATTTCTTGTTCAAGCTGATTTGTTTGACTAACTAATCTATTGATTTTTATACTCTCTTTGTTAATCAATTTATTATCAATAAGTAAAGCTATAAGTTTTTTAGCTGATATAGAATCATTACTTATAACATTTAACTTAAACCCTATATTATCAACTGTATAGTCAACTATTTGAACATCTCTAGGCATCGTTTCCAAAAGATAAAAAGCAAATAAGTAAGTTGGAGCAGGATTTGAGAGTAAAGATGTATGATCTTTTAAAACACCAAACTTCTCTTCTCTTTCTTTATTAATAGAATTTAGTAAATTCACTCTATCTTCATATTGAAAATGAGTTTTTTCTAATCTTTTTATATTTATTATTGGCAATAATGATGATGTTTCCACTATCAATGTTAATCCTAAAATAATTAGAGTAGGTAAATATAGTATTTTATTTTCCTTAAGAATAGTATATTTATTTGGATCTTTTAGTAAAAGAATAAATTTATCTTTAAAAGAAGTTTTTGATTCATCTAGGTTTTTTTCATCAGAAAATACCCATAAATTTAAATTTTCATAGTTTTCAGCGAAATTATAATTTTTCATTTGTTAAGACTATCAAGAATATTTGAAAATGAATTTAATATTGATTTATGGTTTGTTAAATTTAAATCTTTATTTGGATTTATTTTATATTTATAACTTGTTAATATTTTAAATTTATCATCAATATAATCATTTATTGCAAACATCCTATCAATGCCATTACCATGTATAAAAATATTTCCATTAAACTCAATTTTTTTATTTTTTAGAATTGTTGAAATGGAATTATCTAGCCTTGAAAAAAATTGCTTATTTAAGCTTTCTTCATTAGAAATATATATAGAACTCCCAAATGGTAGTTTTGTTGAATCAAGTTCGCATTGATTTCTTATAATAAAAATTGTTGAAGAATTTTCTTCAATATCGCACAAAATTGAGTGTTCAGAATCAGAAACTTCATCTATTTTTTCTATCAAATTTATTGAAGATGAGGTGACGGTAGCGATTCTTGCATTAATTAATGATATTACATTTATCCATGAATCAATAGCATCTTTTTCTGCATAAATTACCCTATGATAAGAAGATTTTTTATCTCCATTTACTCGCTTATATTGAACTAATGTATTAATTGGCAAGAAAGGACTTTTTGATAATAAAGTAGGATCTTCTTCAGAAAAAACCATTAATTCATTATCACTAAAAGATCTTACTGTAAAAAATGATGGTCCAAGGAGAAGAATAATAGGTGGGTTATTTAGCTCAAAAATATTTATTACATCTTCAATTATTCTTTTTAATTCTGAAACTTTTTCAACTTTAAAATCTCCAATGAGATCGCCAGGTACATCTATATTTACATAATCTTTTATGAAATTAGTATTATCTTTTTTTTGAAGATGAATCATAGATAGTTTATGATCAACATAATTAATCCCAAGAAAATCAATAATAAAATTATCTTTTTTTGATAAATCTTTATAACTATAATTTTTAAGAATTTTATAAAAGAATTTACTAAATTGAGATTCTGGATTTTTTTCTAAGTATTTTTTTAAAAATTTTATATTAAAATTATTTCCTAATCTTTTAGGGTCGTAATTTTTATTTAAATAAAAATCTTTTAAAATTTTTATATTTCTTATTTTCCTTAAGAAATTAATTTTATTTTTCAGTTTATTTTTATAGGAGAGAAAATTTGATAGCGCTGTTTGAAACTTTTTTGAATTTTCATTATAAATAATATTCGATTTCTTTTTTTTCTTTGGAGAAATTCCTTTATTCCAAATTGTTATTATTTTCTTTTTTCTTAATAAAATTTTATTTAAAAAAGAATAATTAAATTTATTAAATAAATTGGATAATTTTTTAAGTTTATTCATCTTTTTCTAGTTTTATTGAGTGTGTAGTATTTTGATTGGATATTTCAACTTCTAAATTTTCACTATCAATTTTTGATATTTTGAATCCTCCTCCAATATTTTGGCCAATTTGATAGGAATTTGTTTCTTTATTTGACTCTATAAAAACTACACTTTCAGATCCTACCTTTGCAATTCCTTTGAATATAATTCCTGATATGTTTATTGAGGAATTATTAGTATTGCTATCATTTCCTGGAGCAAGGAAAGGATTCCTTTCCCTTAAGAAATTTTTTTCTTTATTTGATACAGAAGTCTTTGGTATCTCTTTTAGTTCTAATATCTGAGATTGATTTTTTTCTTTAGTATTAGTTTCATCTTTTTTTAAATCTAACTCATTGATGTTCCCAGGGATTTTATAAGGATTAGATTCTAATGCGTTAACTTCAAGAAAAATTAGATTTAAAAATATAAAAATTAGAAAAGACATTTAAACAAATTATTATTGTTAAGTGTTTAGCTTAAAGCATTAATATATTTATAATATTATATTTTTTTTAAAAGAAATATCATTCATATAATTATTTACTAATATAAATAACAAGTAACAATAAATCAAAGTACTTATGACTAATGATTTGAAAGCTGTTATAGATGAAGATGTGAAAGAAAGCATTAATAAATATCTTTCTTCAGAAGAGAGTATCAATGCTGGAGTTGTTTTGATATCTCTCTCTAATGAAATTATTAAGTTAGGTGCAATGAATCCTATCTTTCATAAAGTACTAGAAGTTAAATCCAAACTTGAAAATAAATTTTCATTAAATGTTGAGATTTCTCAGATTTCTTCAGAGGAATGGGAGAAGTGGAATACTGAGATATCACCAGTAGTCGAAAATCTAATTGAGTCTCCTTTTGACAATAACAAAATCCAAAATATTGATGATGAGAAAATAAATTCTGATAAAGACATTCAAAATTTAAAAGAAAATATTTCAGAAAAGACTAATGTTCAACCAAATAATAAAGTTGAATCAAATAAAAAAGATAGTAAATTAAATTCCTCCCTTCTTCAAGAAATTCTTAATAAAGAATTTTCTTCAGAATTAAGAGATACTAAAGATGATAAATTTGATTTCTTTGAAGATGAAAATGATACAGAATTAGAGGATGAAGAGTTAGATATTATTGAGGATTCTGAACTTACGGATAATGAAGACCCTGTTATTAAGGCAGCGGGCTCTATTCTTTCAAGTTGTATAAGACTTAAGGCCTCTGATATCCATGCAGAGCCTTTAGAAGATCGTATGAGGATTAGATATAGAATTGACGGCGTTCTTAAAGAAGTATATTCACTACCAAAAGCAAAGGCAAAAGCAATAATTAGTAGAATTAAAGTAATGAGTAAGCTTGACATAGCAGAGAAAAGATTACCTCAAGATGGAAGAATAAGATGTCGCATTAATGATGTTATATCTGATTTTAGAGTAAGTACTCTGCCAGGAAAGTGGGGAGAAAAAATTGTATTGAGAGCATTACAATCTGATTCTTCGATGTTAGATCTTAATAAACTAATTTCTTCCAAAGAAGAATTATCTATGGTGAGAGATATGGGGAGTTCCCCATATGGGATTTTTATAGTTGTAGGACCAACTGGTAGTGGAAAATCTACTACACTATATTCAATTCTTAACGAGAGAAATACTCCAGATGTAAATATCAGTACTGTTGAAGATCCCGTTGAATATACTTTGGATGGAATTCATCAAGTCCAAGTTATCAGAGAAAAAGGTTTGGATTTTTCAAGAGCATTAAGATCTCTTATGAGACAGGATCCAGATATTATTTTAGTAGGAGAGACTAGAGATAAAGAAACGGCACAAACTGCTATGGAAGCTGCCTTAACAGGACATATGGTTTTCACAACACTTCATGCGAATGACACTGCAACGGCAATTACTCGTTTGGGTGAAATGGGTATTCCTCCTTACTTAGTAGGTTCTTCTGTTGTTGGTGTTATGGCACAAAGATTAATAAGAAAAATATGTCCCAAATGTTCCACGACAAGAAAGGTTGATCAAGATAAAGATAAGCTTGCTGTAGAACATGGGATAAATTCGTTAAGAGTAGCTAAAGTTATTGATCTAACTGATAGTGAAAGCCAAAATCTATGCCCTAAATGTAATGGCACAGGCTATAAGGGTAGATTGGGCCTATATGAAGTTATGAGAGTCAATGATCCTATAAGGGAATTAATTATGAAGTCGAGTACTGCAGATGTAATTAGAACTTGTGCCTCAGAAAATGGTGTAAAAAGTCTGCTACATTATGGTTTAGATCTTGTAAAAGAAGGTTTAACTACTATCGAAGAAGTCGAGAGAGTTTGTTTACTTAACGATTAAAAAAAATGTCTTTGAATAATCTTACAATCACAAATCTAATGTCAGAACTCGTTAAAAGGAATGGTTCTGATTTACATCTAACAGGAGATTCACTTCCTTATTTTAGAATTCAAGGTTCAATACTTCCTGCAAGTGAGAAAATTTACAAAGAAGAGAATCTAATCTCTGATTTAAAAACAATTTTAGGAGATGAAAAGATCAATGTTTTCTTCAAAGAAAAAGAACTCGATTGCAGCTACGGACTTGAAGGTGTTGCAAGATTTAGATTGAATATATTTTTTGACAGGGGTAAAACATCGTGCGTAATGAGAGCTTTAAGTACTCATATCCCAAATTTCTCTGAAATTGGTTTGCCTGATAGTGTTCAACAATTATTGCAAAGACCTAGAGGTTTAATGCTTGTCACTGGTCCAACTGGCTCAGGCAAAACAACAACATTGGCAAGTTCAATTGATTGGATAAATTCTAATAATGCCCATCATATATTAACTATTGAGGATCCAATTGAATTTGTATTTGAAAATAAAAATTGCTTAGTGCGTCAAAGAGAAGTAGGGGAGGATACAAAGTCATTCTCAAAAGCTTTGAGGTCTGCTCTTAGAGAAGATCCAGATATTATACTTGTTGGTGAAATGAGAGATCTTGAAACAATAAGCTTAGCAATAACTGCAGCTGAAACAGGTCATTTAGTTATGGGAACCCTTCATACCTCCTCTGCTTCGCAAACAATAGATAGGATTATTGATGTTTTTCCCACATCACAACAGCAACAAATTAGAGTTCAACTATCGGGTTCTTTGATTGGAGTTATTTCTCAAACTTTATGCAAAACAAAAGACAATAAGAGGGCTTTAGCAGCTGAAATTTTAGTCAATAATAATGCAATAGCTAATTTAGTAAGAGAAGCTAAATCTTCTCAGGTTTATTCTCAATTGCAAGTAGGTGCAAAATACGGAATGCAAACACTTGAACAAGCATTGTCAAGGAACGTTATAAAGGGTTTTATTACTAAGGAAGAGGCGTTCTATAAATGTAATAGGCCAAATGTACTTCAAGGCCTTTTGGATTCAGAAGAAATTTAAATATTAATGGAATATAGTTTTATAAGTGATCCTGAATTAAGAGGTAAATTAGAAAAAGCAAGAAAAAAGAATAGATCCTTTGCTGATTCTATTAATAAGGACCCTATTGAAAAAGAAGAATTTAACTCCAATCAAAACTTGCCTAAAAAGAAAAAAGCCAAACCTAATAAAAAGTTTGAAAGTTTAAAAGCTAAGAAAAAAAATAATAGAAAAAAAAGACTTAAACCTCCTTCTACGAAAAATCTTGCTGTAGCAACGAAGCAACTTTCTTCAATGATAAGAACTGGACTGCCTCTTTTAGAAGCACTAAATATACTCTCAGAGAGTAATGAAGATAAAACATTAAAAGCAGTTTTTAAAGAGGCCTCTATTGGAATTAGTAGAGGTGCTACATTTCAGGAAATTCTAGAAAAGCATCCAGATATATTTGATGATATGTATCTTGCGTTGGTTTCAGCTGGAGAAGCTGCTGGTCTTCTCCCTGAAGTCTTAGATAGAGAAGCTAAACTTCTAGAAAGCTTGTCAAAAATAAAAGGACAAATACAAAGTGCTTTAACTTATCCAATAGCAATTTTTGTACTAACAATAGTTGTGATTATTGTAATGTTGGTTTTTGTGATTCCTGTATTTGTGGATATGTATTCGTCCTCTGGCGCAGATTTACCAGGACTAACTCAATTTCTAGTTAATGCATCAAATTCTCTGAGAAGTCCATCTTTCTTATTAAAGACTTTACCAGTTGTGACTATTGGATTCTTTTTTGCAAAAAAACAATTAAAAACTAATAGTTTTATAAATTGGAAAGACTCAACTTTACTTAAATTACCAATAACGAAAGATTTAGTAACAAAATCATGTTTAGCCAATTTCTCAAGAACTTTAAGTTCATTGAATTCTGCAGGAGTTCCTATTTTAGAGGCTTTGATGATTTCAAAAAGGACATTGGGAAATAGGGTATTTCAGAGAATAGTTGATAAAATGAATACTGAAATACAGTCGGGTCAACCTATCTACAAAGTTCTAGCTTTAGAGGTAAAGGTTATTCCAATTATGTTTACATCAATGTTCAGGATTGGAGAAGAAACAGGAGAATTAAGTGAAATGGTTGATAAATTAGCAGATTTTTATGAGGATGAAGTATCAACAGCTGTTAAATCACTAACCTCTGTTTTAGAACCTCTAATGATTGTATTTGTTGCTATGGTTGTTGCTTTTATTTTAGTAGCTATGTATTTACCTATGTTTAATATGATGAGTACTGTTGGTTAAAAGAACTTTTATCAATATTTTTGCAAATAATGATTAAAAATAAATATTTTTATTTTTTTATCTTTTCTTTATACATATTAAGTTTTCTTGAGATAAGTTCTTTCTTAAATGGATCGGAATTAAATGATAGATCCAAAATATTAGGTCCACAATCATATTCACTAAGTATAAATAAATCT
>CETG01190493.1_pt1 | contig 10560 bp, 10 predicted proteins | sample 361471 | NCBI WGS metagenome assembly CETG01 (sample SAMEA2622696, study PRJEB7988) | marine metagenome | isolation source: saline water (ENVO:00002010), including | reverse complement strand
TAAACGAAGAGCAACCATTTTAAAAAAAATTGTCCAAATACTGTTAAGGTTATATAGCTTCTATCTTAAACCGTTATGGCTGAAACAAAATTATTACCCAAAATTGGAAGTAAAATAAAAATTAATCTTGATAAAGTAAACGATAGGATTCCAAAAAGATTAATGAATCAAATATCAGAAAATCCTAGAGCTGTGATTACGGGATATAAAATGACAGATGGTAGAAGTATCGGTTTAATAGTAAAATTTCAATCTGGTGAAGAAAATTGGTTTTTCCCAGAAGAAATTGAGAGAGGTTAATTTAATCAAGTGAATGATCCCAAACAGCTATTAGGAATAAAAGGAGCTTCAGAGACATCAAGCATATGGAAACTTCGTCTCCAATTGATGAAACCAATTACATGGATCCCTTTAATATGGGGTGTTATTTGTGGCGCTGCTGCCAGCGGAAACTTTATATGGACTTTTAATAATTTACTAGCTTCACTTGCTTGTATGTTAATGAGTGGACCATTACTTGCAGGATATACCCAAACAATAAATGATTACTTTGACAGAGAAATAGATGCTATAAATGAACCAAATAGACCTATCCCTTCGGGAGCAATATCAATAAGTCAAGTTAAAGTTCAAATCTGGGTTTTACTTATATCTGGATTAATAGTTGCATATCTATTGGATTTATACGCTAAGCATTCATTTCCTTCAGTTTTTTTATTAGCTTTCGGGGGATCCTTTGTTAGTTATATTTATTCAGCACCGCCTTTAAAACTAAAACAAAATGGTTGGCTTGGTAATTATGCATTAGGAGCATCTTATATCGCTTTACCTTGGTGGGCAGGTCAAGCTTTATTTGGCAAATTAACAATTATTACTGCACTTCTAACTCTTGCTTACAGTCTTTCTGGTTTAGGAATAGCAGTTATAAATGACTTTAAAAGTGTAGAAGGAGATTCAAAATTAGGACTTAATTCTTTACCTGTTACTTTTGGGATAAAAAAAGCAAGTCAAATAAGTGCAGGACTAATAGATATTTTCCAGCTAGCCATGGTTGCTGTTTTAATTATCATTGGTCAAAATTTAGCTTCAGTGATTTTGGTATTATTAATTATTCCTCAAATAACCTTTCAAGATATGTGGTTACTTAGAGATCCTTTAAAATATGATGTTAAATACCAGGCGAGTGCACAACCTTTCCTTATAACTGGAATGCTAGTTACTGCTCTAGCTATAGGGCATAGTTTCTTAATAGTGTAAAATTGCTTAAATTAAAGCAAAGAAAATATTTATTAACTCCTTTATTTTTATTTTTTATTATTTTATTATTTCCTTTAATTAACATAATAAAAATTACTACAAAATTTAAACCTGAAAATTTAATACATAAAGATAATTTAAATTATTCATACGAAATATATTCTTCTGATAATAAATTAATTAATAAATTAAGCCGCAAATACGATGTATTAAATGATAGTGAAATAATTCCAACACTAATAAAAAATGCATTTATATCAGGAGAAGATAAAAGGTTTATGTATCATAATGGAATAGATTTAATGGGTTTACTCAGAGCTTTTAAAAATAATCTCGAAAGTGGATATATTCGAGAAGGGGGGAGCACTATAACTCAACAAGTTTCTAGAATAATTTTTTTAAATAATGATTTAAATATAAAAAGAAAAATAAAAGAATTAATAATATCATTAATTTTAGATTTTAAATATTCAAAAAGCTATATCCTAAAACTATATCTAAACAATATCTACTTAGGCTCTGGTGCATATGGAGTGAATGAAGCTTCTCAAATATATTTTGGTAAATTCATTAATGAACTAAGCTTATCAGAAATTGCATTAATAGTTGGGTTGGCTCCTGCTCCTTCAATTTATTCTCCATTTAACAATATTAATTTAGCTCTCAAAAATAGAGATAAAATCCTTTACGGAATGTATTCAGATGGTTACATTACCAAAAATGATTTAAATTATGCACTCAATGAAAAAATTAAATTAAATAATCCACAAGAAAATTCAATTTATTTAGGAGATTCTGTACTAATTAATTTTATTCTTAATGAAACAAATAAGTTAATTAATTATAAAGGTATTGAGGGGAAATATAACTACATAAAAATAAAATCAAGCATAAACACAGCATGGCAAAATAAAGCTCAAAATCTTGCCAGATCAATTCAGCCAGAAGATCTTGAAATTGCACTAGTAACTATTGACTCAAATTCTGGTCTCATAAGAACAATGATAAGTGGGAAAGAACCTATTTCAAATACTTTTAATAGAGCAACTTATGCAATCAGGCCATTAAGTTCCACTTTTAAAATTATTCCTTACATGGCTGCATTTAAGGATGGGAAAAACTTAAAAGATAAATATTATGATGTTCCAACTTGTTGGGATGATTATTGTCCAAAGAATTTTTCTAATATTTATAAAGGTAAAATTTCTTTAATTGAAGCTTTCAAGAGTTCCTCGAATATTGTTCCAATAAAAATTTCTAAAGAATTAGGACTTGAAAAAATAATAACTTTAGCAAATGAATTTGGGATAGGTTACCAACATAAAATTGAAGAATTCTTACCTTTAGCAATAGGCTCATATGGAGATAGTCTTCTTAATATTTCAAATGTTTATTCAACTATTAATAATAGTGGCTGGCTAATTAAGCCTAGTATATTAGAGAAATTAGAATCAAGAAATGGCGAAATCATATGGGAGAATAATTTTGAAGCCAAAAGAGTAATCAAAAAAATTAATATTAAAAAATTAAATAAAATATTAGAGAAGTCTGTGAGCGAGGGAAGTGGTATAGCGGCATCAATTAGAAATGAAAAAATATTTGGTAAAACAGGAACTTCTGATGGGAACAGAGATTTATGGTTTATAGGCTCACTCAAAGGGATTACTACTGGCGTATGGTTAGGTTTTGATGATTATAAGAAAACAAATTTATCTAGTGCAAATGCAGCTTTATTCTGGAAAATGTATATAAAATCAATAAATCAATCAGAATAAATTTATCATATTCAAATCATAAATAATTCATTACTGCTGCATAAAATCCGTCCCCAGGATGTGATCTGCTAGGTAAAATTTGTTTTTCACTAACTAAATTAATATTATTATTATTTTCTAAAAAATTTTTAATTAATAAATTATTTTCTCCTGGGCAAATTGTGCAGGTAGAGTAAACAAGGGTTCCTGTTTTTTTTAATAAAGGGAAAATAGAATTTAACAATTTTTCTTGTAAAAGAATTAATTTATTAATTTTACTTTTATTTAAAGACCATCTTGCATCAGGATTCCTAGCAAAGGTTCCTATCCCTGAACATGGCGCATCTATTAAAATTTTGTCGAAATAACAGTTTAAATCTGGTTTTGCATTCAGTAAATTTGTTGCATCTTCCTTATGAATTTGAACACTTTTTATATTTAGCCTATTTAAGTTTTCTCTTAATATATTTAATCTAATTTGAGATCTATCTAAGGCCCAAATTTCTCCTTTATCTTCAATAATTTCTGCCAGATGTGAAGTCTTACTTCCTGGAGCTGCACATGCATCTAATATTTTTTCATCTTTTTGAGGATCTAAAAGTGTTGCCACCCATTGAGAAGATCTATCTTGAATAACCCATTTCCCCTCTTCATAACCAGGTAAATTTCTAATAGATCTTGATTTTGTTTTTAATTGAATTCCATTTTTTAAATCTTTTATTTTGATTGCTTCTATATTTTCTTTTTTTAACTCTTCTAATATTTCCTCAACACTAGTTTTAAGAGGATTTATTCTCAAATCAATTGTTGGTCTTTTATTAAATGATGAAGCAATATTAATTGATTTTTGAACTCCAAACCAATCAATAATTTCTTTTACTAACCAAGTTGGTAAGGATTCCAAATAAGATATTTTATCTAATTGATTATCAGGAATAAATGGAAGATCTTTTTTTTGTAATTTCTGACTGGCATTTCGCAAAACCGCATTTACGACTCCCGAAAGAGCTTTTAAATCTGTTTTTTTTGCTACCTCTACCGATGTTGAGATTGCAGCCGAAAAAGGGATTTTATCCATCTTTAATAATTGATATAGTCCTATGTGCAAAAGCCATCTTAATTTTGGAGGTTGCTTATTATGATTTAATTTAGAAGTATGATCTATCCATAAATCAAGCAATTTCCTATATCTAATACATCCGAATGAAATTTCTGTAATGAAAGCAATATCAAGTTGATTAAATTTATAATTGATTAAAACCTTTTCTAAAGCTAAATCGGAATAAATACCAGCACTAACTTTTAAAAGAATTTCCCATGCAGCTTTCCTTTGTAAATAACCTTTTGCCAAGTAAATAAGTCTATATTTAATTTAAATATACTAATAATCTCGCAATTTAAACTAAACTTTAGAAGCTGAACTAAACCAGATAAATCCTAAAATAGAAACAAGGGTTAAATTAAAACCTAGAAATAAATAAACATTTAAGGAGTTTATACTTTCTCTTGAGAAGAAACTTAAAAATTGATTTTTTATATTTTTCATTATCTTAAAAATTTGTGGTATTAAAAAGATATTTTTAGAGTTAAATTTTATTTATAAATCTAAAAATAATAATAAAAAAGTTATGATTTTCTAATTTTAATTTAAAATTGAATTGATTTAAAAATGTAGATAAATAGCTAACTTTTAAAATGTATATTCGAATCTAACATCTTTAATTATATTTTGTAATCATATAATATTGTCTTAATTATTCAGAATTTATTTTACAACTTTACTTAATAATTAATTTAAATTATCTAGAAATTTTTCTGCATTTTCAAGATGCTTATTTAATTGTGCTAAATTCATCTTATCCAAATTTCTTGTAATCATAGCCAATCTATATTGTTTTCTGAAATAATGCTCATTATCTTTTATAAATTTCCAAAATAGACTATCCCAAATATCACACCATTCTCCATTTTTATAATCAGACATTTTTTTAATGTAGTTTGAACTAGAAATATAAGGCTTTGTAGAAAATATACCCCCATCACTAAACTGACTCATTCCATAAATATTAGGTACCATAACCCAGTCATAAGAATCAATGAACATTTCCATAAACCATTTATATACTTGATCAGGATGAATATTACACAAGAGCATAAAGTTACCAATAATCATTAATCTTTCTATGTGATGACAATAACCAAACTTAAGAATTTTTTTTATCACATTATCAACAGGCAATATCCCTGTCTCGCCACTGTAAAAGGATTTCGGTATAGGTTTGTTTTCAAAATTCCAAAAGTTCTGCTTGCGCATAGTGTTACCATATTTTTTATAAATCAAGCAAACAAATTCTCTCCAGCCAATTATTTGCCTAAAAAAGCCTTCTAATGAATTTAATGGAATATTATTTTCCTCCGCAAAAATAAGTGTTTTATGAATTACTTCTTTGGGAGTTAGCAATCCTGAATTTAATAGAGGAGATAAGAGACTATGCCATAGAAAATCTTGATTTTTGCTTATAGCATCTTCGTAATCTCCAAATAAATTCAATCTACTTTCTAAGAAATCATCCAACCAATTATCTACTTCCTTAAATTTTATTGGAAAGAAAAAATATTGGCTACTTCCAATATATTTAAGATCTGAATTGAATATTTTTTTCTCAATATTTTTTATAAACTTATTCTTAGAAATATTTTTTATTTTTGGAACTTCTATATTCTTTGGTAACTTTTTTCTATTAAATTCATCAAAACTCCATTTGCCTCCATAAGGAGAATTATCAGAATTGACTAAAATATTTAGTGATTTTCTTTGGTCTTTATAGAATCTAGCCATTAATGGCTTTTTATCATCATCCTCAAATTTTTTTATAAGATCACTTTCTGTAATGAACATTGGAGATTCATGGATATTTATATTTATGTCATTAATCTCAGCAAATTTATTAATCCTTTTCATGATTAAATAATCATGAGGATTAATAATATTTATGATTTTACAATTACTTGATATGTACTTCTTTAAATAACAACTAGTAGTATAGTTATTTTGATTTTCTCCGTATATCACTTTAATTCCTAATTCTTCTAGATGTTCCTGATAGCATTGCATAGATGCTTTCAGAAAAATTAATTTATTTATATTATTTACTAATTTATAATTTTTATCATTTCCAAAGAAAAGTGAATCTTCTATCATAAGAATAACGAATCCTAATTTTATTAAAGGGCTATCTTTAAAAAGTTGATTAGGAAAAACTATAGAGATCTGATTCATAATTGATATTTTCTTATTCTGCATCTTTGTGAACAGTAAATAACATTATCCCAACAATTACTCCACTTTTTCCTCCAAACAAATGATCTCTTGCATACAGGACAAATTTTATGAGGTATATTTTTCAATCTAAAAGTTATTTTTTATGAATTGATTTAAATCTATCTGAATCTTTTAATGCCTGATGTTTAGTTTTTCTTCCTGCGACTCTTTTTCTCCAATTATTAAATGTATTTCTCTTTAAATTAGCTCGCATAATTTTAATTGCTTCTTTTTCTTTTAATCCAAATTGGTATTCAATCGCTTCAAAAGGGGTTCTATCTTCCCAGCACATTTCTATTATTCTATCTATTTCTTTAACATCCATGATTATTTAATTTCTATACATTTCTGTGAACATAAAGTTTTTAAACTTGATCTCCCTGTAATAGCCAATCTGTTCCCAGCCCAGTATTTATAAATAACTCTTAAAAAATTAGAAAGAAATGGAATTTTTAAAGGATAATAAAGCCATCCCAGTCCTATAAGATCATAAGAATAAGCCAAAACATCTAAACCTTTTATTATTTCTCCATCTTCTAAAATGCCATGAAGATTTTCCATTGCCTCTAAATAGGTAATATTTTTAAAATTAATTGAATTAAAATTATCTTTATTTATATCCACGAATAATATATTTTTATGGAGGTCCCTTTGCTTTAGAAAGTTTATTTCTCTTCTACATAAAGGGCATTCACTATCAAATAGAAAAGTTAACTTATTGTTCATTTTTAAACTTAATATAAAAAAAACTAAATCGAATTGTGGATTTAATATAAAAAAAATTATTTTAATTTAAGTTTAAAAGAAGCTTTATAAAGCCTTAATAATCTATCGCGCAATTACAATATAAATTCCACTATGTTTTATATAACAACCGTTGATTAAGGGATACATCAATGGTTTAAAAAATTTAATTTATTCATCAAGTAAATGTAGTCCTTCTCCAACATCCGATTTAAAATCACAATATTTCTCAAAGACTAATCCGACTTGACGCATAGACTCTCCCAATTCATCATTAAATTTTAATCGTTCTGAAGAATCTTTTTCTGGTAATGTCCAACCTTGAGTTTCAACCATACTTGTTATTAAAGTATAATCCCATTCTATGTATGCCATTAAAATAACAATTAATAATTACTTTAAAATTATAAACTATTTACCCCTACCAAAAAATTTAAATTTTTTGAGATTTATCAATATTTTTAATTAAGTCAAATTCTGAAATAATAAGATCAGAAAGTTAACACAATATAATAAATTTAGATTATTTATCTTAAAATGTCAGTCTTACCAAAACGATTTAATAAAATTAAGAGCGTTTTAAATAAACGTATTGCAAATTTAACAGTTTTAGTTGAAGCAGTTAATAAGCCTCATAATTTATCTGCTATTTTAAGGACTTGTGATGCAGCAGGGTTATTTAATGCAAATTTTATTGGTAAAAATAATGAGGTTAGAACTTTCAACAGCACAGCTCAAGGGAGTCAAAAATGGGTTAAGTTGATAAATTATTCAAGCTCAAGCTCGGCAATATCAGAATTAAAAAAGAAAGGTTTTAAATTATTTGGAACAACATTAAATAAGGACTCAATCGATTATAGAAAATTTGATTACTCTTCTAGTACGTGTTTTGTCTTGGGCGCAGAAAAATGGGGATTAAGTGAAAACTTGATTAATGAAGTTGATGAATCCATTTTTATTCCAATGAGTGGAATGGTTCAATCTTTAAATGTTTCTGTTGCTACTTCAATATTACTATTTGAAGCAATTAGACAAAGAGAACTTAAGGGGCTAATACCTAATAATGGAGAAGGTTTAAATAGCGATGAATATGAAAGTACTTTATTTGAATGGAGTTATCCAGAATTAGTAGATTCTTATAAGAAAGCTGGCAAAAAATATCCCACATTAAATGATTATGGCGAAATTAATTATGATAATTAGATTTGTAATTATTTTTTTTAATTAGTTTTTGAATCTTCTAATCCTTCTCCGAGGAAAGAAAGACCTAAGACAAGAACAAACATTGCTAATCCTGGAAATAATGCAGTCCACCATATACCAGTTGGCAAAGCAGATAAAGCAAGATTTAAATCACTACCCCATTCTGGAATATCTGCTGGGACTCCTAAGCCTAAAAAGCCTAAACTACCTAATACCAAAACAGCATCCGCTGCATTTAAAGTTAATATTATAGGTAGTGGTGTTAGTACATTTGGAAGAATATACTTGAAAACTATTCTTAAGATTCCAGCTCCAGCGACGCTTGCAGATTCAACATAAGTCTCAGCTTTTATAAGAATAGTTTGATTCCTTATTAACCTAAAATATTGAGGAGAATAAACAATACATAATGCGAATGCGGCATTGAAGATACCTTTGCCAAGAACAAAAGCCATCACTACTGATAATAAGATAACTGGTATTGAGAAAATAGTATCCATTAAAAGAGACAAAAATTTATCAATAAATCCACCAAAATATCCACTTAATAATCCCAAGGGTAAACCTATAGCTATAGCAAAAGACATGGCTAAAAAAACTATCTCAATTGCAATTGTTGATCCTTGCAAAGTTCTCAAACAAACATCTCTTCCTAGTCTGTCTGTACCACATAAATGAGTTAATGATGGTGCAGCATATATATCATTATTGAGACTTAATTGAGAATTATCAAAAATATTATTTAAATCCAATATTTTAATTATTAGGCACACTACTACATATAATGAGACTATAAAAAAGCCAGCACTTCTAATCCTTTTTGATAGATTTTTTTTCTGAGAACCCAACTTATAAAAGTTTCCAAAGATTGTTAAATAAAATATAACTTTAGTTTTTGAATATTAGAAGATGCTTGTTTTTAATTTGAAATCTTATCATTGATTTAACTTAAGAACTGCCATAAATGCTTCTTGAGGTACATCAACTTTTCCCATTGCTTTCATTCTTTTTTTACCTTTAGCTTGTTTTTTTAATAACTTTTTTTTCCTAGAGATATCTCCACCATAACATTTTGATAATACATCTTTTCTTAATGCACTAATACTTTCACTTGCAATAATTCTACTCCCAATAGATGCTTGAATTGGAATCTTAAATTGTTGTTTGGGGATTAACTCTTTAAGCTTTTCAACTAAACTTCTACCTATCCCATAGGCTTTATCTTTATGAACAATGGATGTTAGTGGGTCTGCCCTCTCTGAGTTTATTAGAACATCTAATCTTACTAAATCATTTTTTCTGTATCCGATTAAATGATATTCCATTGAAGCATAGCCTTGAGTCCTACTTTTCATTTGATCAAAGAAATCAGTTACAACTTCTGCTAAAGGAATCTCATATATAAGCGTAACTCTATCAGTTGTTATATATTTCATATCTAGAAAGACGCCTCTCCTCTCTTGGCATAAACCCATTAGTGTCCCATTAAAATCATTAGGTGCATAAATTTCCATTTTTACGTAAGGTTCTTCTATTGATTCTCTTAGTTGAGGATCAGGCAATGTTGATGGATTATCAATGAGGATATTTTCACCATCATTAAGATTTACTTTATATATAACTGAAGGTGCAGTAACTATTAAATCTAGGTCATATTCTCTTTCTAATCTTTCTTGTACAATCTCCATATGCAGTAATCCTAAAAAACCACATCTAAAGCCAAAGCCCATAGCACTGCTTGTTTCAGGTTCATATTTCAATGCAGCATCTGACAATTGAAGCTTCTCTAAAGATTCTCTCAAATCAGGATATTGATCAGCATCAGTTGGGAATAATCCACAAAAAACCATTGGATTAGCTTCTTTATATCCAGGAAGTGCATTTTTTGAAGGGGCATTAAGAAGTGTAATTGTATCACCTACTCTCGCATCTGCTACTGATTTGATTGATGCAGCTAAATAACCCACTTCGCCGGCATGCAATTCATTTACTTTTTGCTGATCAGGTGCCATAATTCCAACTTCATCTAATTCATAAAATTTATTGCTAGCCATTAGCAGAATTTTATCTTTTATACTAATTGAACCTGATACAACTCTAAAATAAACAATAACTCCTCTATACTGATCATAGTAAGAATCAAAGATAAGAGCCTGAGTTGGAATACCTTTATTTTCATTAGGTGATGGAATATTTCTAACAATTGCCTCAAGAATATTTTCAATTCCTTCACCTGTTTTAGCAGAACAGTTAATTGCGTTTGAAGTATCAAGTCCAATA
>CETG01176363.1_pt1 | contig 10561 bp, 10 predicted proteins | sample 361471 | NCBI WGS metagenome assembly CETG01 (sample SAMEA2622696, study PRJEB7988) | marine metagenome | isolation source: saline water (ENVO:00002010), including | reverse complement strand
GGTTATGAGCCCGACGAGCTACCAGACTGCTCTACCCCGCGAAGTTTCTTAAGCATACATCCTTGAGATTAGTTTTTTGGCATTTTTTATCCACCTTTGAACTTCAATTCTCCTATCACTTCAAGTTGTACCCATTTTGAAAAGGAAAAAATTGTTTGCTCTAGTTCATCTGCTGCAGTAGGTGTTATCCACTCCAATTGTCTAAGGATGTTTAAGGCTACAGCGTGTTTAGCTCTTTTTGATCCGTCTTCTACCTTTATGGCTACACCCATTCCTTCTCCTATTCTTCCTAAGCATTGCAGGCCTTCTGACCCTCCTTTGCTTATTACTTGACCATGAGAACGATTCATTAATTCAGTATCAAACTGACCTAGACCACCAATAAGTTCGGGATTTCCAATCATAGCCCTTGTGACTTGAATTAATTCTGGTTGATTTGCTTGACTTAACTCAGCGTACAAAGCTGATATTTGATTAAGTTTCAGAAAAAGTGTTGGTGACCCACAATCATCTACAGCTGTACAAATATTATTTGGGGTAATATTTAAGAATTCTGCAATCCGTCTTATTATTTCAATTTGAAGTGGGTGATTTATAGATAAATAATCATTTAGAGGCCAATCCATTTTTTTGCATGTTGCTAAAAATGCTGCATGCTTTCCAGAGCAATTATGCTCTAATTTACTTTTTTTGTTCCTAGGTATTGGACATTTTAATTGATCAACATCAATATCTGCATTCCATAAGATTCTAAATGCTTCCCTAGCATGTTTTGTTGAACCAATATGAGAAGCACAAGCTATTGCAAGGCCTTTATTAGAGCTATTGATTTGCTCCGCTGTTCCACTACTTATAAAAGGCAATGATTGAAATGGTTTAAGTGAAGACCTAATGAATGTTTCATATTCTTGACTACCAGCAGACATTAACACTCTATGTTTTTTGTCACACACAACAGCATGAACATTATGAATAGATTCAATATTTGAACCTCTTTTTATAACAACTTTAAATACAGGAGTCTCATTTCTGAATTTATTAATCAATGAATTATTTAACGTCATATTTAGTTGTAATTACATAATAATTTTTAAGATTGAAATCCCAATAAAAAATAATATAGATATTATAATTAATGATTCTTTTAAAGAATCTATGATTGGAGTAACTTCATGTTGAGCTATTAACAGATCTTTAGTCCTAATATCAATTGTTTTCTCCCATGTTTGCCCGTCATACCATCCAGACTCCTCATATTCTATTTTATGTGAATATAATCTTTTAAAGATGTAATTCCAATTTAATAGTTGTCTAACTAATAGTAAGATTGGAATAAAGAGGCTAACAGATATACTTTCCAGTATTATATATACTGGTGATTTAGTTAATTGTATGCTTCCACTTGAAATAAGTAAAGTTAAAGGTAGAGTTAACAACCAACTTTGAGTAAGTCTTTTGTATAAATATGATTTACCATTTATTGGCCATGATGAAAAACTTGAATTGGATAATTCCTCGTATTCTAAAATTGGTATCTGATCTTTAGGAACAGGGCATATAGTTGTGCTAATCATAAATATTAAATATTAGTTGAATTTAATACATTCGCCATTACTCCAAAACCCTTCGAGATTGTAATAGTTTCTTTCATGAGGCTGAAATACATTTACTATTAATTCACCATAGTCTAATAATGCCCATTTGGCTTCATTAATTCCTTCTTTCCTCAGTGGAACAATATTGGTTTCTTTTTCTATACTATCCTCTACAGATTTTATAATTGCTCTAACTTGAACATCTGATAAACCATTTGTTATTAAAATCCAATCAGCAATACTTGATACTTCGCTTATTTCTATAATATCTATATTTTGAGCTTTCTTGTCTTCACAAGCCTTGGCAGCTAATTTTACAAGTTGATTGTTATCCATATACATTTTCACTACTTACCGATGATCTTGAACCTTCTTGTTCAGCCATTTCAGCTCTAGCTTTTTCAGCGCTTTTTCTTAACGCTTCTAGCCTGTCTTCATAATAACTTCTTTTTTTCTTTTTCCTTGACTTTTCAACAAGCTCTTTTAATGCTCCTCCAAGACTCTTATAAGCATTTGGAACGCTATATCCAAATCTGCAAGCAAGGTCAATAGCTCTTTCATCTGCATTTATTGCATCTTGCAGCCTTTTTTCAGAATTATTTTTTAGATATAACCTGTATCCGGCAAAACCCGAAAGACCTAATGCCATTAGAAGTAATAGACCATCTTGAACCCACAGTTCACCAATCGCTCCTCCTAGCCCAATAGCTAGTGCTGCCATTTCCCAACCATCTCTTGGAATAGTGTCATTTTGAATTCGACCTACTTCATGCCAAAAGAGTAAATTTCTATGATCTTGAGCAAGGTAATCCCATTGCTCAAGGTCGATTTGGATTTCAACTTCATCTCTACCTATCTCTTCAAGTGTTATCAATGGGGGATCTATTGCTGCAGAGGCCTCCACGAACACCCAGCTTTGATTTTCTGCAGGCAGCAGCCCTTTTAGGCGCTGGAGTTCGCTCATGGGTTTTGTCTTTTTTATAGAAATTTAGTTAGAGTGTAATTCTATGTTGTAACTTTGCTTATATGAAGGATATCTGCAACATGAGACGTTTGTTTTAATGGTCCTAATGATTAAAGCTGATGCCGCGGCGTATTGATATAAGACGAATATTAATTCTTGGCTCTGGTCCTATCGTTATTGGCCAGGCTTGTGAATTTGATTATTCTGGCACTCAGGCATGTAAAGCATTGAAAGAAGAAGGTTTTGAGGTTGTCTTAATCAACTCTAATCCAGCCTCAATAATGACTGACCCTGAGATGGCAGATAGAACTTATATAGAACCACTAACTCCACAATTAGTAAGATCCATTATTGAGATAGAGCGACCTCAAGCACTTCTTCCCACAATGGGAGGACAAACTGCATTGAATATCGCTGTTTCTTTATCAGAAGATGGCACTCTTTCTAACTTTGGGGTCGAACTTATTGGTGCGGATTTGATATCAATAAAAAAAGCAGAGGATAGAAAATTATTTAAGGAAGCAATGAATTCTATCGGAGTTAAAGTATGCCCATCTGGCATCGCTTCTAATATTGAAGAAGTAAAATGTGTAGGTGAACATATACAAAGTTATCCAAGAATAATTAGACCAGCATTTACTCTTGGAGGAAGCGGTGGAGGTATTGCATATAACGATGAAGAATACTTATCTATATGTAAATCAGGTTTAGATGCAAGTCCAGTTTCTCAAATACTTATAGAGAAATCATTAATTGGTTGGAAAGAATTTGAATTAGAAGTTATGAGGGATTTAGCAGATAATGTAGTAATAATCTGTAGTATTGAGAATCTTGATGCAATGGGAGTTCATACAGGTGATTCTATAACTGTTGCACCTGCGCAAACACTAACAGATAAAGAATATCAACAACTAAGAGATCAATCAATTCAAATTATTCGTGAGATTGGAGTTGCAACTGGAGGAAGCAATATTCAGTTTGCTATTAATCCTGAAGATGGAGATATTGTTGTAATAGAAATGAATCCAAGGGTTAGCAGATCATCAGCTTTAGCTAGTAAGGCAACTGGATTTCCTATAGCAAAAATTGCTGCGCTATTAGCGATTGGTTATAACCTTGATGAAATAATTAATGATATTACGGGTAAAACACCTGCATGTTTTGAACCAACAATTGACTATGTTGTCACTAAGATTCCAAGATTTGCATTTGAAAAATTTAATGGAAGCAATCCTGTATTAGATACCTCAATGAAATCTGTTGGTGAAGCAATGGCAATTGGCCGTTCATTTGAGGAATCATTCCAAAAGGCCATAAGATCATTAGAGATAGGATATGCAGGATGGGATGGTAACAAAAGTTATGATGAAGTAAACGATATAGACGTGGATAAAATACTTAGAACGCCATCCCCTGATCGTATTTTTGCAATTAAGAATGCCATGCAATTAGGTAAAACTAATGAAGAAATACATTGTCTAAGTAACATTGATAACTGGTTTCTTGAGAAGTTTCGAAATATTTTAGAATTAGAAAATCAATTCTTAGTAGATAAGAATCTCTCAGATCTCAATTTTGAACAAATACTTTTATTAAAACAAAATGGATTTTCTGACAAGCAAATATCTATTGCAACTGATTCTTCTGAGCATGATGTTAGATTATTGCGTAATAAATTAGGAGTAACTCCAGTATATAAAACTGTTGATACTTGTGCGGCAGAGTTTTTGTCTAATACGCCTTATCACTATTCAACATATGAAAGTCCTATTTTTAAAATTGAATCCGATGGTTCAAAAGTAAAACTTAATAGTTCCAATGAAGTTAACTATTCAAGTTCAGATAAAATCATGATAATTGGAGGTGGGCCAAATAGAATAGGGCAAGGAATTGAATTTGATTATTGCTGTTGCCATGCATCATTCCAGGCTCAATTAGAAGGATATTCTACTATTATGATTAATAGTAACCCTGAAACAGTTTCTACAGATTATGATACAAGTGATATTTTATATTTTGAACCTCTTACCCTGGAAGATGTATTAAATGTTATTGAATTAGAAAAACCAAAAGGAGTTATTATTCAGTTTGGAGGTCAAACCCCATTAAAAATATCAATTGATTTATTCAATTGGTTAAATAGCCAAGAAGGAATGTTAACAGGTACATCTATATTAGGAACATCACCTATTTCAATTGATAAAGCAGAAGATAGAGAACTATTCGATTCAATTCTTAATAATTTAAAGATAAGACAACCTAAAAATGGTATAGCAAGAAATGAAAAAGAAGCATTTAATGTAGCTGATAGAATTTCATACCCTCTTGTTGTCCGTCCATCCTATGTATTAGGTGGTAGGGCAATGGAAATTGTTTATGATGATAATCAATTAAAACAATATATTTTTGAGGCCGTTAATGTAGAACCAGATCATCCTGTTCTAATAGATCAATATTTAGAAAATGCAATTGAAGTTGATGTAGATGCTCTATGTGATGTTGAGGGCAATGTAATACTGGGTGGATTAATGGAACATATAGAACCTGCAGGTATTCATTCTGGAGACTCTGCTTGTTGTCTTCCATCTATATCAATAACAAAAAAATCAATTGAAACCATTAGAAACTGGACTAAGTTAATTTCTAATGCACTTAATGTTGTTGGTTTAATAAATATCCAATTTGCAATTCAAAGAGATGACTTAGGCTCTGAAAAAGTATTTATCATTGAAGCCAACCCTCGTGCTTCAAGAACTGTCCCTTTTGTTTCTAAGGCTACTGGTGTTCCTTTAGCAAGAATGGCTACAAGTCTAATGATTGGAAAAACTCTTACTGAACTTGGAATTACGAAAGAACCTATTCCTCCACTTCAATCAATTAAAGAAGCTGTTCTGCCATTTCGGAGGTTCCCAGGTTCAGATAGTGTTTTAGGTCCTGAAATGAGATCTACTGGTGAGGTTATGGGTACTGCTTCAGGCTTTGGTATGGCATATGCTAAATCAGAAATAGCTGCTGGTGAATCTCTCCCAACAGAGGGAGTTGTCTTTTTATCTACGCATGATAAAGATAAACAGTCATTAATTTCTATATCTGAAAGTCTTCTAGAATTGGGTTTCTCTCTTATAGGAACATCTGGTACTGCTAATTATCTTTCTAAGCATGAAATTGTTATTGAGAAAGTTCTAAAGGTCCATGAGGGTCGTCCAAATGTTGAAGATCTTATTCGCTCAGGAAAGATTCAATTAGTTATCAATACTCCTATTGGTAGGCAAGCAGTTCATGATGATAAGTATCTTAGAAGAGCAGCACTTGATTATTCAGTTCCTATTTTTACTACATTAGCCGGGGCACGAGCAGCTGTCCAAGCAATTTCTTCTCTTCAATCACAGAAAATACCTGTAACAGCCCTTCAAGACCTTTACTGATATATTTTACATAGGTTTAATACTTTTAAGTTTTTCTTGGAGTTGATTCGCTAACGATTGTCTACCAATAACAAGAACTTTGAGTGTATCTTCATGCATGCGTAATTGAGCATCAGCAACTTGCATACCTCTAACTAATTCTTTAGCATCATCGGGTAGTGTTTTTAGATCATATTTTTTACCTTCAAAAGTTAGAATTGGTTCTGAAGAGTTGGTTGAAGAAGACGTCATTAAATTTTAAATTACCAATTCTATATTATTTCTTAGTACATCCTTCTTTGCTATTGTATAAATTTAATTAATAATTAGATTTATGAATTTGTACCTTTAAGAAATTGTTTCTCACATAACTCACTATATCTGCCAGAGCAGTTAAGAAGTTCAAGATGGGATCCTTTTTCTATGATTTGACCATTTTCTAGAAATATAATTTGATCTGCTTCCTGAACAGTTGACAATCTATGGGCAATTACAATTACCGTTCTATCTTTCATAGCTTGCTTTAATCCTAGTTGAACTTCGGCCTCTGATTCTGCATCAAGAGCACTTGTTGCCTCATCTAATAATAATACTGACGGATTACCTATTAATGCTCTAGCAATTGAAATTCTCTGTAATTGACCTCCAGAAAGATTTGTACCCCTTTCTTCGATATATGTTTCATAACCCTTAGATAAATTGGTAATAAAGTTATGAGCATTAGCAATTTTTGCACATTTTATAATTTTCTCTCTATTAACTTTTCTACCAAAGCTAATGGCTTCTAAAATAGTTCCAGAAAAAATAGAAATTGATTGAGGAACTAATGCCATTTCCTTCCTAACTTCTTTTACATCGTATGAAGTTAGATCCTCATTATTTAGTAATATTGTACCTGAATTTGGATATATAAATCTTAATAGTAAAGAAAATATTGTGCTTTTCCCTGCACCAGAAGGACCTACCAATGCAGTTACTTCTCCACTTTTAATCGATATACTTATATTATTTAATGTATGTTTACCAGATTCATAATTAAAATTTAAATTATTGATTGATATATCTGTATGTTTTGATTTTTTATGAAATAATGATTTGGAAATATTTTTATTATGTTTTTCAATAGGTTGACCCTCAATTTCAATTAATCTTTTCAAAGAGGCTTTTCCTTGTTGTAGTTCATTAAAATTAGTAGTTAAATGACTTATGGGGTCTATTAGCATTAACAGCGCTGCAAAATAACTACTAAAAGCTTGGGCATCCAGACCACCATTTTGGATTCTGGCTGAACCTATAATTAAAATTGTAAGTATTCCACTTGCTTCGATGAAGCCTATTACTGGATGCTGCATAGCAAGTAGCTTTAAGGTTCTATATCTAGATCTGCGGTGAATATCTACTTGATTCTCGAATTTATTTTGCATCCAATCTTCAACAGTAAATGCTCTAATTATTTGAATTCCTTGAATTGCTTCTCCTAATAAACTTGCTAATTGACTAACCTTTTCTTGACTTTTTTCTGCTGCAGACATAACTTTCACACCAAAATTACTAATAAGAAGTGTTATTAAAGGAGCTAGAATTAAAGTCGCTAGAGAAATTTGCCAATCTAAAAACACCATATATGTTAATACTGCAATAAGTTGCAATAATGAAGGTGTCGTGTCCTGAATAGTCTTATATATTACTTCTCCTACTCTTTCTGCATCTTCCGTTAATCTGTAGGTTATGTCGCCTGTAGATAATTTAGAGATAGATCTAATTTCTATTTTCTGCAGTTTTTTAAATAATTCGTTTCTCAGTGTTTGGCTTATTGATAATGCAGGGTTAGCTAGAAGTGTATCTTGAGAAAATTGAGAAAGTTTCTGAATTAGAAAAACAAATAATGCTTGAATAGTTATTTGTATAACATTGCCTAGATCTCCGTTCCCAATTGCAGGTATTAAGCGACCTGCCAACCAAGCAAGTATCGGCCAGCAAAGTACATAAATAAGCATGAATGCACCACCGTATAAAAGTTCCTTTAGGTGGGGCTTAAGAAGGAAAAGTACCCTTTTTAAATTAAATTGTGATTGGGAATACATTTCTTCAAAATATCGATGTGGAGTAAAGCCTTTTTTAACCGATGAAACTAGATCAGTTTTTGAAGTACAAAGGATTAGTCTCCACAGGAGGCGAGGCTAAACATCTTATAAAAGAAAAGTTAATAACTGTTAATGGTTCATTGGAAACAAGACGAGGAAGGAAATTATCACTAGGAGATGTTGTTTGTTTTGATAACCAAGACTACCGTGTTACGCAAACTGAACCTTAGGGCCGTAAGTTGGCTCTAAGAGATAGTTAGAGGTTTTACTTGTGCGTACACCGGTGATCGCTGGAAATTGGAAGATGAATATGACTTGTGAAGAGTCAAGACTTTATATGTCTGATTTTCTTCCGATGATGACTTCCTGCCCAAGAGATAGAGAAATTGTTATTGCACCTCCATTTACAGGACTTTCAACTTTGTCTGAGATTGTTAATGGACAAAACATAAAGCTATCTAGTCAAAATGTTCATTGGGAAGATAACGGTGCATTCACTGCAGAGATATCACCAATGATGTTGATAGAACATGATGTTAAATATGCCATCGTCGGTCACAGTGAACCTCGAAAATATTTCAGTGAAAGCGATGAGCAGATCAATAAGCGTGCTATTTCAGCCCAAAACCATGATCTAATTCCAATTGTTTGTGTGGGAGAAAGCTTCGAACAACGTGAAAGAGGTGAAGCAGAGCGTGTAATCCGTCGACAAGTTGAACAGGGACTTGAGGGTACAGATTTTCAGAAACTTATCGTTGCTTATGAGCCTATCTGGGCAATAGGTACTGGTAAAACGTGTGAGGCTAAAGAAGCTAACCGAATCTGTGGACTGATTAGGTCCTGGTCTTCTTCTGATTTGATTATTCAATACGGAGGTTCTGTAAAACCAACAAATATTGATGAAATTATGTCAATGGAAGATATTGATGGTGTGCTCGTTGGAGGAGCCTCATTGGAACCTAAAAGTTTTGCAAGGATTGCAAGTTATAAAAAACAATGATAAACAAATCTGGCCCGATAAATGGTCAGATTACACATGTGTTATGGGAGTGTTGAACATCACACCTGATTCATTTAGTGATGGTGGTAATTATTTTTCAGTTACTTCTGCAATAGAAAGAGCTTCTATATTAGTTAATGAAGGTGCAGATGTTATTGATATTGGTTGCCAGAGTACTCGACCAGGAGCTCAAATGATTGGACCGGATGTTGAGTTAAAGCGGCTAATTCCTGTATTGAGATCTATACGTAATAATTATCCTAATTTGATTATATCAATCGATACATTTCACTCTAAGGTTGCAGAGAAAGCGTTAAAAATAGGAGCTAATTGGATAAACGATACAAGTTGTGGTAGATATGATGAGAATATTCTTGATGTTGTCGCTAACTATAACTGTCCTTACATATTAATGCATAGTCGTGGTGATAGCCAGTCAATGGATTTATTAAACACATACAATAATGTAACGTCAGATGTTATAAATGAACTATTAATTTATACAGATAAGGCAATATCAAAAGGTATAAGTAAATCAAACATCATATGGGATCCAGGAATTGGTTTTGCTAAAGATACTCATCAAAATCTTAAATTGCTAAAAGACCTTGAGCTAATATCAGAAGAGGGTTTCCCTTTGCTTGTAGGACCATCTAGGAAAAGATTTATTGGCGAAGTCCTTAATGAACCTAATGTAAATAATAGATTAATCGGGACAGTTGCTGTTGCTTGTAGATGTGTTCAGGCTAAAGTTTCATTGATAAGAGTGCATGATGTAAAGGAAATTTCTCAAGCGATAGTTATGTCTTCTTCTTTATACAATTAAATATACTTAAATTAAAAATTAAATCAAGACTTAATTAGTCATTATTTTCTATATTGACTCCTTCTATTCGATCCTCTACTTCTTGATAAAGTTCTTTTAATTGATCTATATTTTCTTCTGAAGTTTCCCAATAACCTCGACCATTTACTTCTAATAGTGTTCCTACAATTCTTCTAAAGCTATGAGGATTCATCTCCATTAATCTTTTTCTCATTTCAGGATCATTTATAAATGTTTCATTTGATTCTTCATAGACAAAATTATCTACTTGTCCGCTTGTAGCACTCCAACCCAATGTGTAGTTAAGCCTATTCGATACTTCTCTCACACCTTCATAGCCAGACTTCAGCATACCTTCATACCACTTAGGATTTAGTAATTTTGTCCTTGAATCTAATCTGATTGTTTCACTTAATGATCTAACTTGTGCATTAGCTGTTGTTGTATCAGCTATATAACTAGAGGGAGCTTTTCCATCTTCCCTTAAATTTTTAATTAAATTTGTAGGGTCAGAATCAAAATAATGACTTACATCAGTTAGGGATATTTCAGATGAGTCAAGATTTTGGAAAGTAGCATCGGCTGTTTTCATTGCAGATTCAAAGACTTCTCTGTTTTGATTCATTTCTCCGGGGTTATCTGCATTGAATGCATATGTTTTTCTTGATAGATACATTTCTTGTAACTC
>CETG01170074.1_pt1 | contig 10565 bp, 11 predicted proteins | sample 361471 | NCBI WGS metagenome assembly CETG01 (sample SAMEA2622696, study PRJEB7988) | marine metagenome | isolation source: saline water (ENVO:00002010), including | reverse complement strand
GGCAAATTCATTGCAGCTCATGCAGCTCATACAGGCCTGATTGCTTTTGCGGCTGGTGCAGCAACACTTTGGGAGCTTGCAAGGTTTGATCCCTCTGTCTCATTGGGGCATCAAAGTTCAATATTCCTTGCTCATTTAGCTTCGATTGGGATTGGTTTCGATGAAACTGGTTCTATCTGGACAGGAGCAAATGTTGTTTCAGTCGCCGTTGTCCATCTTGTCGCTTCTATGGTCTATGGGGCTGGTGGACTTTTGCATTCGCTTTATTTTGATGCTGACATGCAAGATAGCGATGTTAATCAAGCTAGAAAGTTCAAACTTGAATGGGACAACCCTAAAAATCTAACTTTTATTTTGGGTCATCATCTCATCTTTTTGGGTGTCGCGAATATTCAGTTTGTTGAATGGGCGAGAATCCATGGAATATATGATGCTGCTCAAGGAGTAGTGAGACAGGTGGACTACAACTTAAATTTAAATGCAATATGGAACCATCAATTTGACTTTCTTTCTATAAGCAGTTTGGAAGATGTAATGGGTGGGCACGCATTTCTGGCATTTTTAATGATTAGTGGTGGTGCACTGCATATAGCTCAAAGAACAGGAACTTATACAAAGTACAAAGGTGCTGGTCTGCTCTCAGCCGAAGCCGTTCTCTCTTGGTCATTGGCTGGGATTGGCTGGATGGCAATAGTTGCAGCATTCTGGTGCGCAACAAATACAACTGTCTATCCAACTGAATTCTTTGGGGAACCACTTGCCCAGAAATTTACTATTGCTCCTTACTGGGTAGATACTGGAGATTTTTCTGATAGCACTGCTTTCTTTGGTCACAGCACTCGTGCTGCTTTGACTAACGTTCATTACTATTTTGGATTCTTTTTCATTCAAGGACATTTATGGCATGCTCTTCGTTCAATGGGATTTGATTTCAAAAGTGTATTGAGTTCATTACAAAATAAAGGATGATTTTTTAGATCTCTAATATAGATAGCATCCTTTTTTTAATGAAAACCCCATCAGTATTTTGATGGGGTTTTTTTAATGAAAACCTACCTTTTTGAATGTTTTTAAGTATTAAAAGCCTGACTTATTTTTTCTCATTTTTTACTATTTCTTTCTTGCTTCTATTAAGAGTCTTTTATAAAGCTTATGAATAAAAATTTCTTAAGCCATCCCAAAGTTTTTTAATGCTAGTTCTGGTTAGACTTTAAAAAACTAAGCCGTATGTATAAGCCCAATAATATCTTTTTAGTACAGATATGTTTTTTTTACCTTAAGCTCAAGACCAAGCTCAAACTCTATTTATTAGGCATGTGATTTCTTCTTCAATGCAGTACTACTTTCTTTTGCTAATTCGCGAATGCCTAAAATTGCTGATACAACTAAAGCTCCAAATATAGAGTAAGGAATGAATAGTTCAAAGTGGTTCATGATTAGACTCCTTTAATAAAAAAAGAAATTTCGCCTAGAGTTAGGGAAAAGTATTTATTAGTAGATAAGTTATTTCTAGGATTAGATAGGTTAATTGTCTATAAGGGTAAAAACTTAGGTATTTTCACTGTGCTGAGAAAACTTATCCTGATGGCAACCCTTTTAGTAAAAAATATATTGAATCGGGGTTGCTGAGAACCCATTGCCTGAAAATCCATAGAAGCAATAAATTAACTAAAATTATTGCTAAGAATCTAACCTTAGAGTTTTCCATTCATACTAGAAAGTTCTTTTGATGCTAATAAATCAAGGTTGAATTTGAAAAATTCAATATTCTTCCCAATATTCCTCTGGATCATGTTCAATGTCAGGAGGGTCTTCTAGTTCCCCAGGATTCTTCCCAAGGAGCATTAATAAACCTTCTAGGTATCTCATTTGTGATTCATCATCAGAGGTGTTTAACAATTCTCTTATTTTTTTCTCAACTTCAGGATCTTTTCTCTCAACAGCTTTTGAGAGATTATAAAATAAATTATTTTCAAGTTTATTATTTACCATAGTTATTAATTTAATTCATTATATTAAACCATTAAATATTGAGCAAATAATAATTAAGCGGGATTACCAGGATAAATCAATGTTGCATTTTCAGTATTAAATTGACTTAATTTCTTAGGCTCCCAATATAGATCTCTAACTATTAGGAACCTAATATCCTTTTCTTTAAGGAACTCCGTGTTAACAAGCTTTTGAAGGAAGGGAATGGAAAACTCTCCCCATTCGCTTTGATTTTTGAACCAAGAGTCCATTTCCCACTCTTTTTCTGAATCAATACTTCTAAAACCAAAAGCAGTTTCCCTGTCTTTTGAAATTCCGCTTATATACCAATCACCAATTACGCCAAATATATGGGCGTAAATCATTGCATCTTTTTCTTTGATCGATAGATCACTTAGATCAGGTATTTGGGATGCAAGATCCTCTGGCATCAGACAGAAGGAATTTTTGTTTAGACTGGTCAAAATTTTTGCTGCTTTGTTGTTTTACAGATTATTAGTTTTTGGCAAAGAAATGTCAATATTCAAAATAAATTTGCTTTTAAACAACTAGTTTTTATCTGAAGATTTTTTTATTTGGATTTATTCTAATAAACTAATCTCGTTTATATTAATTAATTATCAAGTTTTAAAAGTATTTACTCATCAATTTTAGAGGCTTTTAGTGCCTGGATAGCCATACTTATATGAACCTCCATCGCCCCTAATGCCATAAGTGAGTTGGGCTCTTTGCCTTCCCCTAAAACATCTTTGTTCTTGCTTAGGTAATTCATTATATATTTGGTGGACTCTGTCCATTCATTCATTAATTTTTTAAATTCATTCTTTTCTAGTGAGAGCCCATCTTGTAAGTCATTTGATTCTTTATAGGCAGAAACAAGCATTGCATTTAGTTGCTTATGGCTTATAGATGTTGGGATTGAATCGAATTCGTTCAAGCTACCCTCCTATTTATTTTTTTAACCTATCAATATTTCGACTGTTTTTCTAGAGTCCCAAAAGGTGTGATCACCGACCAATCAATTCTTTTAAAAATCCTTACTCTTATTGTTTAGTGATTCCTCTAAATCTTTTTATTGTTTTCGTTAGGAGTTAAAAATGGCATTAGGATTTCTTTGAAATGGTTTCCCCTCTCTTCGTAGCTTTTGTATTGATCAAAACTTGCTGAGGCTGGAGAAAGTATTACTGTTATAGATCTTTCTCTGAGCCCCAAATCTATTGCATGCTCCGTTGCTTTGCGGAGGTTTTTATGAATATAAATTTCTTTTTTAAACCCAGATGATTTAATTATATTCTTGAATTTAGAAGCACATGATCCATATAAGATAATTCCATATGCTTTTTTATTTAGTTGCTCTAACCAATCTAAAGGATCACCTTGCTTTTCTTTTCCTCCGGCTATAACAATACTTGGGAAATTAATTGCTTGAAGACCTGCACTTGCTGAATCATAATTTGTTGCTTTGCTATCATTAAAGAACTCTATTGACTTATATTTTCCAAGATATTCCAATCTATGTTTGACCCCTTTAAAACTAGATAGACCTTTCTCGATAGAATATGGTTTAAGTCCCATTTCTCTTGCGGCAGCTGTTACCATTAGCAAGTTTCTAATGTTATGAATTCCTGGTATAGAAAGAATAGATGAATGAAATATTTCTTTTCCTTTCTCAATTACGAAACCTTCTTTATTAAGACAATAATCAACTTCTTTAAAAAGATTTTCATTCTCATAGTTAGCACTTATCCAAATGCCAGTTTTTAATATATTACGTTCGTTATTTAAGTACTTATCATCAGCATTGTATATAGGTACAGAGGATTTTTCCAGAAGACTTCTTTTGATAGATGCATATCTATTTAATGATTTATGTCTATCTAAATGATCAGGAGTTAGAGTTGTCCATATACCTATCTCAGGAGAGATCGATGGAGAAGATTCTATTTGATAACTACTAAGTTCCATTATTAACCATTTAGGAAGATTTTGATTACTGTCTTTATATTTAAGAGCAATTTCTGCTGCAGAATTGCCAACATTACCACCCAAATCTGAATGAATTTTATTGCTTTTTAAAACATGATGAAGCATATGTGTCACTGTTGTCTTCCCATTCGTTCCAGTGATTCCTACCCATGGGATGTGTTTTAGTCTTTCCCATGCCAGGGAAATTTCCCCGTGTACTTTTATTCCAAGTTTTCTTAATCCATTAAGGGTTTCATTATCCCAAGGAATTGATGGACTGATAACCACAGAAGAAAGTTCCCCCAACCAAGGCTTAAAGCTAGATAAAGTTAGTGGCTTTTCGAAATCTACGAATATTCCCAATTCGCTTAATTCTTCCTTGAATTTAATACAATCTTGTTCTTTTGATTTCTCTATGACAAATACTTTCTTCCCCTCTGAATTAAGAAGCTTAGCTGCTCCAACGCCTGATCTTCCTAGTCCAACAATTATTTGCAGCGATTCCAAACGGATTGTTTTGAATGTTTGATTTCATAATTATGACTTGAATTAAGACTTTGTCTTGCTTGTTAACCTTTGATTAACTTACTTAAAAAAGCTGGCATAAAGAGGCAAAAGTTGTTTTGATCAAAAGTAATTCAGATTACTCTCTGCTGTTGATCTTATGACTCTTGAATTACAAGAAGAAAAACAAGCCCAAACTAATCATCTTAGTAATTCTTGTAATTGTGATCATTGCCTTTTAGTTCGGACTCAGCAGAAAGAAAGCGAATTAAGATGGGTCAGGCTTCACCAAGTGTTTGACCGATAGAGATCAATAAAATTAAAATCTAAGCAGAAAAATGTTAATCGAAAAAATTAGATCTGAGTTTGTTGATGGGCGATACTGGAATCGAACCAGTGACTCCTACCGTGTCAAGGTAGTGCTCTACCTCTGAGCTAATCGCCCGCACTGCATAAATCTTCAAAGTAATACTTGAATTGATTTAAGAAGATAATTCAAATTAGCAGGTGATGTTTAATGTTCTTTATTGGCGTAGCAATTCGACTTTCCACCTACCTCGCTTGGTTAATTCGACATTGAGGACTTCTAAATGACCTTTTCCTTCCAGTTGTATTCGGTCGCCAGTAGAAATTAATTTGCTTCCTTGTTTTACAGGTTTCCAATTCAACCGCAGACGACCTCCCTTGATATGTGATAAAGATTTTGTTCTAGATATTCCAAAGCCTGCTGAAGCAATTGCATCTATTCTTTTTGAAGCTTCTACTGTTGTTATGGTTTTTGGTTGGCGATAAATTGGCAGCGATAATTCAGTGATTTCAACACATTTAAAGTTGATCTTTACCTCTCTAACCATTCCATTTTCGCCATTTAATTCTTGAGCTAATTGTTCTGTACAAAGTAATTGAGCACCTCTATCTTTAGTAATCCATAAGTCACCTAAATCTTTTGAAGAAATGCCCATTTCTTTTAAAGATTTCTTGAAATCAATCGTGTCGGCTCTATCAAATAAGAAGTTTCCTTCTAATTTCATACCTTTGATCGGAGCTGAGATTTTCTCAAAAATAGGTTGCTCATTATTTCTCATGAAACAAATTCTTTCTCTTTCTGCGTTTGGATAGCCTCCCTCTGAATAACAACGTAATTCATGGAGAAATTTAAATTTTTTTATGGCCTCTTCTTTTACTGGGGCAGATAAAAACGGACTCCACAAAGTTTGCCAGGTGGTGATTACTGTCTCTGCCTGTTCAAGAAGTATTTTCATAACCTCTTTGTTAAGGCAATCTTTAAGCAGTTCACTTTTGATTAGAGTCACTTAATGAAAACCAAAATGATTTCAGAAAAAGTAAGATTGAAAAATTGCTTAGACACTATTTAATTGCATTATTTGTTCATGTTTAGATTCTTTTAATAATTTCCAAGGTAAGTCAATTTCCAAAGGAGTTTCCAGAAGAAGCATCCATAGACCATCTTTGTTTAATTTTCTTAGGCTGCCAATATCGTCATTTTTATCAGGATTTACACTTCCAGCGGCAAAATAGCTTCCTATTAAGCCTGATCCCATACCTAGCAAGCTGCCAATTAATGCTTCCCCTAATTGATCGAATCCTAAATTTGCAAAAGTCTTAAGACCTGTCATCTTTGTAAAAGCTAGTCCAGTAATAAAACCGAACGGCATAAGCCAGAATGCCATGGTCTTTTGACGGATTTCTCTTTCAAGTTTTGGACTGAGTAATCTGACAGTATTTATATCAACAGATTTAATTTGGGAGGGATTGCTTGCCTCTTCCTGTCCTGATGAGATTTTGTCTAGGTCTGAAGATTCGCTTGGCCGTATAAGACTGCATTTTTTTAATGATGCAGAGGCATTATCAAGATTGTTTATCAAATCAGTGGCTGATTGATTGTCTTTAAAAATAACTACACAAATAGGCACTTTTTAAGCCTCAATTGTTTGGATTTTGAACCCTACTGGTCATAAATCTGATAACGAACAATTAGCTCACTAAAGTTCATATCGGCAACGTTAAGCCTTTAATGACGAAAGTACTGGTTTCCGATTCGATTGACCAAGCAGGTATAGAAATTCTGAGCCAAGTTGCTCAGGTTGATCAACGCGTGGGAATTTCCCTTGATGACTTGAAGCAGATCATTGGGGATTATGACGCATTGATGATTAGGTCTGGGACTAATGTCACTGAAGATGTTATTCGATCTGCAGAACAATTGCGTATTATTGGTAGAGCAGGAGTTGGTGTAGATAACGTAGATGTAGAAGCCGCTACTAGGCGAGGAATATTGGTTGTTAACTCACCTGGTGGTAACACCATTGCGGCAGCTGAACATGCTTTGGCAATGTTGTTGGCTTTATCTAGGCATATTCCTCAAGCCCATGGCAGCATGATGAATGGTGATTGGCAGAGAAAAAAGTTTGTTGGTAATGAGGTATATAAGAAAGTTTTAGGCGTTGTTGGTCTTGGAAAAATAGGTTCACACGTTGCAAAAGTTGCGAATTCTATGGGTATGGAAGTAATTGCTTTTGATCCATTTGTTTCTTCAGAACGCGCGCAGCAAATGCAGGTCAAGCTAAGTGATCTTGATAATCTTTTTGAAACAGCAGATTATGTAACACTTCATTTACCAAGGACATCTGAAACTGAAAATTTAGTTGATATGAAAAGGCTTGCTTCAATGAAATCAACTGCAAAATTAATTAATTGTGCTCGGGGTGGAATTATTGATGAATTGGCGCTTGCTCAAGCTTTAAATTCAGGTGTGATTTCAGGGGCGGCAATAGATGTATACGCAAATGAACCTTTGCCTGAGGATTCTCCTTTAAGGGCTGTAAAAAAAGGATTAATACTCACGCCTCATTTGGGAGCCTCTACGGCCGAGGCTCAAGAAAATGTTGCAATAGATGTTGCTGAACAAATTCGAGATGTTCTTTTAGGTCTTCCTGCACGAAGTGCCGTAAATATTCCAGGTCTTAGTGCAGAAATAATGGATAGTCTTCAACCTCACTTGCAATTAGCAGAAACACTTGGTTTGTTTATAAGTCAATTTGCAGGGGGACAAATTCAAAAATTAGAAGTTCGCCTCCAAGGGGAATTTTCTCAGCACCCTGCGCAGCCATTAGTGATTGCTACGCTTAAAGGCTTATTAACTAATGCTTTGGCAGATAGGATTAATTATGTAAATGCTTCTCTTGAAGCAAAAGGACGAGGCATTGATGTTATTGAAGTGAAAGAGGAAAGTTCTCCAGACTTTGCAGGAGGTGCTCTTAAATTAACTACTTTTGGAGAAGGGGTTAGTCATAGTGTTACTGGAACAGTATTTATTGATGGAGATTTACGAATCATAAGTATTGATGAATTCCCTGTAAATGTTGCAACTAGTAAGCATATGTTATTCACAAGACACCGAGATATGCCAGGTATTATAGGAAGACTTGGTTCGTTATTGGGCGCTCATAATGTCAATATTGCTTCTATGCAAGTTGGTAGAAAGATTGTGCGAGGAGAAGCTGTGATGGTCATCAGTATTGATGACCCAATTCCAAATGATCTTTTAGTTTCAATTCTTTCAATTGAAGGAATTAATGAGGCGAATGCTGTCACATTGTGAACCTTTTATTTTAGTTAATTTGATTCAGATAAAGTGCATAATTCTTTAAAGGCTTTTTGGTGGTACTTTCAATTAGATTTTTCATATGAACTAGAAGAAAGTTTTATTTGGAAGTTGACAGAACTTGGAATATCAACTTTTTCAATTGAATTTTCTCCAGTAAATTCTTCTGTAAAACAGATTTCTATTTGGTTGGCTTCAAATGATTGGTCCAGTTCAGATAGAGAGAAATTATTTTTATCTTTTGTTCCTTTAGCTAAAACTTTTGAGATTTCACTTTCTCAACCTAAATGGCAAAAAGTGGAGGATGAAGATTGGAATTTGAGCTGGAAACGATATTGGAAGCCTGACCCTGTTGGAAAAGCTTTATTGATTTTGCCTGCTTGGCTTGACCTGCCTAATGAATTTGCTAATCGAAAAATTGTGCGTTTGGAACCTGGGAGTGCTTTTGGGACTGGAAGTCATCCATCTACTAGATTATGCCTTGAGGAATTAGAAATACACCCTCCCATTGATTTGAGGGTTGCAGACCTTGGATGTGGAAGCGGAATTTTAGGAATAACGGCACTTTCTTTTGGTGCGAAGGAAGTATTTGCAGTTGACACAGACTCTTTGGCTGTTCGCTCCACTTTGGGAAATTTTTCAATTAATAATTTTGAAAATTCAAAACTTTTTGTTTTTAAAGGCTCTACAGAGGTTCTGCAATCAAAACTCAAGAAAAATTCTGTAGACCTTCTTTTATGCAATATTCTTGCGCCAGTTATTAAGGAATTATCCCCAGCCTTTGACTCTATAATTGCCCCTGATGGGCGTGCTTTGTTGTCTGGGTTGCTTCAAACTCAGGTCTCAGACATTTCTGAATTTATTGAATCTCTAGGCTGGAGAATTGTTCGTAATTCCTCCAAAGAGAGTTGGGCATTATTAGAAATCTGCAGAAATTAAATAAAATTACTTGTCAGTTAAATTTGCCGATTATTTTCTCTACTTAAACAATTTTCAGATTTGTGCTGTAAATGAAGTACGAGAGAAGAAAAATGCGAATATAATTTACAGCACATTGTGTCCTTTGTTACCACCTCAAGTCAGCCTGCTCTAATGGTCTCTTATAAGGTCAAATTTCTAAATAAAAATGAAGGTCTTAATCAGGTGATAGATGTACCTGATGATCAATATATTCTTGACGCAGCTGAAGAGCAGGGAATAGCGCTCCCTTACTCATGCAGAGCAGGAGCTTGCTCGACATGTGCTGCAAAAGTTTTATCTGGAAATATTGATCAATCTGATCAGAGTTTTTTAGATGATGAGCAATTAGAAAAGGGATTTTCCCTGATTTGCGTTGCTTATCCAACATCCGATTGTGTGATATCAACTCATGCTGAGGAAGATCTTTATTAATTCTGATTATTTTTTATCTCATATCACATCTTTTAGACTTGCTAAATATGCTTTTTATGGCCAACCTCGTAAAAGTTCCATTTTCTTAGGCTGGATTGTCCAACCTTTTTCTGCGTGAATTCAATAAAAGATAAATCAGAAACAAACTGCCTTTTGGAGCCAGGCAGTATCCATACCAGTATTGGTGGACAATTTAGCTTCAGAGTAATTGGTCCCTGTTGCAGAGTCTTTGATAGAGATGAATTGCCTTGGCCTTGTTGTCGAATTGCCTGGAAAAGTAAAGAGCCTAGTTGGAGAAGAATAGGTAGGCGGTTTGTACCAGATATTGCCGCTCAAAGATGTCCCTCTTATTTCGTAGAGATAATTCAGCCTGGTTCTAAGCCTATAACTACAGTCCTAACTTTGTTTTCAAGTAGATTTAACTCGGTTATGCAGGAATGGTGGTATAGCAAACACCCAAGATCAAGATTGGAAACAAATCTGCATCCTTATTAAATTAACAACTTTCAATTAAAAGCATCGCTGATCTTCAAGAAACTAGGAATTTGAATTTTTTGAGATGAAGATTTGAAGCATTAATAGAAATGACATATCCATATTTAGTGATTTCGATGGATACTGTGTGAATAGAATTCTTTGGGTATGAACTTCGACTATCACGCAGTTGCGGCTGCTTCCTCCGCTGCTATCCCTTTGGCTGCAGGAGCTGCTGGGGTAGGTTATTTCATTATGCGCTCTAAGGGCGTTGGCTTTGGAACGGCACATTTATTAGTGGGATTGCCTGTTTTTGTTGTAGGAGCGGCATCAGCGGCTTTCTTCCTAATTACTAAATAGAATTTCCTGTCGACTTGACTGCTTTGTAATTAAGGCCCTAGTGATCTGAATTACAAACACAAGGAAAGGGGCCTATAGGCCCCTTTCCTTGTGGAACGAGTTTTTAAAACTTATCCCTGGTTTTTTTACCCTCTGCCAGGGTTGAAAGTATTTTGCCCTTCTGAGGCAGGAACATAGCCAGAACTAATTGCTCCGCATTGAAGTGTTTCAGCTGTTTTGCCAGAAGCCCTCTCACAAAGTGATTTTTGTTGAG
>CETG01055091.1_pt1 | contig 10571 bp, 14 predicted proteins | sample 361471 | NCBI WGS metagenome assembly CETG01 (sample SAMEA2622696, study PRJEB7988) | marine metagenome | isolation source: saline water (ENVO:00002010), including | reverse complement strand
AACTTTGAGTGGGTGAACCAAAAATACGGAATTTTCTCTGCCAGCGACATTCAAACAACCACAATTGAGGAATACATTGCTGAGTTCGGAGAAAGAATTCCCAATCATATTGATTCACCAAAGAATTTCAAAGCTTTATATGTAGTCCTTTCAGATGAATCAATTACGTCTGAGCAGTGGAAAATAGCAAATGACGATGTTCTTTGGTTTCAGTTACCTGAAGACGACGGAGATAGTCGACGCTATAACTTTTGGGAGTCCACTAAGGGCAAAGCGACAATGTCTTTTAGGCCAATTGATTACATCCGAGATCAGAGCGTAAATGATGAAGGTTCAGCAAGCGATTGGCCCACCTTGTACAATGGAATCACCCCAAAACTTGAACTAGGAATACCTTTTAATAATATTGGGTTTTTTGATGTCAATGATTCAACTATTTATTCTTGTATACGTTTGTACACAAACGGTTACCCAACTGAGCATGGTGGAATATCTGAATTCGGCATTGCGCTAAAAATTGTTTCTCTGCCTGATTCTACAATCCAAATTATAAAATCTAGAGAATTCAATAAAAGTAGTGCATTTAACGAAAATGCAGAAAGCCCTGATTGTTCGGGTAAGTTTGAGACCAACACCGGCGTTTATATCGACCTAATTCAAACTGACAATGGCGTCCTCGATACCACGTGGAGCTTAATTGATCCAATCGAGCTTATATTTAAGTTAGATACTTACAAAAATTTTGAGAAGTTTCCAATGTGAGGTAGAAGTATTTAGATTGTCTTGCAAGCACTTTCAAACGACAAGAGTAGGATTTTACAGATCGGAGAATTTCATCTAACGATAATAGATGTTATGAGGTTTCTAGTTAGCCGATATCTATAGTATCTTCTGGGTATGAATATGAAGAAAGTAAGCTTAGATACATGTATAAATCTGACTTAAGAATTGGGATTAAATGAAGGGGAACATCATGAGCGAGCAAAACTCATCAGCTGAAATAAACTGCAAGTGCGGTGCATGCGGGATAACTCTCGCAAATGGAGATGCTCAATTAAAATTTAGATGTGGATGCCAGGATTGTCGCCAAGCTCTGCTATGGGGACATGCAAACGGAGGGGTTAAGCCAGATCCGCTGCCTGACCTACTTTATATGTTATCAGATATAACAGACGTTAGAGGCAAGGAATTTATGCGAGCCTACCAATTGCGAGACGACGATCCCACGGTACTAGGTATGTCTCGTCGAATTTATTGTAGCAGTTGTTATTCCATTATAGGTGTTGACCATCCGGCGTATGAAAACAATGTCTTTTTGAACTTTCCAAAGCATTGTGAAAACGGGGGTAATCTTAACGTGCCTCTTACCGCCTATGTCATGATGATAGACTATACAGAGGAAATTGGTCCATTACCGACAGAAGATGTACCTTTATTCACTACACTTCGGTTTGAACAAGAAGCTAATCGTATCTTTGGAATACCAGAGGTCGACAACGCATTTAGCCCCCGAAAAACACCTATCGAGGGAATAACGTTCGACGCATTAATAGAACAAATTGGTGGGACTAAAATATTGGATTTACAAACTGGGCAAAAGATTTAGTTATATTGAGTTAGTCGATATCCATAGTATCTTCTGGGTATGAATATAAAGCATTAAATAACTTAATCAGCTACTAAACAGAAAATGGTTTTTCACGAAGGATAAATTATGTCGAAACATTCCGCATTAAACACTTTTGGTAGATCTGGCAACCCGGCATTTTCTAGAAATTTCAACCTTGCTGGAGCGGGGACGATAGCTCGGGAAGACCGCATGACGCTAGATGGAGCCGTTAACAAAACAGTGATCTTACTATCTTTATGCTTTGTGGGGGCTTTCATAGGTTGGAATATTCCAGCTCTAACGATGCCGGCTCTAATCGTCGGCGCAATCCTATCATTTGTGACAATATTTAGAAGTCCCACGAAAGCAGGCTCTACAACTCCATTTTACGCCGCCTTCCAAGGGGTCGCCCTCGGAGGTATTACTGTGTTTTCAGAGGCGCAGTACCCCGGGATTGGTATCCAAGCCATAGGCTTAACTTTTGGAATATTGGCCTCATTGCTCTTCTGCTATAAGACCGGAATAATAAAGCCGACGGAAAATTTTAGGCTAATGATCTTCTCAGCAACTATGGGAATAGGACTTCTCTATCTCGTTAGTTTCGTTATGTCATTCTTTGGATCGGGCATCGGTTTTATTCATTCAAATGGTTTGTTTGGAATTGGTTTTTCTTTATTTGTAGTTGGAATCGCGGCCCTCAATCTTGTGTTAGATTTTGACTTTATCGAAGAAGGGGCAGACCAAGGGCTACCTAAACACATGGAATGGTATGGAGCTTTTTCATTAATGGTTACTTTGGTCTGGCTATATATTGAGATTTTACGCTTATTGATGAAGCTTAGAAGCAGATAAAATGAATACTCTCATTTTTGGCCTTATTACTATAATCTCATTATTTATTTTCCTGAAGCTAGGGAAAATTAAAGCCTCAACGAAACAATTAAACCGGGAAAATCGAGTAAAGTGGACGCAAAATCAAAATCAAACTCAAACTTTAAAAGAAAATGCGGATAACTCGAAAATTGTAGAAGTAAAACCCTCGCAAATTAGTGACCAATCAGACAAGTAGCTTTCTAACTAGAATGAGAGAGCCAATCGACAGCATGGAAGGGTTTGAAAAAAATTCTGCGAAAATGGTATCGGGTTCTCCTTTGAAAAGAAAAGGAGAGGAGTATGAACTGGGAAGCTTTAGGAGCTTTAGGTGAAATCGTAGGTGCAGTTGCGGTCTTAGGGACACTTTATTATTTAGCTGCTCAGATAAGAACACAAAATCAGCAGCTAGAAAAGTCAAACGACCATGCGCGCGCGCAAACATCTGTCCATATTAACGATCAGGCTTTAAGTGTTTTTGATACCCTGATGAGAGACAAGGAATTTGTAAGGATATACTACAAAGGGATAAATAATCAGCCTCTAGATGAGCTGGAAGCTATTCAGTTTTCTAGCTTCATTACACGATTTTTTGGTTTGTGTGAATCCAATGTCACTGCCTCTAAAGCTCAGCTCAGTTTTGAGGGAGATTATGAACTTGAATTTTTGTACGGCAACCCTTACCTGCATAAACTTATCGACACCGAAGAAGGAGGTCGTTGGTTCGAAGAAGAAGCTTCGGCACTTTTCAGTGACGAGTTCTTGGACAATGTAGCGAGATTTAGATCGGACAGGTGAAAAATTTCGGGATTTATCATTAACGAGACTCCAAGCATAACTTGGCTCGAATGGAAGACCATCGGTATCTTAGCGGTCTCATTGATATCAAACTTCCTCATCTGCCAACATCTATAGTATCTTCTGGGTATGAATGTGAAGACACTCCTGATAACAATAATCTTACTCTGCTTTTCTGTTGCTGCTAATGCAAATATGAGTTCAGAAAAATCACTTCTTCTATTTTTAGCGAAAAAAGAATTTCTTAATACAAGAAGTTAGACGTTCAAGGTCATAGTATTAAACACTGACTGATGTTTCTGCACTTTTTGAACGTAATCACTCTTTGTCTAACCAGCTACCTTTTTAAACATTTTCCCCGTCATTTCAAGGACACGTTGTCGTGACATAAATTTTGTCAAGTTGTACAAAAATCGATTTCTTCGGCCGCAAAGAATATATTGTTTATTTTTCTCGAAGGCATCCAAACATTCAATAGCAACTTCTTGAGGAGTTTGCATAGCCCCACCTGCAGCTGAACCTTCTCGCTCCTTATACCTTTTAGTAAGCTTTTCCGATTTTTCGGTAGCGATGCTTGCAAATTCTGACTCCGTGCCTCCAGGCAACAGAGCCATTACTTTTACTCCTTTATCTTGATACTCGTAACGAATTGCTTCTGAAAACATTAAAACATATGCTTTTGAAGAAGAATAAATACTTGCGTAAGGAATCGGTGAAAGAGATGCAACCGATCCAACATTAATAATCCCTCCGCCACCTTGAGAGATCATATCTGGAATGTATAAGTGACAAAGATCAGTCAGAGAAGTTACATTAAGCTGTAGCATTCTCGAATAATCACCCCTCTCATGACTTGTTAAATCACCCCAACGCCCGTAACCAGCATTATTGATTAGAATATCAATACTTAAACCTGCAGATTTGATTTGATCATATAATTTTTTACCAGATTCGGGCATAGATAAATCTTGAGCAAATATGTCGACTTTTCCCCCAGCATTTTCAATTTTTTGAGCCAAAGCGTCTAGTCTGTCCTTCCGCCTAGCAGTGATTATTACCTCTGATCCTCTTTTGGCTAACTCCTCTGATAAAGCATATCCTATACCTGCGGAAGCTCCGGTTATTAGTGCTTTTTTCCCTTCATATAAAGACATTTAATCGAACCTTTATTGTATTTAATATTTATTGCAGTAGTGCAAATCATTGCACGCTCTTATATTTCTTCGTCAACTCTTTGGCCCAGTTATCCCAGCGGGGGGAGGGTCATAATTATACCCGAGGGGCAACCCATCGTCCTGTTTAATAATGATAGTTGCCTCATTCATACATTAAGTGGAATTTGAAAAAAATAAAGGCACATCCACAGAGGATAAAATCACCATGAGTGGCTCTAATGACCCAGATATATAGTTGCTCAGAATAGTTGTACATGATTATTAGTAGGAAATATTACAACAGACAGCAATAAAAATTACCTAGACTTCTTTAGTTATCAAGTCTAAATTAAAAAGCATCTTGAGGAAGTAAAAATGGAGAGCTTAGAATGGCAGTGCTGAACAGAAAAACAATATATGCAGTTAACCTTTTCACGTTACTCATCTCCACGTCCTTCACCATAGCTCAGGAAGATCAAACCTATGCTACCTATATAACAGAGGAGCAGTGGCAAATGGTCAATGAGTTACCTGGAGTGGATCGACAGATCGTAAGTCGCGATATTGGTAAGTTGAACTTGTCGGTTGGAATTGTGCATCGTAATGCGGTCGAACGTGGAAGCGGTCGAGATAACGAAAATCCTGAAATGCCCTGTGGAACCATGGATAACTCTCGCCCAAGCAACGCGAGGGGAATCATGCACATTCACCAAACAGAAACTTACTATATTGCTTCTGGTTCTGGGACTCTAGTAACCGGCGGTGAGATATATAATGGAAATGGATTTGCTGAGGATAGTAATGTAACAACAACCCTTAATGGGCCTTCTTGCAGCGGTCTTATTGTTGGAGACTGGATTGCAAAACATGTCAAAGAGGGGGACATAATAATTATACCAGCAGGCACTCCTCATGGTTGGCTGGAAGTTCCCGTCCATGTTGACTACCTCAGTGTGCGACCAGACCCTGATAGGGTTTTGCCAAATGACTATATCAACCCAGCACTCGGAACTAATTTTGTTATGGAAACACAAGAATAAAAGGCCTTAGATACATATAATTAGCTGCCCCATCCTGCTCCGTCGTTAGTCGATATCTTTAGTATCTTCTGGGTATAAATATGAAGAAAGTAAGTTTAGATGTGTGGATTCAGCTAATCGGTATGCTTTCTATTGTTGCGTCACTAATTTTTGTTGGAATGGAAATGAGGCAATCGCAGAGGATAGCACTTGCAGCTCAACAGACCGCTCGAGTGCAGATTCTTACAGAAATCGTTACTGGCGACTCGCATGGCTTGGTCCTAACGAAGATTATGTAACCAGCAATAGAACAGACCAGATACTATGGATATTCGAGAATGACTACCTACAGTACAGGTTGGGATTAATGGATGAGTCAGTATGGCAAGCAAAGTTTAGAATTCTCGACACAATAATGAGCGGGTGTCGTGCTCGAGCAATTTTTGAAATACGAAGGGAAGGCCTTGACGCCAGACTTGTCTCACTTATTGATTCAGAATTGATTCAAGGAGAGTGCATCTAGTCATGAACAAAGCACTAACAACAATAACCTTGCTCTGCTTTTTAAAACCACTCACTTTAACTCAATTGTGACGGCGCGAGGTGACCCAATTATGGCTTTCTCAGCACGTATGGTTCCGGCTGAAATGAATCGGGTATCTCCGATGGCATAAGCTTCCGTAAGCGTAATACCATTTGCGAAAGTATATTGGAGCATACCTGGTTGAGTGATGACCTGCAAAGCGTCTCTTTGGTAGGTGACTAAATCCCCTTGAATACCCTCATCCCAGCCATGCTTCCATTCGGAGACGCGGTCATTATCTATTGCGAGCTCAGCGCCATCACGTGGAAATGCTGCTATTGTGTTTTCGGCTACATCTGAAGTTCGACCCAGCACATCCTTGAGGTCAAACATAATCGCCCATCGTTGAGGAGACTCCTCGGGAAAGTCGATCATCTCCTCTTTGTGTGTTATCCCGGCGGGTTGATAGTAAGGCCTGGGAATTTCAAATGGCGGACGTTGAGGATTTTCCGAACCGTCCAATGCTGTGATCCGGATTGGGCCGTATCGCAGGTACACAGCTGCCATGGCATAGCGATGTCGATGGTAGGGCTGCTCAATTCCTGGCAGCCACGTCACATCCCACGCGAAAACACGCTCGTTCTCGAAGAGTGTCCTCACACCGATACGGGGATAGGCGTGAGGCAATTCCTCCTCCGCCTCAACTTTTTGTCCGGGCAAATAGATTAGGAAGAGTGCGAGCGGTGCTAGTAGAAATTTAGCAATTCTCATGTCCCATTTACCGCCAATATGTTTAGGTCCTCTTGCGGCCTTAGCGGCCTTCATAGGATTATGTTTTGATTCTTTTGTCATGCTGTTTTTCATCACGCTGTATTAGTAAGAATTAGTCTTTATTTTAAGGATTTAATATCATTAAGACAACAAGTCCGCTGCAGGACAAGTAGTCACTGGTTTTCTCAGGTCGTGTTAGAGAAATGGAGTCGCGTCTAGAAGCGAAGAGATTGTTTTAAAAAAACTATTAACAACAATAACTCTACTCTGCTTTTCTATTGCTGCAAATGCCTAAGCCAGATTTGGCAAATGTAATTTTATTTGGCGTTGTGCTGGCCATAGCGTTCGTATTAATTCGGAATCCTACACTCTCCAGCATAGGTTTTTAGCTCCGGTGAATGTGGATAAATTGGTTGGGTTATATTCATGTGTCGTCCAAGTTTAAAATTCTTAAAGCTGCTCATATGGTTGAGTTCTCTTTCGATTTTAGTGAACTGCGCAAGTCCGGTTCAGACTCCGCCGAGTTTCGATAGAATCCAATTAGTAGTTCAAGGTTCCATAGTCGCTAAAGACACCCTTTCACCAGCGTTGCGTGCAGCTTCAGACGTAGCAACTATATTGCTTCCAGGTGTGGGAGGAGTTATTGCTAAATCTTTAGTCAGCCGGCGTCTTTCGCAAGTGGGAGATGAAATTCAAATTACCAACGCTAACTTTATAGAAAATGAAATTTATAGGCATCTTACTTGTGAAATTAGTGAGTCCGGATATGAATTAACTTCTACAACTAACTTGCCACGAGAGATGGAGTGGCTTACACAAGAAGACTTACAAAAAATAAATGATCAAGAAAAGTTCTATGCCTACCTACGAAATAATTTAGAACTAAACAGTAATTGGTCGGTGGATATCTCTGCTGATGCCATACTCCTTGTTCATTATTATATGGTCTTTGAGGAGGAATCTGTGGCTGATTATGTGGATGAGCTGGAAGGCGAACAGGCTGCGGTGTATTGGTTTTTAGTTCCCACAGATCAGACGTCAGATTTATTATATTCAGATTACGATTCTATAGCTGTGGGTGACGGTTACATAGGGGCTACTTCGTGGTTAGACGTTTCAGAAATTCTTGATACTTTGATTTTGACTAATAGCTGGCCAACTCTGAATTTCACTCCAGATCCATCCTGTAGTGCTCGAAGCTACATCTATAATGAAATAGCTACTAGCCTTGATCAAGAGTCCGACCGAGAAGTTGTTGAGAAATTTTTAGAGAAGCACGGTATTACTTTTCGTAGGGGTAACAATAACCAAACATTGATTGGTACTTACAACTGGGGAATTTCCAATCGCAATATTGCTTCGAGCCCAGCGGAGGTCACGATCTATGTTGGAGCAGGCCAAAAAGGTAAGTTTGAGGGATTCAGAGTTGAGTAATAGGGGTATGGCAGCCTATGAAGCTTGGCCGGCCAAGCTAGTATCTAATTGATATCAACCTTCCTCATTAGCCGATATCTATAGTATCTTCTGGGTATGAATATAGGTATAAATATGAAAAAAGTTAAGGTGAGTTTTGATGTCTGGATTCAATTCCTCGGAATGTTGGGCGTACTCGGGGGTTTAGTTTTTGTAGGGCTAGAAATGCGGCAATCCCAAATGATAGCGCAAGCGGGCCAACAGCAAGATAGGACTGCTATATTTTTTGGCTTAATTGGTTCAAATAATGAGGCAGGGATAGATTGGCAGTCAACGGTTTATGAAGCCACAGCTGAGAAAAACGAAGCTTATACAGCTGCCGAAGTAGTTCGTCGAAATAATTTTCATGCTCATTTATTTACCTATGAAAATGATTATTTCCAGTATGCGCAAGGCTTGATGACTCAGCAAGTTTGGAATGCAAAGCTCGTGGCATTGGAATTTTTTTATAATCAATGTGACATGAGAGAGTTAATAGACTATCGAAAAAAATGGTTTCCTGCGGGGTTTGTAGAAATTATCAATAATCTCAATGATGAATGCTCCGACTAATGAACAAACTACTAACAACAATATTCCTGCTCTACTTTTCTGTTGCAGCAAATGCAGAATCATATATGTGCGAAACTGTTTCGTTATTATCGAACACACCCGAGTCTGCGACTACTGATTATGATTACCCGATTTTTGTTGTTGACGTAGAAAAAGGTGTGTCAAAATTAAGCGATAAGAAAAAGTTAGAGAAATTCACAGGATTTTGTGAAGTCGACAAAACTCAGCGCGTTATTCAATGCCAAAAGGTTGTTATGGTAAGCGGTAAATGGCTATTCAATGTCGATCTATCCAGTCTAACGTTCACATATTCTCAAGGCTATATAAATGGTCGCCTCGAGGTAGTGTCCTACTCCGGAACCTGTTTGAAAGTCTGACAGCCATCACTTCACTGTGAGCCGATATCTATAGTATCTTCTTAAGGTTGATCGAATATTCATATCTTGATCAGCACCGAGTATAAATATTTTTGTTTAAATAAATTTTTACTATGCTAAAGGAGCTTTTGATGTCAGAACAACTAGGGAAGTACTCATTGAAGTTTGCGGGAAATACATATACTTCAGACGAAAACGGTCATGTGACAATTCACCAAAACTGGGAAGGAACAGCCGATGGTTACGGGGCTGTTTTTGGTACGCTTATTTTCGGACCCACTCCTCCAGCAGGCTTAAACGAGGGCGGTACTATTAAATGGGTTTCACAAGGCTTTTTAGATGACGGTACGACGTTAGTGGGGCTTGGTGAAGGTACATGGGAGACCCCTCCAGATCGACATGTTGCCAAGACATCCCTGTTAATAAACATTTCCGATGGTACTCAGATTAAAAGCGAGGGGGAAATGGGATTAGAGAACTTGGAATGGAATGGAACCATCTATAGCGCTTGATAAAACCGTTGTAGTTAGATTTTGTGAATTTAGACTGAGCCTAGAATTATATTTAGTTCTGGGCTCTGGCTTTACGAAATCCGAAAATCCTAGGGTCAGAGGTCGAGTAGTATAGAAAAATTTTAGAAACCCGAAAAAATTCGTATGAACGGCTGTCTCGCATTAAAGAAAAAATCTAGAATCTCATGCCGTTTTACCACTCGGCCGATGTCTATTAATGAATTTTAAAAAATTAGAAATTAATTGCCTACCTGAGGTTAGTAAAAATGGTGCCGAAGGCCGGACTTGAACCGGCACGAGCGAAGCTCACTACCCCCTCAAGATAGCGTGTCTACCAATTCCACCACTTCGGCAAGTAAATGTGTGCACTTGATCAATTATTGGGTAAGGTCGGTACGTCGGATTCGGTAGGTGTTTGCTGCTCCTCTACCAAGGTAGGGATGTCTGTTTGGCTAGAAGTTGTTTCCTCCAGAATTTCCTGATTAACAATTGGCAAACCAACGGTGGTTCCCGTACCGGCTTGATTTTTTGCAAAGATCGCTAAAGACAAACTTGTCACAAAGAATATTACAGCTGAAATTGTGGTTGCTCTTACCAGGAAGTTACCACTTCCAGACGCACCAAAAACAGTCTGGGAAGCGCCGGCACCAAAAGAAGCGCCAGCATCAGCTCCTTTACCCTGCTGGAGCAAGACCAAACCAACTATAGCTAAAGCAGCAATGACGTGAACTACAATTATTAAAGTCTGCATGTTACCTAATCCTAACTTTTACAAATCGATATAAATTCTTCAGCTTTTAAGGAGGCTCCACCCACCAAGCCACCGTCTATATCTCTTTGATTAAACAAACTGGCAGCGTTTCTGCTGTTCACGCTGCCACCATAAATTATCCTAACAGAGTCTGCTATTAAA